>OBLU010001420.1_pt1 | contig 22401 bp, 23 predicted proteins | sample 1518681 | NCBI WGS metagenome assembly OBLU01 (sample SAMEA3539304, study PRJEB22396) | soil metagenome | biome: tundra; feature: field; material: soil | place: USA | collected 2010-05 | depth 0.15 m
GGATCGTCCGGCGCAAAGTGAATTTTCGTCAGCCATATTGACTTTGCGCGGCCCGTTGTAGCTTCCATAGGTGTAGAGTCGTCAATTTTGGCTTGCGCGTTGCACAGACTAATGGCTGGGGGTGTTGCTAGCGATTTTTTCACTTTTCACTTTTCACTTTTTCACTTTTTCACCGGTTCCGGGAAACTTAGGTAATGAGGCCAAGGTGATCTGATGCCTGCATGCAGGCAATGCGGCAAAGATAACGCGGAGGGGATGGCCTTCTGCGGGTACTGTGCGGCTCCGCTGGCGAAGCCGGCAGACAATCCCATTTCTGCGCCGTCGATACGCGGATCGTCGCCGCAGCCCAAACTGCTCAAGCCTGAAATTCGCACGCCGGTGTTCCACACGCCGGGATCGCCGCCGCCAAGCAACGGCGGCGAGGAAAAAGGCAAGGGCGGATTCCAGTGGATCCCGTGGAGCGAAATTTCACTCGCTCAGAGGGCGGGACGAGCGATCGCCGCGGTGGTCGGGTTGTTTCTGATCCTTCTCCTGGTTCGGGTAATGTGGCGCAGCGTCGGCGGTGCGAGGAGCGGATCGAGTGAAAACGCGCCTTCGGCTGAAAGTTCCGGTGTTCCGATGACCGAAGGAGACCGCAAGGACGGAATCGAATCGCTGTGCAAGGTATTTCAGATCTACGGGTTGCCGAAGAACGACCACGATGCGACCGAAGCGGCGCGCAACGCGGCTGAATTGTTCAAACTCGCCGGCAATCAGTCGCGCGAGCGCAGCACGTACATCCTGACCACGATTGTGCAAGAGTTCCGCAGCCGCAAATTGTCGCAAGCCGACTGCGCGGAGGCGGGGGCGCCAATCGCCACGACGCAGGACAGCACCGATAATTCGAGTCCCGACGTCAACCGGTGAGCAGGGCCCCGGCCCCTGCACGGGGGTAAGGCTTATTGAATTGCCCGGGCGCGGGCGGTCGTCCAGTAATAGATCGGCACGCCGCTCAGCGCGATCAGCAATCCCGGCCAGGTGAAGCGGGGCTTCAGAATCAACAAATCGACCATCAAGGCCGAGGCCGCGACGACGTAGAGCGCCGGCACTAGAGGATAGCCCCACGCGCGGTACGGACGCAGGGCGCCCGGGAGCCGCCGGCGCAGCACGAACACGGCCGACACCGTCAGCACGTAAAACATCAACTGCGCGAAGATCACGTAATCCAGCAGTTCGGAATAAGTGCCTGACAAGGTTAGAACCGCCGCCCAAATCCCCTGCATCACCAGCGCGACGGCGGGCACGCTGGCGCGATTGAGACGTCCGGCTGCGGCGAAAAAGACCCGGTCCCGGGACATCGCGTAAATCACGCGCGCACCCGTGAGGATCAGTCCGTTGGCGCATCCAAAGCCGGAGATCATCACGAGGATTGCGGTGATCTTCGCGCCCGCGCCGCCCCACACGACTTGCATCGCCGCGGCGGCTACGCGATCGCTGGATGCATGGGCGATTCCGCGCCCCACTACACTGGCTGCGGCCGCGTTTCCCGACGCGGGCAGCTGACACAGGTAGGCAACGTTGGTGAGGAGATAGAGCGCAATCACCACGCCGGTTCCAAAGGCAAGCGCCAGCGGAAGATCGCGCCTGGGATTGCGGACCTCGGCCGCCGCGAAGGTGACGCTCGCCCATGCGTCGGCTGAAAAGAGCGCACCCACCATCGCGGCGCCGAATACGCCCGCGCCAGCAATTGACATGGAACCGGTGCCGAGGAATGCGGTCGAGCTGCCGAAATTGGCGCGAATCGCGACTGGATTCGGCACGATCAGGCATCCAACCACGACTATGAGGCATAGCGAGAGAATTTTGGCTGTGGTGAAGGAGTTTTGCAGCCACTTGCCCATATTGAGGCCGCGCAGATTGGCCGCGGTCAGGACCGCGATCACGACGATCGCGCCCGCGCGCTCGCCCGACAGTCCGGCGCCGCCGGCGCCGATCCAGAGGTTCGAGCCGAGCACCGGCCACATGACGCCCGCGAATCGTGCAAACGCAACTGCGACGGCCGCGATCGTGCCGGTCTGGATGACGAGCAGCAGCGTCCATCCGAACATGAACGCCCACATTCCGCCGTAGGCCTCGCGCAGATAGACGTATTGCCCGCCCGCCTGGGGCATCATCGCGGCGAGTTCGCCGTACGCAAGCGCACCCGCAATGGTCATCACGCCCGCCACCAACCAGACCATCAGCAGCGCGGCGGGAGTACCGACCTGACGGGTGATATCTGCAGAAACGATGAAGATGCCCGAGCCAATCATCGAGCCGGCCACCAAGGTCACGGAGTCGAAGAGTGAAAGACCCGGCTTCAAGTGCTCGGAGGAAGGGGCAGGTTCGGGTACGGTAGTCGCCATCGCGAACGCATCGTAGCACTAGCATCGTGTAGAAAAACCAGCCCGGGACAATTCAACTTTGAGTCCTCGTTGATCTTATTTGCAAACAGGACTTAGCTAGCACTGGTTCCAGGAAAACGCTTTACAACGGGAGGCGACGGATGCCGACAAAGAAAAAGACCGCGAAACGGAAGAAGGCTGTGAATCCCGCGCTCAGGCAACTTGAGCAGCTGCGCAAGACCGTCAAGGTGCTGCGGCTCAAGCTCGAACGCGAGACCAGGGCGCGAAAGATCGAAGCCCGCATCAAGAGCGAGGCGCAAAAGGCCCGCGCGCTACTGGCATCGCAGATTGCGGCACTGCGCGACCAGGGACGCAAGCTCGCCACGGACCTGAGGTCGGCGCTGGGCGACGCCAGCAAGCGCGACGCGGCACGTCAGCAGGCGATTGCCAAGATCGCGGAGCTCAGGGCGGAGTATGCGAAGAAGTCTGCGGAGCTGAGGTCGCAGTTGTCGCGGACGACCGCGGAGTTGGCGCGCAAATCGGAGGAACTGAGGAAGCTTGCGGGAGAAGCAGCGCATCGCGCGGTCGAGATAATTCGCGGCGAAGAGCATCACGCGGCGCCCGAAGCGGGTGCGAGTTCGGAACCGCACAAAGAAGCCCCGCCGGATGAAACTGGGGGCAGCAGATATGAGAAGGAGCCCGATGAAGAGCAATAGATCGCGCGAGTCGGCCGCGACGGTGCGGGCAGACTGAGAGTTTATTTGCCGAAATGATGCGGGGCGAAACTCAAGCACGAACCCAATAGGGTCCGAGTCAGCGATTCGACGGGTTCCTCCCGAGGAGCGCCCGGTCAGCGAGTCTCCCGCGCGCCGACGGCTCTATACGGCGCGCGGGAACCCGCCAGGAAACGAAGTGAATTACGGCGCGGCCGGGCTGGCTGCGGCAGCAGGACTTGCGGCGTCGCTGGCCACGGCGCTGGCGGCGGCGCTGGCGGCGTCGCTGGCCACAGCGGACGTGGCAGCCTCGGGGACAGCAGGAGCCGTCTCTTCGGTTTTGTTGCAAGCCGTGGCGAAGAACATCGAAACTAGGGCCAGAAGCAGGATCTTGCGCATCGCTTTCTCCTTGATTGCTCGGTGCTCACCTGAACGCAGAAACTCGAAACGCGCCAAGAATACGATAGGCGCGGCGTAACTTCAAGCGCGCATTTCGCGTCATATCCAACAGCCTGTCGGCGCGAATCGCGGGAGCTGGCGGCAAGAAATATTTTGACTATTTCGCAGGCATCTGTATGATTCGATCATTATTTGGCGATCTTCATTTGGCGCTTTAGATTTTAGGGGCGGATGAGGTGGAGGTAAGCGGTGGAAGAGCGGCGCGTTATTCTCGCGGGCATCGGGCTCGCAAATCGGCACAATTCTCGAATCGTCGAGCATGAACTCGACATGGTGCGAAACGCGGAGCGTCCGGTCGCCGGTGTGCGGCCGCTCATGCGAATTCTTAACTGGCTGATGCCCTCGGGACGGCTGGTAGGTCCGCCGATGCGCTCGGTGGCGCGGAAACTTGAAGAGGCCTACCCCGGCCGCGATAGCTGAGCACAGAATCGGGGCTGCATCCTGCTTCGCCCGTGGGGAGGGAGATTACGATGAGCGCGATCTCGCGAATCTCGACCAACACGCTGTGGGAACCGATCGTAGGCTATTCGCGGCTGGTGAGGGCCGGCGACATTGTCGCCGTCTCGGGCACGACCGCGACCGATGAGCGTGGGCTAATCGTCGGCGCGGGACAGATGTACGTGCAGGCGCGCCAGGCGCTGGTCAATATTCGTGCCGCGCTCGAGCGCGCGGGGCTCGCGATGCATCACGTCATTCGCACGCGGATGTTCGTCACCGACATGGGACGTTTTGCGGAAGCGGCGCGCGCGCACAAGGAATTCTTCGCTGACTCGCCTCCCGCGTCCACGGTCGTTGAAGTGCGCCGGCTGGCTAATCCCGACATGATGATCGAGATCGAAGCCGATGCATACGCAGGCACCGCGAATAGCCAAACGGCGGGCAGCATTGTCGCCACGACGGCGCCGAAGCCGCCGATGAAATCCGCAAAGAAGCCCGCTTCGAAGAAGCCCTCGCGCCACAAGTAACAGCGCTCGAAAGGCTCGGGCTACGGTTCGAGCGCAGCGGAGTGGATTTCTCCGGCGCCGCTGGCGGAATGAAATGCGTTGGCGGCGGACGCGATATACGGCTGCGGATAAACCCCAATCAAGATCGTAGCGAGCGCTGCCAGTCCGATTGCCGCCACCAGCGCAGGCCGCGCACTCAGGCGCTCAACTTCGACACCGCCCTCCTGCATATACATCGCGACCAGTACATAAAAGTAGTAATAGGCAGAGACTACACTATTGAGTACAGCGATTATTACCAGTCCCACGTATCCCTGATGCAGCGCCTCGCTGAAGATGTAGAACTTGCCAACGAAGCCGGCCAGCGGAGGAACCCCGGCCAGCGACAACAGAAAGATAGCCATTGCGCCGGCCAGCAACGGCTGGCGCGCCGCCAAGCCGCGAAAGTCGCTAATCTGATTACCTACTTCGCCGCGCCGTTCGAGCGCGATTACTACTGAGAACGCGCCGAGGTTTGTGAATGCATAGCCGAGAAGATAGTAAAGAATCGCCGGCCCCGATCGCACTCCCGCTGCCATGCCAAGCAACAGGTAGCCCGCGTGCGCAATCGCCGAGTATGCAAGCATCCGCTTGATATTGGTCTGGACGACGGCGATTAGATTTCCGCCCGTCATCGTCAACGCCGCGATTACCCACAGCACCGTCTGCCACTGCGCGCCGACGGGCGCAAAATCGACCATGAAGACGCGAATAAAGGCGGCAAACGCGGCGAGCTTCACGCCCACCGCCATGAAGGCGGTCACCGGAGTCGGCGCGCCCTCATAAACGTCCGGCGCCCACATATGAAATGGCACTGCGGCGACCTTGAAGCCAAAACCGATCACCATCATGCCGATTCCGAGCAGCAGCAGCGGATTCGATCCCATCGCGCCCGAAGCAAGTGCGTCGTGAATCGGGCCAAGCTTGATAGTGCCCGTCGCGCCGTAGACCAGCGCGATTCCATAGAGCAGGAACCCTGTCGAGAACGCGCCCAGCAAAAAATATTTTATTGCCGCTTCATTCGATTTGGGGTTGCGGCGCATGATTCCCGCCAGCACGTAAACCGTAATCGACATCGTCTCGAGACCGAGGAAGATGACTATCAGGTCGCCAGCCGCCGCCATCAGCATCATGCCCAGCACGGAAAACAGCAGCAACGAATAGTATTCGGCGCCGGAAATACGGTTCTCGGCGGCGTAATCGAGCGACATCATCACGGTGAACATCGCGGCGATCAAAATCACCAGTTCGAAAAATGCCGAAAAACTGTCGATCGAGATCGCGCCCGCAAAAGCGACACCGTACTGTCCCAGGATTCCAAGCGTGAATACGAACGCAACCGCGAGCGACGCCAGCGTCAGGAGCCCCAGCCCTTCGCTTTCGCTGTCGTCAACGCGGACTCCAGCCAGCAGCACCACCATCGCGGCCACGGCGACCACGACCATCGGCAGGATGGGCAGCCAAACGAAGTTGATTGCGGCCAGGTTAAAAGGACTCATCGTGCGGCCGCCGCCATCTCGGGTTCGCGGTTTGGTGTGTGCCGAGCCGGCAAAAGAGCAGCCAGACGATTCGGCTGTCGTTCAAGCTCGAGACGAGCCTGCGCGACATTTACTCTCGCGAGCATTGCAGTCACCGACGGTTCGATCCTGCTGATCAGCGGACGCGGAAAAAGTCCCATCAACAGCATCAACGCGATCACCGGCACCATCACGGCAATCTCGCGACCGGTCAGATCGCGGATCGTTTCGTTCACCGCCCTGGTGATCGGTCCAAACATCACGCGCTCGTAGGTCCAGAGCATGTAGAGCGCACCCAGGATCACGCCCACAACTGCGAAAACAGCAGCCAGCCTGATTCGCAGGAACGCCCCGAGCATGATCAGAAACTCGCCGACAAAGCCGTTGAGCCCGGGCAGTCCGATCGACGAGAGCATCACGACCATGAAGATTGCGGCGTAAACGGGCACGCGCTTCCACAGACCGCCGAACTCGGAAATCTCGCGCGTATGGCGCCGCATGTAGAGCATTCCAACCAGCAAAAATAATCCGCCGGTGGAAACGCCGTGATTGAGCATCTGGTAAATCGCGCCATCGATACCCTCGGGGTTGAGCGCGAAAATTCCGAGCATCACGAACCCCAAGTGACTAACCGACGAGTATGCAATCAACCGCTTCAGGTCGGGCTGCATCATCGCGACCAACGCTCCGTAGATGATCCCGATTATGGCGAGCGCCATGAACAGCGGAATCGCCTCGACCGCGACGGTGGGGAACAGCGGAATGGCGAAGCGCAGGAAGCCGTAGGTGCCCATCTTGAGCATCACGCCGGCCAGAATGACCGAGCCGGCAGTCGGCGCGTTGGTGTGAGCATCGGGCAGCCAGGTATGCACCGGCCACATCGGCACCTTAATCGCGAAAGCCAGCGCGAACGCCGCAAACAGCCAACGGCCCTCGGTAACAGTGAGCGGCACCTGGTAGAGCAAGGGCAGGTCGAAGCTGGTCCGGTTGAAATGCACGTGCGCCGAGTACACCAAATACAGGATCGCGACCAGCATCAGCAGCGACCCAACCATCGTGAACAATACGAACTTGACGGCGGCGTAAATCTTGCGGCCATGTCCCCAAATGCCTATCAGGAAGTACATCGGAATCAGCATCACTTCCCAAAATATATAAAACAGGAACAGATCGACCGAGAGCAGCGCGCCGAGCAGACCGGTTTCCAGCACGAGTATGAAGAAGCAGAATTCGCGCGGACGCTCCTCGATATCGCCGCCGCCAGAGTAAAGCAGCGACAGAGTAATCAAAATAGTAGTCAGAAGAACCAGAAACAGGCTAATGCCGTCGATACCGATATGGTATGTAATGCCGAATGCGGGAATCCAGTCATATTGTTCGGCGAGCTGGTAGTCCGCGAGGTGCGGATTGAATTCCGCCAGGACATAGAAACTCAGCGCCAGCGGAAGCAGCGAAAAAATGAACGCCGAGTTCCAAATCGCACGCTCTTCGCTCTGCATCAGGATGAAGAGCGCGCCGATCAGCGGCAGGAAAATCAACGCTGTGAGCAAGCCGCCGTTCATCAGTGCGTCACCAGGAACAGGTAGTAAGCCACAACGCCCAGCGCACCGAGTAGATAAACAAATGCATAGTGTTGGACGTTGCCGGTTTCAGCGCGACGCGCTATCTGGCCCGAAGTCTGGACGGCAAGGCCGGCGCCGTCGGCGGCGCCATCGATCGCAAAGCTGTCGATCGCGCGGTTGAGCACGTTGCTCGATACCCAGAACAGCGGCCGCGTGACGATGAAATTATACAGTTGGTCGATGTAGTACTTGTTGAGCAGCAAGTTGTAGAGATCCTGCAGCCGCCACGCGAGAAGCATCGGGATTCCCGGCAAGCGCAGATAGAACAGGTATGCGAGCGCTATTCCGAGCGCCGAGGCGATGCTCGCGACGAGAGACAGGGAAGCCGGGCTCGCCTCGACGATCGGTTTGAAGGCACCGACGGCCGGCGCGAGGAATCGCACGAACGCATTCCCCCACAGCAGTCCGTCGGGAAGATTTACCCATCCGCCAACCGTCGCGAGAATAGCCAGTACGATCAACGGAATAGTCATTACGGCCGGCGATTCGTGCAGGTGATGCTCTTTTTCAGAATCGACGCGGGACTCGCCAAAGAACGTCATGAAGATCAGCCGGAACATGTAGAACGAGGTGAGCCCCGCGGTGATCACGCCGAGAAACCAGAGCCACGAATGTCCCGAATCGTACGCGGCTTCGAGGATCAGGTCCTTGGAGAAGTAACCGGAGAACGGAGGCACAGCGGCGATCGCGAGCGTCGCGATGAACATCGTCCAGAACGTGATCGGCAGCTTGCGCCGCAATCCGCCCATCTTGTTCATGTTCTGCTCGCCGCCAAGCGCGTGAATCACCGAGCCGGCGCACAAGAACAGCAAGCCCTTGAAGAAGGCGTGGGTCATGAGGTGGAAGATGCCCGACGCATACGCGCCGGAGCCCACGCCGAGAAACATGTAGCCGAGCTGACTGATGGTCGAGTAAGCAAGCACCTTCTTGATGTCGGGCTGGACGATCGCGATGGTCGCGGCAAACACCGCGGTTACCGCGCCAATTGTCGCAACCAGATCGAGCGCGCTGGGCGCCATCGTGTAGATGAAACCGAGCCGCGCGATCATGTACACGCCCGCGGTGACCATCGTCGCCGCGTGGATCAGCGCGCTGACAGGAGTCGGGCCGACCATCGCGTCGGGCAGCCATACGTAGAGCGGAATCTGTGCTGACTTGCCGGTCGCGCCGATGAATAGCAGGAAGCCGGCCGCGGTCGCGGCGGCGCCGCCAAGCAGAGCAGCGTGATTGCGAAGCTCGACAAAGTCCAGCGTCCATACGCCGTGCGCACCGAGCGTGGCGACGATGGTGAACATTCCGAGCAGAAAGCCAGCGTCACCAATTCGGTTGACGACAAATGCCTTGCGGCCGTTATAGGCGTACTGAGGATTCGTGTACCAAAATGCGATTAGCAAGTAGGAACATAGTCCGACACCCTCCCATCCCACGAACATCATTAGCAAGTTGTCCGCAAGAATTAGTATGAGCATCGAGAACGCGAACAAGTTCATGTAGGTAAAGAAGCGCGCAAAGTCCTCGTCGTGCGCCATGTATCCGACTGAGTAAAGATGAATTAGTGCGCCGACCCCGGTGACTATCATCACCATCACGCCCGACAACGCGTCGAGGCGCAGGCCGAACTCGGTGTGAAATTTCCCTGCCTCGATCCATCCCCACAGATGCACGGCAAGCGCGCCACCCGGGGGCATCGCGAGCAGCGTCAAAAATGCCCACGTCGCAACGCCGAACGCGGCGAACATGACACCCGGACCGACGACGTTGACCGCGCCGCGTCCATACCTGGGCCCGAGGAACAGGTTGAATACGACGCCGAACGCCGGGAACAGCAGGATAAGCGCGAGTGCTGGAAACTCAACCGTCATTGGTATTGGTCACCATCTCATCAGAGTCAGGTCGTCGGCGTGGACGGTTTCACGATTGCGGAAAATCGAGATGATGATGCCCAGGCCAACCGCCGCTTCGGCCGCGGCGACAGTCATTACGAAGAAAACGATCACCTGGCCGTCCATCGAGCCGAGCCGGCTGCCGATCGCGACGAAGGCGAGATTTACGGCATTGAGCATCAACTCGATCGACATGAACATCACGAGAATGTTGCGGCGGATGATCACGCCGGCCACGCCGATCGCGAAGATGATCGCGCTCAGCGACATCATGTAGGTGAGCGGAATCATGATGCGATCTTCCTCGCAGCGCGCGGGTCATCCGTGCCCGGCAGCCGCCGCGCCAGTGCGATCGAACCGACCACTGCGGCCAGCAGCAGCACCGAGGTCACCTCGAAAGCGACCAGGTAGTCGGTGAACAGCTTCCCGGCAAGGCTTGCGAGCGAACCATAGCCCACGGGTTCGTGAGTGAACTTCACCTGCAGATGATGGGGAGCGAGGAAAAAAAACAGCTCGGTCACCAGCAGCGCCGCTGCGAGTGAGCCGAATAACTTGAGCGCGAGATGACCCGTCGGACCGGTCTCGACTTGAAGATTCAACAGCCAAATCACGAACAGGAATAGAACCATGATCGCGCCGGCATAGACGATGATTTGCAGGAAGCCGACCACGACGGCGTCTTCGGCAATGAACAGAATGGCGACGGTCATCAGCGTTGCGATCAAGGCGAGCAGCGAATGAATCGGATTGCGCTGGATGATGACGCCGAGCGCCGAGACGACCGCCAACGCGCCTAGAAAAATATACAGGAACGGCGGCATCACTGGACTCTCCCGGTTGCCACCACGACGAATGCGGTCACCAGCACGTTGAACAGTCCGAGCGGCACCAGTCCTTTCCATCCCAGACGCATCAACTGATCGTAGCGGAAGCGCGGCAGGGTCCATCGTACCATGCCGAGAAATATGCACAGCGCGACGACCTTGACCAGGAATGCGACTACGCCCATCAGTGAGACCGCCAGTGCGGGGAGGGCAAGAAATGCGCCGCCCGGGAGATGAAATCCGTCGCGCATGAGCCACGGAATCTGCCATCCGCCGAGAAAAAACGTTGTCAGCAGCATCGCGACGAGCGCCTGCTCGGCAAAGTCGGTCAGCATGAAGACCGCCTGCTTGCCGCCGGAGTATTCGATGAAATAACCCTGGATCAGTTCCGACTCGCTCTCCGGCAGGTCGAACGGAATGCGCTTGGACTCCGCAGCGCCCGCCACGAGCAGGAGAATGAAGGCGAGCGGCTGCGTGAAAATTGCCCAGCGCGGCAAAAATCCGAACCACACACCGCCCTGCCCGCGCACAATTTCCTGCAAGTTCAAGGTGCCGAAGGTCATGATCACCGACACGATCGCGAGTCCCATCGCAAGCTCGTACGAGATCATCTGCGCCGTCGCGCGAATCCCGCCGAGCAGCGCCCATCGATTGTTCGAGGACCATCCTGCGAGCGCGGCGCCATACACGCCAAGGCCGATCGTCGCGAGCAGATAGAGCGCGCCGGCGTTGAGGTTGGCCGCCTCGAGACCGATGCGATGGCCGGAAATCAAAATCGTGTCGCCAAACGGGATCACGACGAACGTGATCATCACCGGGAACAGCGACAGGAACGGCGCCAGCGTGTGCAGGAATTTGTCCGCGCCGGCCGGAATGAAGTCTTCCTTGGTGAACATTTTGACCGGGTCGGCGATGGTGGTGTTGATGATTCCGAGGTTGGGCATCCCCATGCGCTTGCCGAATCCGGTTAGCGTGGCGCGATTCGATCCGATTCGGTCCTGGATCAGCGCGCTGCCCTTGCGCTCGAAATAGAGCAGGAACAGCGACAGACCCAATGCGGTCACGATCATCAGGATCGCTTTGATCGCGCCGGCGATTAACTCAATTGTCACGGGCGGCAAGCTCGTCGATGAGTTTGAGGATGCTTTCTTCGGTGAGGTTTTCGACGTACGCGTCCTGATTGAGCTGGAGCATCGGCGCCGTCCCGCATGACGCCATGCATTCGGTCGAGCCCAGCGTGAACTTGCCGTCGGGCGTCGTCTCGCCGATCTCGATTTTCAGCCGGCGCCGGATGCAGCCCACGATTTTGTCGGCGCCGCGCAGCCGGCACGAGAGATTCGTGCACACGTCGAGCAGGTAGCGGCCGACCGGCTTGCGATGGAACATCGTGTAGAACGACACCACCGCGCGCACGTGCGCGCGCGGCAGTTCCATCAGATGCGCGACGTAGTCCAGCGTCTCATCGCTGAGCCATCCGAACTCGCGCTGCGCGATCCACAGCGTCGGCAGCAGCGCAGCCTGGCGCGTCGGGTAGCGACCGAGCAGTTGCCGGTACTCGGCAAGCGCGGCGTCGGAAAACTTGGGTTGCGGGTTTCCAGGCATGGCGCGAGTATTATTGATCCTTCAGCATCGAAGTTCTTGAGTTCAGAAATCTAATGATTGGTAGCTAAAATTTCGTCAATCCGCCAGAGGCGCAAGCAAGCGGCCTAACCTGACCGCGAACTTGCGGGATCCCGGCAGAACGGGTTATCTATCGTCCGCGGCTCCGAAACAAGAGGCGTTCGCCGATTCGATCGAAGTACGCCTCGAAGAAAACTGATGCGATGCGAATTATTGCGGGACAAGCTCACGGCAGGCGGCTCAAGGCGCCGCGCGGCTTGCACACCCGGCCCACTTCGGCGCGGGCGCGCGAGTCGATTTTCTCGCGGCTGGCGGTGCGGATGGATCTTGGCGGGGTGCGCGTGCTCGACATCTTCGCCGGCAGCGGCTCGCTGGGAATCGAATCGCTCTCGCGCGGCGCCGCACACGTGACGTTTGTGGATTCCTCGCGCGACGCCGCCGCGGCGATTCGCGCCAATCTTGCCCAGCTTGAACTGGGCGATCGCGCCCGCATGGTCGTGTCCGACGTGCGTCGCGCACTCGGCGAACTCCAGCGCTCGCGCGAGTCTTTCGACCTGGTCTTCGTTGACGCGCCGTTCAAGGACGACATGAGCGCGGAGGTTCTGGCGCTGCTTGGTGAATTCCAACTCGTCGCGCCCGGCGGATGGGTGGTAGTGGAACAATCGAAGCGCGCGCCCGCTGCGCCGCCCGCTCCCAAAGCCCATGAGCGCGCATTTGTTGCAACCATCGGCGATCACCGGATCGCCTTTTACCGCCGACTCAATCCGGCGCCGGGTGCGGAGTGATGGCTTCAGGAAAATGACCAACAAAGGCAAAGAACGTTCCCCGTTGATCGCTGCTTACCCCGGCAGCTTCGACCCGATCCACAATGGACACGTTGACGTCATCCGGCGCAGCGTCGCGATCTTCGACGAGGTGATCGTCGCGGTCACCTACAATCCGCACAAGGATGCGGCGTTGTTTTCCGCCGACGAACGCGTCGAAATGATCCGCGAAGTCATCCGCGACCTCGAGCCGCGCGCCCGCGTGGACAAGTTCAGCGGACTGTCGGTCGATTACGCGGAACGAATCGGCGCCAAGGTGTTGATTCGTTCACTGCGCGCCGTGACGGATTTCGATTACGAGCTGCAGATGGCGCAGATGAACAAGCAGATGAGCCCGGGCGTCGAGACCGTCTTCATGTTCTCCAATCCGCGGCTGTTCTTCAGTTCCTCGCACTTGATCAAGGAAGTCGCAGGATATGGCAAGCGCTTGCCGGAGCTGGTCCCGGAACTCGTGATCGAGCGGCTGCGCGCCAAGCTCAATGTCGCGTGAGCCGCGCGATCTGAAAAGCGTCGCAGCGCATTTCAGCAGGCGGTTTTTTCAAACCGTCGGGAAAGATACAATCTGTCCGCGTCCGCGCCTGAGGGGCGCCATGCGCCGAACATTCGACCTCTGGATTTAACCAAATGCTGAAGCTCAATCGCAGAATTGCCGCTATCAAAGCGTCCGCGACATTGGCGGCCGACGCCCGCGCCACCGAAATGAAGCTCGCCGGAATCGACGTCATCTCGCTGGCCGCCGGCGAGCCTGACTTCGACACCCCCGAGCGCGTCAAAGAGGCCGCCCGGAAAGCGCTCGCCGCGGGCCAAACCAAGTACACGCCGGTGAGCGGAACCGCGGCGCTCAAAAATGCGATCAAGCTCAAGCTCAAGCGCGACAATAACCTCGACTACGAGCCGGGCGAGATAATCGCGTCGGCCGGATGCAAGCAGGCCGAGGCCAACGTGATCGCCGCGTTGTTCGACGAAGGCGATGAAGTGATCATCCCGACCCCGGCGTGGGTGAGTTTCGCCGCGATGGTCTCTCTGGCGGGCGCCGAGTCCAAGTTCGTGCCGTGCCCCGAACAGTCCGGCTTCCTGCTCGAGCCCGAGGCTTTGCGCCGCGCGATTACGCCGCGCACGCGCGGCATCATTCTCAACTCGCCATCGAATCCAACCGGCGCCGTGTACGGGCCCGAACAGCTCACTGCCATCGCCAGGGTGCTGGTCGACACCGGCATCTGGGTAATGTCCGACGACGTTTACGAGCACATCGTATACGCCGGGCTCGCGCCGCACCTGTTCCATCTCGAGCCGCGGCTGAAGTCCCGGGGCATCGTATTCAACTCGCTGTCGAAGACCTACGCGATGACTGGGTGGCGAATCGGATTTGCGGCCGGGCCGAAGGAAGCGATCGCGGCTGCCGGACGCTTGCAGAGCCAGAACAGCGGCAATCCCAATTCCATCACGCAAGCTGCCGCGATCGAGGCGCTGACCGGTCCGCAGGACGAGATCAAACCGATGCTCGAGGCGTTCCGCAAACGCAGCGCGCTGGTGGTCGAGCGCGTGCGGCGCATCCCGGGCTTCAAGCTGCCCAATATACCGCAGGGCGCGTTTTACGTTTTCCCCAACGTATCGGAGTTGCTCGGCAGCCGCTTTGGCGACAAGGAAATCACCGACGGCGACGGGCTCGCGGCGTTTTTGCTCGACCAGGCGCACGTTTCGCTGGTCGGCGGCAACGACTTCGGCGCACCGGATCACGTCAGGATTTCGTATGCCACTTCGATGGAGAATCTGAACCGGGCATTCGATCGCATCGATAGCGCCGTCGCGAAGCTCAAGCGCTAGCAGCGATGGCCGAGCGGGCAGGTTCGCACACCTCCAAGCCGCGGCTGCCGATTATCAGGGCTGGCGCGGCGATCCTCGCGATCGTCGCGGCGCTCTCATTCGCCCAACGCATCCGCGCGGTCACGCATCGTTACGACGACGTCGATTTCGCCATCTTCTACGGCTGGTGGACCGACTATTCGAGCGGCGGCGACCCGTGGGTGGTGCAGAGTAAAAAGATCGATTTGCGACCCGGTCTATCGCGTCCGCACTATTGCAATTACCCGCCGTTTTTCGTCGAGGTATTTTCTCCGCTGGCCCGGCTCGATCAGAAAACCGCATTCTGGATCTGGGAGGCCGCGCAGATGCTATGCCTGGTGGGCGCCGTGCTGATGCTGGCGCGCGCGAACGCTCCGCCGCTCGGCGCCGCGCCGACGATCATCGTGCTTTCGCTGGTGATACTGTCGCGCCAGTTCGCGGGTGCGCTGGTCGCTGCCCAGGTCACGCCGATGCTGCTGGCGCTGTTGTCCGCTTCATGGTTCTGCGCGCGCCGCGAGCGCCCGGCGGCAGCGGGACTATGTCTGGCGATCGCGGCGTTGCTCAAGCTCTATCCCGCGGGAGCGGCAGGATACTTTTTGTTTGGCCGCCGTTGGCGTGCGCTCGCCTGGACGATCGGATTCTTCGCCGCGGGCGTGCTGCTGACGAATCCTCTCCGCTGGATCGAGCTCGCGACGCTGGAACTGCCCGTTTCTTATCACATCGTGGCGCGCTCCGAACTCACCGTGCTCGCTTTCGTGCGAAAATGCGTTGCTCACTTAGCTGGCACGACGATCGCCGCGGCGCCGCTGTTCGCAGTCTTCGCAATCACCGCTCTCATCGACCTCGCGTTGCTCGCCATCGCCGCGGCGGCCACGATAACGGGGCGCGAACGCGCCGATCTCGACGGTCTCATCTTCGGGCTGTGGGTCGCGCTTGCGCTTCTGATGTCGCCGCTTGCGTGGATCCCCGAGACCCTGCTGCTGCTGCCCGCGTACTTGTTCGGGATGCTTGCCGCATGGGATGGTTTCCAGCCGCGCGAAGCAGCCCGGCAGATCGCGTTGATAGCCGGCGCCGCGATGCTCGCTGCCTGCATCGCGACCGCCCTGATCAAGGCGGTGCCGCACCCGGGATTTCCGGTGCTGCTGGCTGCGTACCTCGGCGCCGCGCTGATTTTCCGGGCGCGGATGCGGTCGGATTTGCCGCGGTGAAGCTCGGCGGCCGCTTAGCCCCGGCGCGTGCGCCACGGAGCGGGGAATTCACCGGTCTCGAGCCAGCGCACGTAGTCGGCGAGAATCTCCGCGTGATCGAACGCGAGCGGAGTGGGCGGATTGCGCGGATCGCACAGCCGGGCGTTCTTCGCGTCGTCGGCGCCGCGCGGCGTGCCCGATGCGCGCGCGACATACACCACCGTGATCGTCTGGCCGCGCGGATCCCGATCGGGCCGCGAATAGACGCCAAGCAGCGCGCGAATCGCGACTTCGAGCGAGATCTCCTCGCGTGCCTCGCGAATCGCCGCATCCTCGACGGTCTCGCCAAAATCGACGAATCCGCCGGGAATTGCCCACCCTGGTGGAAAATTCCTGCGCTCGATCAAAACGACTTTGTCGCCGATCTCCGTGATTATGTCGGCGGCTATCGGCGGGCATTTCGGCCGTGGCATGATGCGATTCTAACAGATCATCGGCGCTCCTCCGCCTGCGCGGCCCACCAAGACGCTCTTGGTTACTCTAACTTCACTGCCGTTCCTTTCACCGTTGTGCAGGTGAAACTAAAGACGTTATAAATTGGAAAGAATCCATACAGACTGGTGCACGTTGCAACATTGACCAAGGCGTCTCCGCCCGATTTTTGCAACGCTCGATCTACTGCGGTTTGAATATCCGAGTTTCCAAACGGAATCACAGCGAGCGCAAAATACCGGCAGGCTTGCCCCTCTGCCGGCCCAAGATCCTTGACTGAATGGCTTTCCCCTAGAAGGGCAACCGGATCCGCCGAACTTTTTGCAATAACACCTAGCGACCCCACGGATGTACATGCCGTGAGCGAGAGCAACCCCAGTAAACCAACCAGCCGTATCGATCGCATCATCTCCTCCTTTTGTCGGAACCAATTGCAATTTCGAATTTGGGTCCCGATTCGGTGGGCGAATTGAACCCCGATCACCACTAGGAGTCAACCCGAGAAAATGTCAGGTGCTCGAATAAAAATCAGGCCATTCAGGACGATAGCGTATTGCCCCTCTCGGCGCGCGGCAGGCGGATTCATTCGGGTCGCCGCTGCGTGGCGTTGACAAGCGCGCGCGCGCACCACAAAGTTCCAACATCCCGGGTGCGCGACTCGGCAAGCTTATGCAGGTAGCACGGCTCTACGATTTCGACGACATCCGCGTCGAGGAAAGCCCCCGGCCCGAGGTCGGCGACAGCGACATTCTGATCCGCGCGAGCGCGTGCGGCATTTGCTCGGGCGACATCATGCCCTGGTACCTCAAGCGCAAGGCGCCGCTCGTGCTCGGCCACGAACCGGTCGGCGTCGTCGAGCAGACCGGCGCGGCGGTGCGCGGCTTCAAAACCGGCGACCGCGTTTTCGTGCACCATCATGCGCCCTGCTTTCAATGCGCGGCGTGCAGGCGCGGCGAATACGTACAGTGCGCGACCTGGCGCGCGACCAACATCGTTCCGGGCGGGATGGCGGAGTTTTTTCTCGTGAGCGCGGCCAATCAGCGCGACACGCTGCCGCTCCCCGACTCGATGGCCGACGCCGACGGCGTGCTCATCGAGCCCGCCGCCTGCGTCGTCAAGTCCCTAAAGCGCTCGGGCCTGAAGCCCGGCGAGACAATTCTGATCATCGGTCTCGGCATCATGGGCATGATGCACGTGAAGTTGGCGCGGCATCTCGGCGCCGGGATGATCATCGGTGCGGACCTGTTCCCTTCGCGCGCCAACCGCGCGGTCGAACTCGGAGCGGATTGTGGAATCGTCGTCGAAGGCGACAACATGAACGAGCAGGTGCGCGAAATCACCAACGGCGCGATGGCCGACGTCGTGATCGTCGGACCCGGCACTTCGAAAGCAATCGCCGCGGGCATCGCCGCCGCCGGAAGGGGCGCGACCGTCGTTCAATTCACGGCGACGCCGCCGGACGACGAACTGCTCGTCAAACCGCACGATCTCTACTTCAACGAGACCCGGCTCATTCCGAGCTATTCATGCGGACCCGACGAAACGCGCCGGGCATTGTCGATTGTCGAGCGCGGCGTGATCAACGCCGCCGAACTGGTGACGCATCGGTTTCCGCTGGCTCAGATCACCGAGGCGTTTGCGACCGCGCAAAAGCCCGAATCGCTGAAAGTAATAGTCACCTTCGCGAGTTGAGGCAGCTCACGGCCGAGCCGTGTACGCGCGGCACTGCTAATCGGCAAAGCTGAAGCCGCAACTGAGTAATCAGTCCGGCGAGGGAAGAGACAACGTCGAACGAGGGCGGTTGCTAATGCAACCGCCCTCGTGATTATCAAGCCTGAGCCAAATTACGGAGTCGCAGGAGCCGGAGCGCCAGGTGCTCCTGTGGCGCCAGTTGCACCAGGGCCTCCCGTCGCGCCAGTTTCTCCCGTCGCGCCCGTAGCGCCGGTTGCACCAGCCCCAGGTGCACCAGTTTCTCCCGTCGCGCCCGTAGCGCCGGTTGCACCAGTCGCACCGGTCTCGCCCGCAGCTGCGGCTGCCCTACGGTGGCGACGACGCACGTGGCGCCCTTCATGATGTTCCGAAATCGTCTTCGACGCGATCGCCTCTGCACGGTCCGCAGCCGCCTTCGCATCGCTGGCCGCCTGCTCTACGCGGCTCGCAGCCGCCTGAGCCTGCGCAGCAGCCGCCGCGGATCTCTGGGCCGCCGCGTCCGCGCGGGCCGCAGCCTGATCAGCGCGGTTCGCCGCGTTGACGGCGCGCTGTGCCGGATCCGGCTCGTTCGACGAACATCCCCCGAGCAACGAAAGGGCCAACACAGCCCCGGCAAGACCAACCAGTTTTGAAGATTTTCTCATTAACCCTTCCATTTCTTCCTCCTAAGGAATGCGCAGGAGCATTGCTAAGTAGTTCGCGGCCCCTGCATTTAAGACACTCATCTTTCTCTCACAAACTCCCGGTACCTTGCAAGCCTTCATCGTGCGAAATGCCGGAAAAAAATACCATTGTTGGACTGACTATGTATATCTTGCGCGTCGCGACGGCGCGTTATGAAGACGCGATTAAAAGTCACAGCTGAACCAGTGATGTCGATTCCATTTACGTCCACTCACAGCGGGATATTCCGCTTCATTGCTAATCTTCTCGCGCTCGGCAGAGTTGTCTGTAGCTACTCTTCACAGTTTACAATGTAACTATAACGAGAGCGCGAAAAAGACTATTTGATTCACTTGGAATCCGGTTCCCGACAAAGCGCTTTCTTGGTTCCTACCGGCACCGTTACACCGCTGCTCGATGATCGCCAAATCTCCCGCCGCGCGACTAGAAGTCGTCGCCGTAGTCGTCCATTCCGCCCATGCCGCCTCCGCCCATACCACCCATGCCGCCTCCGCCCATACCACCCATGCCGCCGCCCATCCCACCGCCGCCAGGCATCCCCGCCATCGGCGCCGGCTTCTTCGGCGCTTCAGCCACGGCGGCCTCCGTCGTCAGCATCATCGATGCGGCGCTGGCCGCGTTTTCGAGCGCGGAACGGACCACCTTGGCCGGATCGATCACGCCCGCTTTGACGAGATCTTCGTAAACTTCGGTGGCGGCATTGAAGCCGAAATCACCTTTGCCTTCGAGCACCGCGTTGAGAACGATTTCCGGTTCGTGACCGGCGTTACGCGCGATCTGCTTGAGCGGTTCCGCCATCGCAGCCGCAACGATTCCCGCGCCGGCCTTTTTGTTCTCATCGAGTCTGAGCGACTTCACCGCCGCGATCGCGCGCACCAGCGCGACGCCACCGCCGGGCACGATTCCCTCCTCGACCGCGGCGCGGAGCGCATGAACGGCATCGTCAACGCGCGCCTTTTTTTCCTTCAGTTCGACTTCGGTCGCCGCGCCAACCTTGATCACGGCGACGCCGCCGGTGAGCTTGGCCAGCCGCTCCTGCAGCTTTTCGCGGTCGTAGTCGGAGGTGGTCTCTTCGATCTGGCGGCGGATCAATTCGATTCGTCCCTGGATTTCGGACTTCTTGCCGGCGCCGCCAATTATGGTCGTATTGTCCTTGTCGATCAGAACTTTCTTGCACTTGCCGAGCGCGGCGATCTCGATGTTCTCGATCTTGGCGCCGAGTTCCTCGGCGATCAGAGTACCGCCGGTCAGAATCGCCATGTCCTGCAGCATTTCCTTGCGTCGATCGCCAAAGCCCGGCGCCTTCACCGCCGCGACCTTGATCGTTCCGCGCAGTTTGTTGACGACCAGCGCGGCCAGCGCCTCGCTGTCGACGTCCTCGGCGATTATCAGGAGTTGGCGTCCGGTCTGCACAACGCTCTCGAGCAGCGGCAGGATTTCGCGCAGGTTCGAAAGTTTCTTTTCGTGGAACAGAATCAGCGGCTCGTCGAGTTCAACCGTCAACTTGTCGGCATTGGTGACGAAGTAAGGCGACAGATAGCCGCGATCGAAGCGCATCCCTTCGACCAGATCGAGCACCGTATCCAGGCCGCGCGCCTCTTCGACGGTGATCACGCCTTCCTTGCCGACCTTGTCCATCGCGTCGGCAACAATTTTGCCAATCGACTTGTCGCCATTGGCCGATATCGTCGCTACCTGCTCCAGCCGCTCGCGCTCCTTCACCGGCCGCGACATCTCCTTGATTGTTGCGACCGCCTTGAGCACCGCGGCGTCGATTCCGCGCCGCAGTTCCATCGCCGGGAATCCCGCCGCCAGCAGCTTGATCCCCTCGCGCACGATCGCTCCCGCCAGCACCGTCGCGGTCGTGGTGCCGTCGCCGGCGACGTCGGAGGTCTTCTGCGCGACCTCGCGAATCAGCTTCGCGCCCATGTTCTCGAAGCGGTTCTCGAGTTCGATTTCCTTGACCACGGTCACGCCGTCCTTGGTTATGGTCGGCGAGCCGAAGCTCCTCTGGATCATCACGTTGCGGCCCTTGGGGCCCAGCGTTACGCGCGCGGCTTCCATCACCAGCGTCGCGCCCTTGACAATTCCGACCCGCGCTCTCTCGTGCAGCTCAACCGTTTTGGCTGGCATATAGGTATATCTCCGTCGTGCTATCTCGCCTGAGGATTCAGCCCGGCACACCACCACGCCGGCGGTCGCTGGACCGTCTCGAATTTAAGCATCGTGTCAGGCAATGCAAGGGGACTGCCGTCAACCTGAGTATCTTTATGAAGTTCGCGCGGCGTGCAAGGATGATCATGGCAGGCTGGCTGGATTTCTGGCGGAGGCTATTCGAAGTGCATCAAATCAACGAGGCGATCGCAGGCAAGCGCGCGGGCGCGGCGATCGCGGTGATAGCGATAATCTGTGGAGCAATCGGGATGATGCCGGGCTCGCTCGCATGGCCGGCGCCGGTCGCGTCAACCGACATCTCTCGCCAGATTAAATCCCAACGTCAACCGCAAGCTCTTCAACTCGCGGCGCAGCCTGCGGCCCCGTCATCCCCGGATCAAGCCGACGACGAGGACACGGATGTTCCGACCGGCCAGGTCGACAAGTACATCAGCGTTTACGAGGCGATGCAGAAAGACCACAACCTGACGGTCGAGCAGGCCGCTTCGAAACAAGGTCTCACGGTTACGCAGTTCAGGCAGCTCGAGGGACGAATCGAGCGCGACGACACGCTGCGCGAGCGGGTTCGCAAGGCGCTCAGGCACGCGGTGAATCCCAACAATAAAAACTCGTCGGACGAGTAAGTCGCGGCCCGCGCCAGTGAGCAGGGGTAACCCCTGCACCTTAGCATTAAGAGCAGGGGTGACCCGTGCACCCAATATTAAAACAGATCGGCACCGCCGCGGGATGCGGGCGGAGTTTACCCTGAGTATTCGAAGGGCCCTGTTAGAACTTTTTTTGTGTCATCCCGAGCGAAGTCTGCGGAGCCGAGGGACCCCGGATCTTTTTCTTCGCCGTGCGGACGGTCGGCGCGATCGCGGGCAAGACTAAGCGGTGGCGGAAGGAGATTGCTCCTTCCGCCACCGCTTCAAATGGCTGGTTCCGAAACCGGGTCTAGTCGATTACTTCGTAACCGAGGTCGAGAACGCCGCTTCCAGGCGCGACACTGCGTCGTTAGCACGACGGACCGCATCCTCTGCGCCGCTGGCCGCAGTTTCGGCCTGCTGAGCGGCAGTCGCAGCCTGATTGGCCGAAGCTTCCGCCGCGTTCGCCGATGCTTCCGCCTTGGTCGCATCCGCTTCAGCGCGTTCGCTGGCGTTGTTGATCGTTTGCATGTTAGGACCGCACGCGGTCATGAAAGCACCCATGGCCACGACGCCGAGCACGCTTGCAATTGTCTTCTTCATCCGAGCTTTCCTCCAGTGGTTCAGGTCAAAAGCCAGTCCCCGTACACTAGTTAGTACATATTCAATAGTCAGGGCTGGACGAGTAATCCCGGTAATAGTTGCAAAACCCGTTTGCGAACGCAAGGCGATAGAGTTCCCGGCCGGTTCTTTTCGGAACATCTCCCGCGCTACGCGATTAGATGAATCGAGCGGGGTCACGTCCGCTGGATATGGGTCATGGGGTACAGGGGCCGATCGATTCGACGGGATTGGATGGATTGTCCTGCCAATCGAGATA
>OBLU010001421.1_pt1 | contig 22385 bp, 19 predicted proteins | sample 1518681 | NCBI WGS metagenome assembly OBLU01 (sample SAMEA3539304, study PRJEB22396) | soil metagenome | biome: tundra; feature: field; material: soil | place: USA | collected 2010-05 | depth 0.15 m
TTGGCGAGCAGGTGCTCGTCCTCGGAGAGCGCGACCATGCAGTTGCGGACGTCGCCGGGGGGCAGCATCTTGAAGTCTTCGCGGAGGCGGCCGGAGGAGCCTCCATCGTCGGTGACGGTAACGATGGCGGCGAGGTCGCGGATGAGGCAGGGAAGATTGTCGGTGGCGTGCTCTTCGCGGCGATTGGTGTCGGGTTGGGAGAGCGGGTTGGGCAGGGGCTCGGCTACGGCGCCGGACGGAAGACGCGATGGCGCATCCGTGGAGCGCCGGAAGGCGGCGGGAGCAGGAACGTAATGCTTGAGTCCGCGCAGGAGGGTGGAGAGGCCGGTGCCTCCGCCGATGGCGACGACGCGGAGGGAGGGCTGCGTGCCTTTGGCCGCCCGAGATGGATAGGATGCAGGCGTCACGGTCTGATTCGATGTGAAGACAGGGGTCATTCGGCTCGTACTGAGGGTATCAGGTTTGATGCGCAGGGCAGCGGCCATCGGATTGGATGTCCTCCAATTTGGGGGACACAGATTGTGGTCTCAACCCTTGAAGTAGTAAGATTTGCTACCAGAGGGGATGAGTCTATGCCGGATATTCAAAAGGTAAGCGTTGCCCTGACCGGGGAACAACTCACAGCGTTGAAGGCTGCGGTGGAGACCGGGGAGTACGCCACAACAAGTGAGGCGATTCGCGAGGCATTGCGCGAATGGCAGTGGAAACGCGAGCTGCGCGGTGAGGATCTGCGGCGGCTGCGCGAGGGTTGGCGGGAGGGGAAGGCGAGCGGCCCGGCTATTCCGCTGGATTTTGCCGAGACTCTCAATGAGGCACGGCGGCGTTTGAAGAAGGCGGCTGCCAAAACTGCATGAAACCGATATTGCTTTGGACGCCGCGGGCCCGAGAGGACCTGCTCGACATTTACGTCACGATCGGATTTGACAACCCGTCCGCAGCTGAGCGTGTATATACGGCGCTGGAGGAGAAAGCCAACCTACTGATTGGCTATCCACGGCTTGGAGTTCGTCGCCCGGAGATTGCTCCGGCGGCAAGAATGCTGGTGGAAGGCGTTTACCTGGTCCTCTACGAAGTTCACCCCGATACAGACGATGGACCTGTGGACGAGGTAGAGATCGTGCGCGTGGTTCACGGACACCGCGATCTAATCCGCATCTTTCTGAGTTGAACTCCCATTGATGGCGGGTCGGTGGAGCGCCGTAAGGCTGCGGGGCGGAACGCAGCGCTTGAGGCCGCGTGTTTGAGCGGAATCAGACCTCGGGGTAGAGGAGTTCGGTGAAGCGGGGGTCGTCGGCCATGTCCTGGAAGTCGGAGTCGGCGCGGGCCTGGATGCGGTTCTTCGCGTTGAGGTGGATGGCCTCGGTGAGGTGTTCCAGGCAGGTGTGGGCGTCTCCGGTCATGCTGGCGAGGATGGCGAGACCATAGAAGGCGTAGTCGGCCTGGTTGTTGTCGGCGAGGATCTTCTTGAGTTCGGCGCGCGCGTCCTCGTAGTTGCCGTCGTTGATCAGGGAGATGGCGTAGTCGTACCGCTCTTCGGGCGAGAGGAATTTGGTCTGGCCCTTGGAGATCTGCTGGAGGCAAGCGTTGATGTACATACGAATGCGCTCGGCGAGATCGGCGGGGCTGGCGGCGAGCATGTGATTGAAGGCGGTGTGTGCCTTCTCGAACTTGCCTTCCTGCATCAGGCGGAGGGCGGCCTCGTATTGCGTGAGGGTATGGGCCCGGGCGGCGTCGGTGGACGCGGTCGAAGACCCGGCGAGGGTGCGCGGACGTTTGGTGGTTGCGGGAGGGGCGGTCTTCATCGAATTACTGTTCCTGTCTGCATCGTTCGTTAGTGGGAAGGTCGACATAGTTTGCCGCAGGGGATGTTTGAAAACACACTCACTCTATCGGCTAGTCTTGTTCCGGTTTTATACGCACACTGAACGAGAAGGTCAACCCGTCCTGAGGGCGGCCTTATGAGCGTACATCGCCGGGTTGAGATCCGGGTCGTTATACATCTTCATCTGGCGGTAGAGTTTGAAGCGGCGTTTGCCTGTACGGACCTCGCGCCAGAGTTCGTCCAGACAGGCCGCCAGGTCGCTCCGCTGCTCCTCCAGCAAGGCGAGCCGGCGCAGGTTTTTCTGGTGGTGGGCCTCGGAGGCCGAGGCGCGGTGGGCTTCTTCGGCGGTGTGATAGATCTTCAGCGCCAGGATGGAGAGGCGGTCCAGAATGAGGCCGGGGGACTCGGAATGGAGGGGCGCGGTGGGATTCTGAGCGCCGGCCGCTTCGAGGAGGGTGCGGTCCATGGCTTCGACCAGATCGTTGCGGGTCTGGTTCAGCTTGTCGATGGTGTGCTTAACCAAGGTGATGCGGGCGTCGGAGGCTTCGGGTTCGCGGGCCTTGTCCTCCTCGTGCCACAGGTCGAAGTTTGCGCGGTGATGGGCGAGGGCTGTCTCGAGGAGGGGTTCGGGGGCGAAGGTTGATGTACTGGGCCAGGGCTCGTCCCCGTGCCAGCGGAGGGTTGCCTGGTCGTGCAGCTGCGTGATTTGGTTAACGTCCAGCATTGGCGGTGGGCGATCCTTCGCAGGCAAGCCCATCCAACTGTATCAGCAGGTTGCATTGCGGTTCCAGAGGGTGCCTGGAGGGGAGGAGACGGGCCGGTTCATCAAACTACAGCTTTCCCTCTATCATCTTAGTCAGGTGTTGCAATCGCCAATCCAAAGGATGCCTTTTGCCGGTATGGTCCTTTGTCCGGGCAATCTGCTGGATGGGGAGCATCGCCGTGCGCAAGAGATTCGATTGAGCGCGGGGACTTCTTTTCTCGCGCGGGAGAAACAGCTTGTCGCTTGAGTCGCCAGTTCGGAAGGTGTTGATCTATCGCCTGGGCAGCCTGGGAGATACGGTGGTGGCGTTGCCGTGTTATCACCTGATCGAGCGGACGTTTCCGGACGCGGAACGGAGGCTGCTGACGAACTTTCCGGTGAGTGGGAAGGCTCCTGCCTCGGCGGCGGTGCTGGGCGAGTCCGGGTTGATTCACGGAACCATGCGCTACACGGTGGGGACGCGAAGTATCGGCGAATTACTGCGACTGGCCTGGGAGATTCGCCGCTTCAAGCCCGATCTGCTGATCTACCTGATGGATCTACGTCCGGAGAGCATCCGCCGGGAGCGGATATTCTTCCGGCTGGCCGGGGTGCGGAACGTGGTCGGGCTGCCCGGTTCGGAAGATTTGGAGCGCCGCTGCGATCCGGCGACCGGGATGTACGAGGCGGAGTCGCTTCGACTGGGGCGGCTGATTGGCGAGCTGGGCGATGTGAAGGCCGGCGAACGGGCGAACTGGAGCCTGCGACTGACGGACGCGGAACGGCAGGTTGCGATTCAGGCGCTGGGGCCGCTGGTGGGCAAGCCGCTGATCGTCTGCGGGCCTGGGACCAAGATGCAGGCCAAGGATTGGGAGAAGGATAACTGGCGCAGGCTGCTGGCGCGGTTGCACGCCGAGTATCCGGAGCATGGATTGGCGCTGGTGGGCGGACAGGAAGAGTCGCAGATCTGCGAGTACGCGGCGCAGGATTGGGCCGGGCCGAAGGTGAATCTGAGCGGCCGGACTTCGCCGCGCGAGACGGCGGCGGTGCTGGAGCGCGCGGATGTGTTTCTGGGGCCGGATTCCGGGCCGATGCATCTGGCGGCCAGCGTTGGCGTTCCTTGCGTGATCGCGTTCTCGGCGCATGGGCTTCCGGGGGTATGGTTTCCGGCGGGCCAGCAGCATCAGATTGTTTATCACAAGCCGGAATGCTTCAACTGCGCTCTGGAGACCTGTATCGTGATGGAAAAGAAGTGCATGCGTTCGATCACCGTCGAGGAGATGGATCAGGCTGTGGGTCGTGTTCTGAAGCGACCGGTTCTGGCTAAAAGCTGAGGGCAAGGAGGCCCGTTGCAAACATGTTGATTGTTACTGGTGGCGCGGGCTTTATCGGCAGCAACCTGGTTCACGAGCTGAACGCGCACGGCATTACGGACATCCTGGTGGTGGACAACTTCGCCAACGTAAAGAAGTTCCCCAACCTGCACGGTGCGCGCTTTGTGGATTACATGGACAAGCGCGAGTTTCGGCGGGCGATCGCGGAACATGCGCTGGGCGTGGGCAAAGTTGAGGCGATTCTGCACCAGGGGGCTTGCTCCAACACGCTGGAAGACGACGGCGTGTACATGATGGACAACAACTTCCAATACACCAAGGAGGTGCTGGCGTTCGCGATGGTGGAGGGTGCTCCGCTGGTGTTTGCTTCGACGGCCGCGGTGTATGGACTGTCGGGCGCTGGGCACTTTACGCCGACGCTGGAGAATGAGCGGCCGCTGAATATCTACGGTTTCTCCAAGCTTGCGTTTGACCACTATTTCCGCAACCAGGTTGCGCTGGGGCGCGTTCCGATTACGGCTGTCGGGCTGCGCTACTTCAACGTGTATGGGCCGCGCGAACAGCATAAGGGGCGGATGGCTTCGGTGATCCACCACTTCTCGAAGCAGATGAAGGAGACCGGCAAGGTGCGTCTGTTTGCCGGGACCGGTGGGTTTGGCGACGGCGAGCAGCGCCGGGACTTCGTGTATGTGCGCGACCTGGCGCGGCTGAACATGTTCTTCGCCGGGATTGGGCCTTACGCGCCGAAGGATGGCGAGGCGCGGAAGGTCTATCGCGGCGTCGTCAATGCGGGCTCGGGCGTGAGCCGGACGTTCAACGATGTGGCCAGGGCGTTGATGGCGGTGCACGGTGCGGCGGAGATTGAGTATATTCCGTTTCCGGCTGATCTTGAAGGGCGGTATCAACACTTCACGGAAGCGGATCTTACGGGGCTGCGCGAACTCGGCTGCGACCTGGCGCCGACGGAGCTGGAGGAGGGGATTGTGGAGACGTACGAGACGCTGCGGGCGATTGGCGAATAACTAGAGTGCGGCGGAGGCGGGTGGTATATCCACAAAGAGCATGTCCCGGGGGCTAAAGCCCAGATTGGATTCTGCGTCGGTTATGCCGGGACTGAAGTCCCGGCCTATCCGAAGTGCGGTTTTTTCAGTAGCGCCTCTTAGGGGTCGCGAGCAGGGCGTCGACGGCTTCGAGCAGGGATGGGAAGTGCAGGTCAGCCGAATCGCGAGCGGCTTCGGCTCCGGGCTTCTGGAGCTTCGGGTCGCCGTCGAGGAAGACGGTGAGCATGCCGAGGCGGCGGCCAAACTCAATGTCCGACCAGGAGTCGCCGATCATAACGCTGGATTCGGCGGCGATCTCCGGGAAGTCTGCCTGGGCCTGCTCGAACAGGCCTGGGAGCGGCTTGCGGCAGTTGCATTCGTTCTTATCGTGCGGGCAGAAGTAGAACGCGTCGACGTGCGCTCCGTGAGCCTTTAGCTCGCTCTGGAACGATACGTGGATGGTGTCCACATCGGCAGGCTGGTAGAGGCCCAGGGCGATGCCGCGCTGGTTGGAGACGACGATGACGCGCAGGGCAGCGCGATTGAGCCTGGCGATTGCTTCGTGCACGCCGGGCAGCGGCTGGAATTCGTTCGGCGAGGTTACGTAACGGCCTTCGGGCATCTTCCGGTTCAGGACGCCGTCGCGATCGAGGAAGACGGTGCGCAGCGCGCGGGGCAGAAAACTGTGGGCGGGGTCGGGCACGCAGCTATGATAGCAATAGGCTTGCTGCGCCAGCCGAGGGAGCGGTTCTTTTGATCGAGCAACTGCACGAGGTGATCCGGGAGATCGAGGAGAAGTGGGCGGCGAAGCGGCTGCTGGTGGTGGGCGACGTGATGCTCGACAAGTACGTGTGGGGCGACGTCGGGCGCATCTCGCCGGAGGCTCCGGTGCCGGTGGTGCGGGCGAAGCACCAGAGCCAGCAGCCAGGCGGCGCTGCCAACGTGGCGATGAACCTGAGAAATCTGGGCGCCCAGGCCGAGGTGATCGGTTTCACCGGCGGCGATGAGGACGAGCGGCTGCTGGCGGAATGCATGCGCGGGCACGGAGTTGCGCCGAGGTTTATTGTGTCGGCTGGGTTTCCGACGATCACCAAGCAGCGCATCCTGTGCGGGCAGCAGCAGATGCTGCGGCTGGATACGGAGCGCGTGGGCGCCAGATCGCAGGGCGACTACGACCGCTTGCTGGAGAGCGTGCTGGCGCATCTGCCGGGGTGCGATGCGGTGGTGCTCTCCGACTACGCGAAGGGCGTGCTGACGCCGGAGGTTTGCCGGTCGATTATCCAGGCTGCGCGGGTGCTGGACATTCCAGTGCTGGTCGATCCGAAGAGCGCCGACTTCAGCCGTTATCGCGGGGCGACGACCGTGTGTCCGAATCTGGGCGAGCTGTCCACGGCGTTGAGCCTGGATGCGCGCGACCTGACGCTGCTGCTGGATGCGGCCGAGGTGCTGGTGCAGGACCTCGATCTCGAGTTTCTTACGGCGACGCTGGGCGACAAGGGCATCGCGCTGGTGCGGCCGGGCAATCGCTTCCTGGCGCCGGCGGTGGCGCGGCAGGTATTCGACGTTTCGGGCGCCGGCGATACGGTGATCGCGGTGCTGGCGCTATGCCTCGCGTCGGGACTGAAAGCGGAGACCGCGGTGGAACTGGCCAACGTTGCGGCGGGCATCGTGGTGGGCAAGGTGGGCACGGTGCCGGTGGAGAAGCACGAGTTGTTGGCGGCGCTGGCTCCGCAGATTGCGCTGCATGCGGAGGACAAGGTGGTTGCGCTGGGCGAGTTGGCGCAGCGGGTGGCGCTGTGGAAGGCCAACGGCGAGCGCGTGGTGTTCACCAACGGCTGCTTCGACCTGCTGCACATCGGCCACATTACGCTGCTGGAGCAGGCGCGGCGGTTTGGCGACCGGCTGATTGTGGCGATCAACAGCGATGCGTCGGTGCAGTGTTTGAAGGGGCCGAGCCGGCCGATCGTGGGGGAGAACGAACGGTCGCGGGTGCTGGCGGCTCTGGCGGCGGTGGACGCAGTGGTGGTGTTTGGCGAGCCGACTCCGCTGGAGGTGATCGTGGCGGTGCGGCCGGACGTGATTGTGAAGGGCGGCGACTACATTCCGGACACCGTGGTGGGTGCGAACGAGGTGCTGAGCTGGGGTGGGCAGGTGAAGATCGTGCCTACCGTAGAAGGCTTCTCGACTACGGGTCTGATTGCTAAGGGGGCTACAAAGTAGGGACCCTCTCCTCTACCTTAAGGGATTTGGGATGCTGGTCGGGTCTAGCGCGGGCCTACAGAAGGTGCTGAAAAAGCCCGGTTCAGGCCGTGAATAGTGATATCAGAGGCTAAACCCCACTGATTATGCGACGTTCACGGCACGGATAAATCCGTGCCCTTAAGCAAAGCAGGATTTTTCAGCAGCCACTTTAGCCCGCAGGTGGCTTGGCTGGGACAAACCTGGGGCTTTGCCCCAAGGCTAGACTATGCCGCGCTTTCAGCGCTTGGGACTTCGGTGGGGCGTGAAACATGGGGCTTCGCCCCATGCTGGTATAGGGCGCGTTTTCCGCGCTTTGGTCTGGGCGTGTGGGCCAGGGGTTCGGTGGCTGGAAACCTATGTTTGCGAGGCGAGATGTGGGGCAGCCAGAGAAGCGGACTCCTCCGCTGCGCTGCGGAATGACAAACAAAGGAAACGCGCATCGCAAAGGCGAGGTGTGGGGCATCCAGAGAAGCGGACTCCTCCGCTGCGCTGCGGAATGACAAGCAAAGGAAACGCGCATCGCAGAGGCGAGGTGTGGGGAGCCAGAGAAGCGGATTCCTCCGCTGCGCTACGGAATGACAAACAGAATGGCCCGATTGGGCTGCTTGCGACCTGCGGGAAGGGAATGTGGGAAACTGGTATGCGGGCCGTGATCCAACGCGGCCGGTGCAGCAGCGAGAACAGGAACGGAATGAAGCAAGCCGGAAGCAGAAACGTTGAGTTGTTCGACACGAGTCTTCGCGACGGACTGCAGCAGCCAAATCTTGATATATCGGTACCGAATGCGGTCGGCCTGCTGCAGCGCATGGCTGCCTTTGGCGTGCAGTACGCGGAGATTGGGTTTGCGGGGGCGAACCAGTTTGTGGGGGACCTGGCGCGCGGACTGGACGCGGTCGACACCGGGGCGATGAGGCTGGCGCTGTTTGGCAGGACGCGCGGGCGCGGCTCGAAGGTGCAGGACTGGTCGGATGTGAAGTTCATCCTGGGACACAAGAAGAGGGTTCCGGTGGCGGTGGTGGTGGTGAAGTCGCGCCTGCTGGATGTGGCGAAGTCACTGGAGACTACGCCGGAAGAGAATCTGCTGATGGCGTACGAGACGATCGAGTGCCTGCAGGATCATGGGCTGGAAGTGATCGTGGACTTTGAGCACGCGATGGATGCGGCGTTCGGGCGGCGGGAGAATGGAGAGCTGTGCGACGACGACTTCAGCAAGCGCAGCCTGGATTACTTTCACGAGATCGTTGAGCAAACGGTGGGGCAGAAGGTGAGCCGGCTGGTGGTTTGCGATACGACCGGTGGCGCCGGGCCGGAAGAGGTGACGGAGTTGATCGGCGGGCTGACTCGGAAGTATCCGGAGGCGAAGTTCGGATTTCACGGACATACGGATCGCGGGCTGGGAGTGGCGAACACGCGGGCCGCGATCTTTGCGGGAGCGGTGCAGGTGCAGGGGACGGTTCTGGGGACGGGCGAGCGCTGCGGCAATGTGAATCTGACGACCGTGATTGGGAGTATGCAGCTACGGGAGGAGGCGGAGTTTGTGGCCCCTGAAGCGCTGGCGGGGCTGACCGGGCTGGCGCATTCGGCGTATGCGGCGTTCCGGCTGGAGGCTCCGCATGGTGCTCCGATTGTTGGACCGGGCGCGTTCGGCACGTGGGCCGGGATGCATGGCAGCAGCGAACATAAGGATCCGGGCGCGTATTTGTGGTGCGATCCGGCGAAGGTGGGGGCGAAGCCTCGGATCGGGGTGAATGGGCAGTCGGGGCGGGCGAACATTATTCTGCTGTCGAAGTCGCTGGGGGTGCCGCTGACTTCGGCGCAGGCGCAGACGTTTATCGATACGAACCAGGCGATGGTCGACGGAGGCGGATTTACGGCCAGCGAGATTTCGTTCAGGCTGGCTTGCATGAAGGTGCTGGGGACTTTGCGGAATAGCTTCAGCGTGAAGGGCTGGCGGGTGCTGGACGAGTCGGACGAGACGGGGAATCGCTATGTGCAGGCGGCGATGTCGCTCTCGATTGGGGATGCGGCGGTGACGACGACGCGAGCGGAAGGCGCGGGGCCGGTGGACGCGCTGACCAAGGCAATGCGGCAGGAACTGGAGAACTGGTATCCGGCAACGGCGGAGATGCGGCTGGACACGTTCAGCGTGACGGCGATTGATGTGTCGGCGCACGATACGGCGGCGCACGTTCGGGTGACGGTGAGCTTCCATGCGGATGGCCGCGAGCCGTGGACGACTGCCGGGGTGAGCAGCGATCTGAACCAGGCGGCGCTGATGGCCATTGTGGATGGATTTCACTATTGGCTGCTGATGAATCCTGAGTAGGCGGACGGCACGCTCGGCGACGGCTCTCCGGGCTGCCGGTGCGGAGTGGTTATCGTGGGTTCACGCTGTGGGTTCGATTGACCCGTTCTACGCGGGCGGGAAAGCATTACACTGGATAGAGACGCAACCGACAGGATAAGTTGACCATGAACGGACCATCCCTGCAGATCGTTAGCGGCAAGACCTGCCGGGTTTCTCTGTCTGGATACGACCTGATCAACTCTCCTCGCCTCAATAAGGGAACAGCGTTTTCCGAAGAGGAGCGCGAGGAGTTTGAGTTGCACGGCCTATTGCCGGCGCACGTGGGGAACCTCGACGAACAGTTGGAACGGCGTCTGCAAGCGCTTCGGGAACAGCCGACTCCGTTTAATCGATATAGCGCCCTGCGCGATCTGCAGGATGCTAATGAAACGCTGTTCTATGCCCTGGTGCTTCGCAATATTCAAGAGATGCTGCCCCTGGTGTACACGCCGACGGTGGGGGAAGGGTGCCAGCGATTCAGCGAGATATGGAAGCGACCGCGCGGCCTGTTTCTCAGCTATCCGAATCGCGATCGCATCGAGCAGATTCTTAATCGTTCCGAGTACGACGGGGTGAAATGCATCGTCGTCAGCGACGGGGAGCGGATTCTGGGACTTGGCGACCAGGGCGCCGGCGGCATGGGCATTCCAATCGGGAAGATGGCTCTCTACACCGCGCTGGGCGGAATCCATCCGGAACATTGTCTGCCGATTCTGCTGGATGTGGGGACGGACAACCAGGAGAGGTTGAAGAGCCCGCTCTACCTCGGGTGGCGGCACGGTCGCGTTCGCGGCGAAGAATACGATGCGTTTGTGGAGACGTTTGTGCGGGCTGTGGAGAAGCGCTGGCCGCATGTTCTGCTGCAGTGGGAGGACTTTGCCCGAACCAATGCGACTCGATTGCTGGAGCGCTATCGGGATCAACTGTGTACGTTCAACGACGATATTCAAGGGACTGCCGCGATTGCCGCGGCGACTCTGCTGTCCGCGATTAACGTGACCGGCGTGCCGCTGGAAGACCAGAAGATTGTGGTGCTGGGCTTTGGGACGGCGGGAATCGGTATCGCGAACCTGATCTTGGAACTGATGCAGGACCAGGGAATTCCGGAAGCCGCGGCGCGCAATCGCATCTACGCGATCGGCCGGTATGGGCTTGTGGTGGAGCAGGGAAATGGGGTGCGCTCTGAGCAGTTGCCCTACGCCCGCAAGGCGGAAGAAGTGCGGGGTTGGGGATTGGCCGGTGGAGATATACCGCTCCTTGAGGTCATTCGCAATGCGAAGCCTACGGTGCTGATTGGCGTGTCCGGCCAAGCGGGAGCGTTTACGGAAGCCGCCGTGCGCGAGATGGCCAAGCACGCGGATCGCCCGATTATCTTTCCGCTTTCGAACCCGGTGTCCTGCTGCGAGGCGAATCCTCAGGACTTGGTCGATTGGACGGAGGGACGGGCGCTGATCGGTACCGGCAGTCCTTTCCCTCCGGTGAGCTTTGGCGGTAAGAATGTGCTTATCGATCAGACCAACAACTCCTACATTTTTCCTGGGCTTGCGCTTGGGATCATCGCCTCAAAAGCCAGGCGCGTGACCGATGCGATGATCCTGGCGGCAGCCAAGGAACTGGCAAGACTCGCTCCCACGCAAACGGATAAGCGAGCAAGCCTTCTGCCACCCCTTTCGGATTCTCGGCAACTGAGCCGCTTGATTGCGATGGCCGTGGGCAGGCAGGCGCTTCAGGATGGACAGGCGCAGGTGGCCGATGAAGCGAGTCTGGAAGAGCAACTCGAGGCAAATATCTGGGAGCCGGTGTACGTTCCATACCAACGGGTGGACTAACCCTGGGCTAGCGCTGCCAGGCGTTCACGCTTTGGATGATGCCCTTGGCGCGCAGGCCTGGCTCGGCTTTCGCGAAATAGTCTTCGACGGCGCCCTGAGTCTTGATCCAGTCGACATAGCGCGCGATTCCTTCTTCGATGGTGGTCCGCGGCTCGTAACCGATGGTGCGGATTCGTGTGATATCGGAGATCAGGGAACGAATCTCGCCGGGGCGGAACTCGCCTCTCGCAAGAGGTTCAAGGTTGACGCCGAGTTGGTTTGCGATGATCGCGGCCAACTCACGCACGCTGGTGGCACGTCCACTGCCGACGTTGACGGGCAGGCCATCGAGTTTGTCGGTGGTGGCGGCGAGCAGGTTGGCGTGGGCGATGTCCTCGACGAAGCAGAGGTCGCGGGTCTGGCCGCCATCTTCATACAGAATGGGAGGCTGTCCGTTAAGCAAGCGCGTGCAGAAGATGGCGATGACGCCTGTGTAGGGATTGAAGAGCGATTGCCGTGGCCCATAGGTGCAAGAGTAGCGCAAGGCAACCGTCGGGATGCCGGTTTGCTTGCCCCAGAGCAGAACGAGGCGTTCCTGATCCACTTTGGTCAGCGCATAGACGGTCTCACCGCCGCCGGGTGTGGCCTCCGGAGTTGGAATCGATGCAGTCGGCTTGCCGCAGATGGGGCAGTGCACGCTGAAGTCTCCGGCGCGGAGTTGCTCAACTGGACGCAGTAAGGGTCCGACGTGACCGTGCTGCGGGCAATTGGCTGCGCCTTCGCTATAGACCGCCTGCGAACTGGCGACGAGCACCTTGCGGATGGGTAGGCTGTGGTCGCGAATGATCTCGAGCATCTGGGCCGTGGCAAAGCTGTTGACGAGGACGTACTTCGCCATCTCCGGCATGTAGCCACCGTAAGCAGCTTCGTGGAAGACGACATCGATGTCGATCAGAGCGGAGCGCATCGTCTCATAATCCTGCACATTGCCCATGCGAAACTCCGCGGCAGGGTTGATCCACTGTGGCTTGCCGTCCTTGTGCGTCTGCGGTTCAAGGTTGTCGAGAATGCGGACCGTCCAGCCCTCGCGCACAAGCAGGTCGACGATGTGTGAGCCGATCAGGCCAGCTCCTCCGGTAACGAGTGCGCGTTTTTGATGCGATGCCAACGTCGGATTCTCCTCTCGAAACAGGTTGCAGCAGGATCTCAGTGAAGTCCAGGCTTGCCTGAACCTGACGAGCGCGAACGGAGCAATACTGCCAGGATGCGTATTCCGGTTTTCACCGATGCGCGAAGGTTGCCGGACACTTTGCTGACACCGCCGGTTCTGCATTTGCAGTCGACGGCAATCTCGCGGATGCGCAGGTGCTGCCTGGCTGCTTTGACTTGCATGTCCAGGTTCCAGCCGTAAGTCATTTCGGACATATTCAGTTGTTCCAGGGAGTATCTGCGAATGGCACGGAAGGGACCCATGTCAGTGTAGTGAGCGCCGTGCAGGACGCGAAGAAGAAGGCCTACCAAGCGTCCAGCAAATATCTGAGTGAGGGACATGGAGCCGGCCTCGCGATTGCCTCTCGTGCGCGATCCGATCACGAAGTCGGCCTGGCCGGCCTCGATGGGAGCGACGAGCCGGGGCAGGTCGGAGATAACGTCGCTGCCGTCGCCGTCCATAAAGACGAGGATGGTGCTGCTTGCGAGTGCGGCGTCGGATCCGGCTTTGCATGCGGCGCCGTAGCCGCGTGGCGAAGTGATGACTCGAGCGCCGGCTGCGGCGGCGATTTCACCTGTGCCATCGGCCGATCCGTTATCCACGACGATGCATTCGGCGATGAGGGGCCAGGGCATGGAGGCGACCACGTGGCCGATGGAGTCGCGCTCGTTGAGTGCCGGAATGATGACGGATATTTGGCTGCTCACGAGCGTGTGATCTCCGGGGAGGGGCGGATGAGATTGAGCCGGTAGATTGGCCAGCGGCGCAGGGCGATGTCGAGCAGGAAGGCGGTGAGGACTCCGATATAGAGGATTTTGTTAAGGAGGAACTGCTGTGGCCCGTAACCGACCGCGATCTCGGTGGTGCAGAGGTAGAACAAGCCGCAGACGTAGGCGAAGACGGTGATATCCGGGACGAGAGTGAGAAAGGGAACGAGCCACGCAACGTACCAGGGATAGTGTGGGGAAAAGAACAGCATCAGCGCCAATGCGAGGGCGAAGGCCGGGACCAGAAAGGCGGCGCTCGCGGGAAGGCCGAATCGGGTTTGTGCGCTGCCGGATGCGGACCAAGCCGGGTTGCAGCAAGTTCGCCAGCACCAGAGCGTCAGTCCGGCGAAAACAAGAACCGCGAAGGCGAAGTATGCGGTAGTTGGAAGGCCGTGAAGGCCGGGAATACGCTGCGCGAGTTCGAGCAGAAAATAGCGCGTGCCGGTTTCGATGCCTTCTTCCTGGACGTAGCCAGCAAGAAAGCCAAAAACACGCATGCCCACGCTGGAGTAGCAAGCGTAGCCGATGGCAACGACGGCAGCAACTGTTGCGGGCATCTTGTATTCACCGCGACGGAAGAGGGCGGGGAAGAGGACAAGCGGGTACATCTTGGTCATGATGGCCAGGCCGAGGAAGAGTCCAGTGAGGATGGGCTGCTGGCGGTATCGTGCGAGAAGCGCGAGTGCGATGAAGGCCATGGCCACGGAGTCGAGATGGCCGGAACTGCCAATCTCCCAAACAAGCAATGGGCACCATGCGTATAGTAGCGACTGCTCGGGGCGAAAGCCTAGTTCGCGCAGGAGTTTGAGGAGCACAACCATGGTGACGCCTTCGAACAGGATCATCGTGCCCTTCATGAACGTCACCGTCGGACTGATGAAGGTGACGAGATAGAAGAGCATCTCCGCGACCGGTGGGTAGATGGTGTGGGCGTAGTCGCGGCGATTGATGTGGTCGAGGAGGTCGTGGTTCGGTGCGCGCAAGAACCGAAGGGCGGGATCGCCAGGCACATAGCGGTATGGCGAGATGTGCGCGTGCTGGACTACACCATCCCAGGCATAGCGGTAGACATCGGTTGAAAGATAAGGATGAGGAAAGAGCGCGACCAGTCGAAAGGCTACGGCGAACGCGAGAATGATTGCGAACGTGTAGCGGTTGACCGGCATGGTGAGAATCACTGCGACGGCAATCAGATAGAGGGTGGCTGACCAGCCGGACACTCCAGAGAAGCCGATGGTAAAGTGGTCAAACTCGCTGATGAGCTGACGTGTGAGGAGGAGCAAGCCCGTCCCGATCAGAATCAACGCGGCATTTGTCTGCCAGGGGTGAGGGCTGATCCAACGCCGTAATGAGGTGAGAATCACTTGCTCACCCCTGCGGCTTCAAGGAGAAAGCTGCGGCTATGCGTCGCGGGATATCCGGGCGTGTTTGCGAAAGGCGGTGGAATACTCCGAAGCAGTTCGTTCTGGAGCAGCTTCAATGTCTCGTCATCGTCCACGTCATACCAGAGGGGAAGTTCTACGAATTCGATTCCGGTATGAGCGATTGCGGCCACTGTCTCAGCGTAGACCGTCGACGTGCTCCAGTGAATATTTGCGAATGGTTCAGAATGAGGGGCCTTCATGCCAATCAGGTAGTAGCCGCCGTCGCTCGCGCCGCCGAGCAGGATGCGGTCGCCAGGGCGGTTCAATTGGTCAACTGCCTGATGGATCGCATTGGCTGGCAAGGTTGGCGAGTCGGAGTTGATAAGACAGACCGCGCCGAAGCCACAGGCCAGGATGTCTTCTGCCGCGGCCAGGAGTCTTTCTCCGAAGCCGTCGCCGCGTTGCGCGATGAGCGCGAAACCGTCGGGCAGCAGGCCGTCGAATAGGTGTTCGTCGCCGACTGGAGTGTAGCAGACGAGGCCGGAGGCATCGCTTGCGGTGGCAACCTCGGCGATGTTCTGTGCGACGTCTTTGAGGAAAGAGATGTTCAAGGCGGCGGCCTGTTCGATGGTCAGCGGCGGCGACAGGCGGGTCTTAACCTTGCCGGGGCGAGGCGCTTTGGTCACTATGGCGAGGGCGCACTTCGACGCGATTGCGGGATTGCGGCGTGAAGGGTCGAGAATGGGGTAGGACATTCAGGCAGCGCTCCGGCGTGACTTATCCACTTGCGTTTCGGTCATTTTGGCAGATCGCTACGCTCTCATAGTCCCGCGTACCAGTCATATCCGAGCTTAGTCCAATAGTCGTCCGGCTTTTGGTTTGTATACGCGATAAGGCCAATTCGCTTGATCTGCTTGTAGCCATACTTGGTCGGCATGTGCAGGCGAAGCGGCGCTCCGTGATATTGCGTCAGTGGCGCGCCCATCATTTCGGTGACCAGCAGGGTCTGCGGATGACGGCAAACATTCAAGTCGTAGCCAGTGTAATGGTCGCCGTCGGGCGTTTCCATGTAAACGTACTTTGGTTCCCTTCCGTCGATGAGGGCCGGCGGATAGGCTTCCAGAAAATCGGCCATGCGTATTCCCGCCCAGTGCACGATCTCACTCCAGCCTTCGATGCATTTGAACTGCGTGACCAATTCGTGACGCGGCAGCTTCAGAATGTCGTCCATGGTGAGCAGCAGACCCGGAGTCTGAGGCATCAGAGTGCTGTAGCTCTCGCCAGCATCCTCCTTGCCGCGTGGCATGCGTACGGCGCGATCTTCCTCCGCCCTGGCCTGATCCATCATCGGCATTGGCGCCATCTTCTCGGCGGTCCGCGCGTTGGGATCGACCTTGGTGTCGTGGCCCTGATCCTCGTGGCTCTGGGCCTCCACGTAACGGTATTCCCATGTAGTTACATCGTTACTGAATCGTAGATCAGCCGCAGCATCCTGCACGCCGACCAATTGCAGTCGCCAACTCTCCGCGACAAGCATTTTCTTGAGGCCATACACGCCATTGACGCGAAGGTCCGTTGCCTCTCTGAGCGAGTAGGTGGGCGCCAACGCGTGATCGAGAAACACCGCCGGTGCGATGGCGGCTTTTGCCTGAAATGCACGGCGGAATGGGCCGGGCTGCATCTCGATGCCGGGGCTTTGATCAATCCAGCGATAGAAGCCGTAGCCCGCGGCCGCGCCCACTGCGGCTGCGACGAAGGCGCGGCGGGTATGCTTGCGCGACTCCGCCAGAACGGCTTCGTTGGCCGCTGTGACCTGAGCCTTATCGAACGCGGACGCATCCTCGGTTCGGGTTTCCACAGCCGGTTCAGGGGGCTCGGATTCACACGCGGATTCAGCACTACTCGGAGCTACTGAGTCGGGCGATGCGAGGTCGCCCTTGTTGCCCCCGATCTCCGGCGCGGCAGGCGCGGGCGAAACCTCCGGCCTGGCCGGTGAAGTGTCGGTGGGCGGAGCCGGATCGCCTGTCGGCACTGGATCAGGTTCGGTCATTCCCAACTCCTGCGCTCCATCTCGGTTGAGGGAGCCTCTGCGCTCTGGATTTCTCTCCCGCTGACCATCGCGCGAAAGTTGTTCCATCCTGCGAGCGCGACCTGCCCAACGTGCACCAGAAAGAAAGCGAGAAAGCACATCGTGATCCAGAAGTGGAGCCAGCGAGCCATCTCATAGCCGCCCAGCAGACTGGTGAGCCAGTGCAACTGTGTCGGCTTGTAGATCGCGAGGCCAGTCACCAGCATGCCCGCACCCATCAAAATGACCGAGGTATACGCAATGCGCTGGGCGCCATTGTATTTTATCTGCTGGGGCAGGCCTTTGCGTAGGTGAAGATCAACGAGTGTCACCTGAATGGCATCGCGCAGGCTGCGGCGTTGCGGCACCAAAAAGCGCCACTCGCCGGAGAGCGCCAGAAAGAAAACGTAGGCAATACCATTCAGCGCGAAGATCCACATGAAGAAGAAGTGATAGCCCAGACCTTCGGTGACGTGGTATGGAACGTTCATGTTCCGATAGACCCAGTCAGGAAACAGGCGGAGCAAAGTGAACTTGCCGACGCCGATGCGGTAGATCGCGTGCGGGTGCCGATAGGCGTTGTCCGAATCGTTCCAATAGATCAGGATGCCGCTCCAGATCATGGTAAAGAGCACTGGAGAATTCACCCAGTGCATCCAGCGAATTGCGAGCGGATGTTTGCGCTCGAGGCGTATGGTCGCGGTCGTCTTGTCGGCGCTTACGACTGACATTCTGTGCTCTCAGGTGAGGAGTTTTCGGGCTGGCCCCGCCCGGTGGCCCGATGCGATATTCCCTGAACAGCGATTCGGCTATTTGCCGCAAGGCGTACGGACTTCGTCCGCCCTTCGCTTGCCGCATTTCAACTCATCCGCGTAGATGACATGATAGCTCGCTTTGCGGGTCGAGTTCGAGTCCGCGGGCCGAGCGTGAAAGCGGACCTTGAACCTTCTGCCATCGACGTGCATCCAACAACCAGGAATCGAGGTGCGTTTTGCCAGTCATCCGCACTTGCGCTCACTGCAATCAGAAAAACCGGGTCTCCTCCAAGCACTTAAGCAGCATGGGGAAATGTGGTGCCTGCAAGGCTCCACTTCCTCCGCTGGCTGAGCCGCTTCCGGTGGACGCTGCCCTCTTTGATGACGTCGTCCAAAACGCCACTGTACCCATCCTCGTCGACTTCTGGGCAGACTGGTGCGGACCCTGCCGTGCCGCTGCGCCTGAGGTCGCCCGTACGGCATCCGACATGGCCGGCAAAGCCTTGGTCCTGAAGGTGGACACCGAAGCCAGTCCTCAGCTCTCAGCCCGTTTTCAAGTTCGCGGCATTCCAAACTTCGTCGTGCTCTGCGGCGGCCGCACCGTCTTTCAGCAGCCTGGCCTGGTGGATCACAACCAGATGGAGCAGTGGCTCCGTAGCGCTGCGACATAGTCGCTCCGTCGGAGCGGCATGACCTGCGCAGGCGTAGTTCGGGGCTGCTTGTGCTAAGGTTCGAATTAATCTCACTAACATTGGTTTCCCATGCCTAAGCGCAGTGCAGGTCTCCTGATGTATCGCAAGCCGAATCGTGAGTTGGAAGTGTTCCTGATCCATCCCGACGGCCCGTACTTCACGAAAAAGGATAAAGGTGCCTGGGCGATCCCGAAGGGCGAGTACGAGAAGGACGAAAACCCGCTCGGTGCGGCTAAGCGAGAGTTTGAAGAAGAGACGGGCTTCGCTGCTGTCGGTGAGTTTCTTGACCTGGGATCCGCGTGAAGCCAACTTGAAGTGCGTGGTAGGTTGAACTGCCATAACGCGGCGCTTGTTGCAGCACGCCGAGCGGATATTGCGGATGGGGCAGCAGCAGGTATCCTTGGGCGATCTTGGCTTGGCCGAGAAAGTTGGATGCAGGAAGAACGCCAAAGAAAGGGTTCGGAACCAGGTTTTGCAGCGCTGCTCCCAGAGAATTGTAGTTGTCGGGAAGCTGATTAAGTTGAAATCCAGAACCGGTGTAAGGAGTTGCGATCAGGAGATGGGTTCCTTTGGAACCGGCGTAGGCGACGGTAAGAGTGGACTCTTGATCAAGTTGACGCTCCACCGCCAGGTTCCATTGCTGGGTATAGCTGTAGGGCACATCGGACTCACGTGCCCAGAGGCCCTGGCCGAGGAGACTATTGAGAACTGTCTGTGACCGGCCAAGCGGTTTGTTGATTCCACTCGGCAGAGGATTGGCTATGGTCGCCTGCAGAGGCTGCCCAAAGGTATTGGTGTTACTGGTGGCAGCCCTGACGACCTGACTAAGTTGAGGTCCAGCCTGGTCAATATCGGCCGGCAAGAAGGAGATTCCGTAGCCAGAGCGGACAACTGTTTTGGGAACGATTCGATAGGCGATGCCTAAACGAGGTGAATAGAGCTTCCAATGGAGCGCCTCTTGCCTCCGCGATGGATATTGAGAGGTATTCACAAAGGCCAACTGTCCAGTTAATGGCACGGAGGCTCCGGTGACGGGATTCGTGATGGAACTCAAGCCCCCGATGGTGACTGGGGCATTGGGTTGGAGGACCACGCTCAGGTCTTGTTCTTCAGAATAGGCGCCCGGCTGCTCCCAGCGCAGTCCGGCAATCACGGTCAACTTTGGCGTCACCTGGAATGTGTCCGTAATGTAGAACCCGTAGTTGTGCGCGAAGCTGTGGGTGTTTGTGCCGACGGTTGTGCTGGTGCTGGACGGAATGCCCAGCAGGAAGGAAGCGACGGCGTTGCCGGTGGTTGCGTCTGAAGCAGAAAACGCAGTGAAGTACGGAGTCGATGCGAGGGTCACTTGTGCAGGGCTTGCGTAAGCTTCCCACAGCGCCTGCCGCCAGTTGCCGCCGGCCTTGATCGTGTGCCTGCCAAGGATCTTGGTGAAGCTGCCGTTGATCGCCCAGACATCGTTGTTCCAAAACAGGGTGGATGATTGAGCTCCGATGCCATAGTTTTGGATGGAGAGAGCAGGAAACACACCCACGTTTCCCGGAACTCCCGACCGGATCGCGCCATATGCCGGATTGAGGGAGGACATGTTGTATCCTGCGCTCAACAGGTTTTGAAAGTTGTAGTTTTCGAGGTACGACAAGCGCAGCTCGGCGATGGTGGTGGGATTGAAAATGTGGTTCTCGCCGAACACGCCTTCCTGCGTATAGTTTCCGGTGGTACCGCCGCCCGTCTTGTTTCCCATCGGATCGCTAACGCCGTTGTGAGGGTTCCAGTACGTGTAGCGAGCGAAGAGATTATCTTTACCGAGGTTCGCATCGACTCGCGCGTTGTACTGGGTTTGGTACCCCTCGATGGGCGCAGAGGCAAAGAAATTAGGCACGCCTGGAGTTTGCTTCACCTTGGACTCATCCGGAGTCTCGAGCTGCAGGATTTTCAGGGCCGTTGGATCGATGAAATTTGCGATGCTGTTGCCCGGAAAGGGCAGGCCGTTGGGGTTGTTCAGCGTGCCCTTGTTGGTGTTGTAGATGGTTTGCTCTCCGGCGAAATTTCCTGCCAGTTCCGCGGTCGTTGGCACAATGGCTTCTGTCGGGGCGCTTGAAAGCAACGACTCGTGTTCCCATGAAAAGAAGAAGAACAGTTTGTTCTTGAGCGCGGGCCCGCCAAGGTTGGCTCCGTATTGATTCTGATGCAGCGGCGCCTTGCCGATGCCGTCATGGTTGCTGAACCAGTCGTTCGCATCCAGAGCGGTGTTTCGGAAGTATTCATACGCGCTCCCACGAAACTGGTTGGTCCCGCTCTTGGTTGAGATCTCAATGACTCCCCCGCCGAAGCCGCCAAATTCTGCGCTCACAAGGTTGGTTGAAACGCGAAACTCCTGCACCGCATCCTGAGTGGGAACGAGCGCATTGACATTATTCTCGGGAATATTGGATCCGGCTCCATCGATGAAGAAGAGGCTCTGCCCGCTGAAAGCGCCGCCAATCTGGTAGTTTCCGTAGGCGATTGCCTGAGTTTGTCCGCCTGCCTGAAAGTTGCCGCTACCGCCGTTAGCCATGGTGCTGCCCTGTGTACCGCCGCCCGGGATCACGCCTGGCACAAAATCGAGGATGTTGTCCACATTTCGTCCATTAAGCGGAGCCTCGAGAATCTGCTCGCCTTCGATGACACCAGACAGCGAGGCGCTGTCGGGCTGTAGATCCGGTGGCGCAGTTGTTACCGTCACGGTTTCCGTTTGCGCGCCGACCGCCAAAGAGAGGTCCACACGTACTACTCCACCGATTTGAACGTCGACAGCATTGCTTGCGGCCACTTTAAAGCCGCTGTGCGAAGCGGTGACGCTATACGACCCTGGAGTCAAGTTGACGAATGTATAGGTGCCGCCATTTCCTGTCGTGGTGGTTTTGGCTTCGCCAGTTCCGTTGTTCTTCAGACTCACCTCGGAGCCAACCACAGCGGCTCCACTTGAATCGGAGATCATTCCAACAACCGATCCGTAGTTTGTTTGTGCATGGCTGGGCACGGTGAGTATCGCGGTAACGGCCAAATCATCATCAGCAAGATTAACCGGCGTAAACGCGCCAGGTTATGTTGCCCGACGTACCGCTTGATGGCTCTCCGCGTGCAAGGGTTCTTAGAACTTGATCCTGGTTTCATGTTTGCCTCCCCAACGGATGTTTCTCGTGAAGCTCGAAGCTCAACCGCCAAGGTCGGCCCCACAATTTCGGCACCTTGGCCCCAGAGATGGCCGAGTGTTCTTCTCTATCGGACGGACCTTTTTATAGGATTTCTATAGGGTCGTTGTAAAGCAAATTTGCCAGCTAGGTTTCAAATAGCTGTCTATATAACTTCGAGGAGAACTTTGGGGGAAGGGTTCGGATCATGGTCCTCGGAGCGTTTGGGTGTTCAGCAGAGGTGGGAAACAGGGTTTCATCTGGGGATTCGAGGCAGTTTTGGCAAAGCCACGGGATCATCTCGCGACGTTTAGCAGGCGGCTGTCTCCAAGTGATCTATACAGCTTTATAGGAGTTCTTCCCCTATTCCCAGCCCTATTGCGTCAACCTCGAGGAATCGTTGCTCCTATCTATGTTCCCTGCTGCGCCGGTCCTTAGCCTGCGCACTGCGGCCTTGACGGCGTGTTACCTCGATGTGAGGTATTGCAGGGGGGATTTCGGCATCGAGTTCGCGCTGGCCCTACCTAAGCACGAAGTCTGAGATGGCGATTTGATGATGCGGCAGATCGCTGCTTTGCGTCTCGAAGAATGTTGCGGCGAAGTCCGCTGCTTGGTCAAGTGTTGCCAAAGAGCCTTTTCGAGATCGAGAATACATTAGCCGTTTCGGTTAAACGACCGTCGATCTGCCATGGTTCCTCGGCACTAACGCGAGGCTCTGTCGTGCAACAACTTGTGGAGGCTGGTGAAGCAGTGCAAATCCCGGAACCACAGCTTAGCGCGTCTCAATCGAAGGTACGACGTTGCCGCACTCAACACGCGGGATGGCTTCGGTGCGTCACACTGACACTCGGGATCGGGTGCATTTTCGGTTGCCATAAGAGTGAGAGTGAAAAGATTGCGATCCTCACTCGAACGGCTGGAGATGCTATGCCTGACACGGTCCACGTCGGCGCAACGTTCGCTGCTCACAACTGTGGGCTGCTCCCTCATTACACTGCTCCCGCGAGCGAAGATGATCTTCAGGG
>OBLU010001422.1_pt1 | contig 22381 bp, 18 predicted proteins | sample 1518681 | NCBI WGS metagenome assembly OBLU01 (sample SAMEA3539304, study PRJEB22396) | soil metagenome | biome: tundra; feature: field; material: soil | place: USA | collected 2010-05 | depth 0.15 m
GATTTTGCTATGTGATTGATTCGAGAGATTTTAGCCAGAGTTGATCTGCGTTTTTGTTTTGATCTAGATCCCTAGGCGAGCCGACTCTCCACCCCAGCTCTCCGTTCCACCGCCGCCACCAGCTTCTTAGTCGCGGGAACCTCAATCCCATGCCGTCGCCCGCCGCGAAGGATCGGCCCTGCGATAGCTTCTAGCTCTGGAGTCCTGTGCTGCTCCACGTCCTTTTGCATGGAGCTGCGCATATTGGCAGGCATGGCCGTCACGCCGGAAAGTATCGCCTGAGGATCAACTTTGGCACCCTCGGCCGTGGCAACGGCGCACGCTTCTCGAACGCAAGCCTCTCCCAGACTCCGCCACTGCGGATCGGAAAGAATCTCACCGACAGTCTTATCGGCTGCGGTGGTGGTCAGCGCAAACGGCGCAAGAAAGACCAGCTTGCCCCACATCAGGGTGGGCTCATCGTCGACGAAGCCGCACGTGAAGCCGATTTTCTGAAGCTGATCGATCATATTCCCAAGCAGAGCGCGCCCCGCTGACGAAACATTCAGACGCGCAAATGGAGAGCGATGGACGATGTGTCCCGGACTGACGCGCTCGGTTTCGCCAGCGATCGTCGCCGGGATAACGCGGTCTGCGCCGTACCTGGCACGCAGCAAAGCCACATGGTCAATGCCATTGAGCAGGGGAACGATTGCTCGCACCCCGTCAGGATTCCTGAGAGCGGTGAGCGCCGGCTCCAACTGTGTAGCCTTCACCGTAATCCAGAGCACGTCCACCGGAGGCACTTCCGCAACGACGGTGACATCGACCTCGAAATTGCCGAAAGCACTTTCCAGACGGAGTTGTCTGGGATGCTGGTCAAGCGCCTCGCGCCGGACCACCAGCGTGACGGAAGCTCCAGCGTGCGCCAGACAAGCGCCGATCAGGCCGCCAACGCCGCCGGCCCCGAGAATCGCATGTCGCATTGGTTTGGAGATTGGCTCGGGCATGCGGATTCAACTCTCCTTTGTTACGGTCGCCGGCAGGCACTCGACAACTTCGGCATCGCTCAGCGTGTGGTCGCTGGCTTTGGCGCGTTGATAGATGCGTTCGACCAAGTCGTCGTTCGCCGGAATGCCGCGCCGCTCCAGCCAGAACAGCACATTCGACTTCCCGCTCATCGGACCGATGTCGATAATCTGCTCCAGCCCGAACACGTGCGAGGGCACGCCCGAGTAAACCGTGTTGGCGAGTTCAATGTCATTCTTGTGATACGCCTTGATGATCGCCGCGGCGTGCACACCCGTGGCCGTGCGAAAAGCGTCGTCTCCCACCACGGGATAATTCGCCGGAATCGGCACGCCCGTGGCCCGCGACACGGCCTGGCAATAGTGCTTCAACTTGGTGAGGTCCTGCTCGGCCCATGGCGCAATGCCCATCAGCTTCAGATTCACCAGCATCTGATCGATCTGCGTATTCCCCACGCGCTCGCCCAAGCCGATCGCGCACCCGTGAACGCAGTGCGCGCCCGCGATAACCGCCGCCATCGAGTTGGCAATCGCAAGGCCGCGATCGCTGTGCCCGTGCCAGTCCACACGAATCTTCTCGCCGGAGGGTTTCACCACTTCCTCGATCACAAACCGCACCAGCGCCAGCGCGCCCATGGGCGTGGCGTGCCCGGCGGTGTCGCAGATCACAATGGCTCGCGCGCCGCAATTAATCGCCGTCGAATACAGCCGCTTTACCGTCTCAGGATCGCAGCGGCTCGTGTCCTCGGTGACGTACATCGAATCGAGGCCGAGCGAAACCGTATACTTCACCGCCTTCTCGGTGGTCTGCAAAAGAAAATCGTCCGACCAACCTTCGGTAAAACGGCGGATGGGGCTGGATCCAATAAACGTCGCCGCCTCGATCCGCAGACCAGTTTTTTGCACGATGTCGGCAATGGGACGAATATCGTTCTCATGCGTCCGCGCGGCGCAGTTGGCGCGTATCTTCATCTTGTGCGCGACGATCTCCCGCGCCAGCGCCGTCACATGCTCCACTGCGCGCGGCCCCGCGCCCGGCAATCCGAGATCGAGTGAGTCGAGCCCTAGAGCCTCCATCAGATGCAGGATTTCAATTTTCTCGGGAATCGAAGGATCGCGCACCGAAGGCGACTGCAAGCCGTCGCGCAGACTCTCATCATTGAGCAGCACCGGCCCCGGCGGCTTCAGTCCCGGCGGATGATTCTTGTTCCAGTCGTAGATGAGTTCGGAGGTGTTCACGTGCGAGTACCTAGTACCGAGTACCTAGTACCGAGTGAAACTGCTTCTTCTGGCTCGGTACTAGGTACTGGGTACTCGGTACTATTTCTCCTTCGGCGGCAACGTCAGCCCGAACACCGAAATCATCCCCTTCCCGGCGACATTCACCTTGGCCTCTGCGGGATTCGGCAAGTAGAGCGTCTGGCAATGCTCGCAGCGGTAGACCTCGGCATCCGGTCCCCAGGCTTTTTCGGCGTCGCCACAGGCCTGCTCGATCACGTCGGTCGAGTAGAACCAGCGCTTCAAATGACCTCCGCAGAATTTGCCTTTTTCGTTTTTCTCGTTGCAGGCGCGCTGCCCGGTCTTCTTGATCTTCACCTTGTGATGGGGAAGCTGAGGAGGAGTTTGCGTGCCAGAAGTGGTGATTTCGCCAGTCGCCAAAGGACTTACCCTCGTTCGTGCGGCGCTCGCGCCGCCGGATTCGGCCCTACGAGCGTCATTGTACTCGAAAGGCGAAAGTCGAGGCCAAAGCCCGCAATGCCGTATCCTAGGCCTGTCGTTGCAACCGGTGTGGCAGCACCAGAATGAGCGTCTTATGAACCATGAGCTGTTTCCCGCGAAAAAGACTTTCCTGACTTGCGCGGCAATTCTTGTCCCGCTCGCGTTTCTGCTCGGCCCAACCAGCGCCCAGACGCCGCATAAGACAAACGCTGCTCGAAACGATGTTCGAAGCGTACAACAGGAACTGGTGCGCATCGAGACCGGCTTTTTCGAAGCCTGGAAGACGAAAGACCAGAACTATTTCCGCGAGCACATTCCTGAAAACGGAGTCTTCTGGGGTGAGTACGGCACGTTCTCCCGCGACCAGCAACTCGCTGAGCTGCAAAGTTCCGCGAAAGTCTGCACCGTGGAAGGCTATGGCCTCTCCGCCTTCGGAGCGCTCCCGCTTGCCAGCGGTGCGTACCTGCTTACCTACAAAGCCGAGCAGTATGCCACTTGCAATGGGGAAAAAGCGCCGGTCCACATGAACGGCAGTTCAATTTACGTCTTCAAGGCCGGCCGCTGGCAGGCCATTTATCGCGCGGAAGTACCCCTGAAGAATCCGAATTAGTTCTCAGCTCAAGCCAGCCGGACTAGAACTCCTTCTTCGGCGGGATCTGCTCCGCTCCCACGCGCCCAACCACAATATCGGCCACAAAATAATTCTCGGCCTTCACCGGCTCTCCCGCCAGACGCCGCAGGATTGCGATCTGTCCCACATGAGTCAGCGCGTCGGCAACGGGCCCCTGAAAGAGTTTTTCCAGCGAAGCATTCACTGGCTCACTCGAAGCCAGGTAGTCGTCGAACTTCTTCAGCCCCACAAAAAAGCGCTCCACCTCTTTTTCCCACGCCAGGGGCTTCGAGTCATGCCATTCGCGTTTACCATTGGCCATCGAGAGCCCCCAATCCATCAGGTCGCCGATGTGCGCGAGAATCTGCCCCGGCGCGCGCACGCCTTCATCCACGTGAAACACGGCGAAGCCCTCGGGCGCGTTGCGGACCGCCTTGCCTCCGCGATAAGCCAGCGTGGCCAAGGTGTGACGCAGCAATTCGCGCTTTGGATCGGAAGTCGAAGACGTACTCATGAATGACCCCTTTCAGTTCTCAGTTCTCAGTTCTCAGTTCTCAGTTCTCAGTTCTCAGTTCTCAGTTCTCAGTCTAGGTACTAGGTACTCTCTGCTCACAACTGCTTGCGTCCGACTACGCCAATCGCTCGTAGTGCTCCACGCAGGCGCATCCCTAAATCGCGCGCGAACTGCATGTCGAGGAAACCTTCCATCTGTTCAGAGAAATTCATGCCGTATCCGTACCACCAGACTTTCTTCATGCCAGGCATTAGGTCCACGTCCACATACTTCAAACGTACCATTTCTTCCAGCCCAAAGCGCCCGTGAGCACGGCCCATGCCGCTTGACTTCACCCCGCCGTGCGGCGCCTCGCTGATGCCGAAACAGGAAACCACATCGTTCACCATGACGGTGCCGGCCTGAATGCGCCGAGCCAAACGCTCTCCGCGGGCATTGTCGCGCGTAAACACACTCGCGGCCAGCCCATATTCGGAGTCGTTGGCCAGCCGCACGGCTTCCTCGTCGCTGTCGAACGCCATGACCGGCAGCACCGGGCCGAACGTTTCCTCCCGCATGATGCGCATCGCGTGGGTCACATCCGCCAGCACGGTTGGATGGTAGAAGTTCGCACCCATCTCAGGAAATCGTGAGCCTCCAGCCAAAACCCGAGCTCCGCAGGCTTTAGCATCTTCGACATGTTCTTCCACGAGTATCAATTGCCGCTGGTGAATCAACGGCCCAACATCGGCGTTGTGGTCGAGTCCGTGGGTCACGATCAGTTTCTTCGTTTTCTCGACGCACGCTCTTAAAAATGGCTCATACAGACTGCGATGCACGTAGCAGCGCTCCACCGACAGACAAGTCTGACCAGCATTCACGAACGCTCCCCACACTGCCGCGCTTGAAGCAACGTCCACATCGGCGTCGTCGAGCACCAGTATAGGATCCTTGCCGCCCAGCTCGAGCACCACGGGAAGCAACCGTGCCGCCGCTGCCGCTGCGATGCGCTTACCCGTGGCCACGCTGCCGGTGAACACCAGCTTGTCGATAGGCGAATGGATCAGCGCCGCACCGGTCGCGCCATCGCCCACCACCACCTGAAAAACATCCTGCGGCACGCCCGCCGCGTGCAGCAGCGACTCCAGCTCCAGCGCCACGAGAGAAGTAAGTTCCGAAGGCTTCAGCACCACCGCATTTCCCGCCACCAGAGCCGCCAGTGTCTCGGTAGCGGGAATCGAAAACGGATAATTCCACGGCGAGATGATCCCCACCACGCCATAAGGCTCGCGCACCAGTCGCCCGCTCTTGAGCTTGGTGGCAAGATTTCCATGCGGCAATGGTTCGTCGCGAAGCAGGCGATACGCATTGTCGATCAGGAACCGCGCCGCATCGAGCACAACCAGCACTTCGGTGGTCAGAGCTTCTGCCAAAGGCTTGCCCGCCTCTCGCGTGATGGCGGCAGCGATCTCTGATTTTTTCTCAAGCAGCCTGTGCTGAAACTCGCGCAGCACCACAATCCGCCGCCGCACGCCGATCTCCGCCCACGCCCCCTGCGCCGCCCGCGCCCGCGCCACCGCCGCAAGAACTTCATTCTCGCCCGCACATTCCAACTCGCGCAGACCTTCGCCGGTCGCCGGATTCACCGAGACGACCTTGCGCACCGCGATTTGTAGATCCGTTGCCATGACTTAGTAGTCCACATTCACCAGATACAATCCGCCCGCCGGTGCCGTCGCTCCCGCCGCGGACCGGTTGCGCGCTTCCAGTATGCGCGTGACATCGTCGGCCTGCAGCGTTTCTTTGCCCACCAGAATAAACGTTCCCACCAGATTTCTCACCATGTGGTGCAGAAAGCCCGACCCTCGCACCGTATACACGAACTCGTCCAACTGCCGCTCCCAGCTCGAAGAAAAAATGCGCCGCACATTCCCGGAAAGCAACCCCAGGCCGGAGAGCGACACCGGCGCACCTTTGCGTCCCCGCTCCGGATCCACCGCGGCAAACGAAGTAAAATCGTGCTCGCCCTCCACCAGACCCGCCGCCCGCACCATGGCTTGCTCATCCAAAGGATACGGATAATGCCACACGTACCTGGCCAGAAACGGCGGACAGATCGCGGCGCGATAAATCCGGTACCGGTAAGTCTTTCCCCGCGCCGACTTGCGCGCATGAAACTCCGCCGCAGCCTCTTCTATTTCCAGAACCCGCACCGACCGCGGCAAAACATCGTTCAGCGCCTTCACGAAATTCGCCGTGGGCACGGAAGACTCCGTGCCAAATGTCACCACCTGCGCCAGCGCATGCACGCCCGCGTCCGTTCTCCCCGAACCCTGCGGCAATACCTTTTCGCCGGTGATTCGTCCAATGGCTGAGGCGAGTGTGCCCTGCACCGTCACCGCATCGGGCTGCACCTGCCAGCCGGCGAATTCCGATCCATCATAGGAGAGAATCAGTTTGAGATTGCGCATGCGATCTTTCGAGTCTCACAGCCGCGCCGGTTCATCCAAGTCATTTCATGAGTCAGGATTTTCCGCGCGGCTAGGTGATTCCGTCTCCGGGCGAAGCCCGACCATCGCCAGCACTTTATCAGTTTCAACTCCCCGGAGGGCCCGAAAGAGAGGCCGCCGAGTCGGATATACTGGTGCGTTTCACCAAACTTTCGTCTCGGGACGCGATTTCTGGTTCGGCCGCTGCCGGAAACAAGCCGCTGGAGAGCCGGAATGCAGAGGGTGGGTTCCGCACATACTTTTCCGGGGCCCTCGTTTTTCAGGAACCCCGATGCCGCAGGTTGCGTATCAATGACTGAGTAGAACTTTCATTTTGGCTAAATCCGGCGGTCTCACGTTACACCCAAGTCTTTTTTGCAATGTCTTAATGAACGGAGAAGAGTAGATGCCATTCGCACGCTTAGCCTCAAACATCCGGCTGACCACGGCCGCAGTTTTATTCGGAACGCTGACTATCGCATGCTGGGCCCAGGAACCGCCCGCCGCGCCCGTCCCGCAAAATACGCCGGAAACGCGGCCCGTTCCCACCCTGAACTATGCCCAGCCGGTATCGCATTTTCCCAACCCGATTGGTCCTTACACGCCGCGGCACCTGGCAGCGCCGAACTTGGCCAACACCGCGCGCATTGACCAGCTCATGCACGACGGCAAGCTGTTTCTCTCGCTCAACGACGCCATCGCGCTGGCGCTGGAGAACAATCTCGATATCGCCATCGCGCGTTACAACCTGAACATCGCCGACACCGATATCCTGCGCGCGAAAGCTGGCGCTCAGACCCTCGGCGTGAATACCGGTGTAGTACAGAACACTCCCGGAGGCGGCGTGCTCGGCCTCGGTGGCCAGGTCGGCTCCGGCACCGGCGGAACTACTCTCGGTGCGGGCGGCGCAGGCGCAGGTGCAGGCGGTTTGGTCGGCTCCACGCTCGGCCTTGGACCGCTCATCACCAGCTTCGATCCGGTTCTCACCGGCACGCTGCAGGAGGACCGTTTTAATATCCTCCCCTCCAGTACTTTTAGTCCCGCCTCTCCCCAGAACACCACCACCGGCAGCTTCTCTTATCAGCAGGGGTTCTCCTGGGGAACCAATCTGTTAGTGGGCTTTAACAACACCCGCGTCGTGACCGGGGACGCTCCCTACAGCCCGCTAAGTCCGCAACTCAACTCCAGTTTCAAGTTCCAACTTACGCAGCATCTGCTTCAGGGATTCGGTTTCCCGGCCAACACCCGTTTCATCCGCATCGCCAAGAACAATCGGGAAATTTCTGACGTGGCCTTCCGCCTGCAAGTCATTACCACGGTTAACCAGATTCAAACCATGTACTGGGATCTGGTCTACGCCTACGAAAACGCTCGCGTGCAGAAAGAATCGCTGGCTTTTGCCGAAAAGACGCTCTCCGACACCAAAAAGCAAGTGGAAATCGGCAGCCTGGCTCCCATCGAAGTCGTCCGCGCCCAGAGCACCGTCGCCCAAGACCAGCAAGTCCTGACGGTTGCCCTGACCAACTTGCAGTTAGAACAGTTGCTCATGAAGAACGCACTCAGCCGCACCCTGCGCGATCAGACGCTCGCTGGAGCCGATGTGATTCCAACTTCCACGATGGAGCTTCCGGAGAATGAACCGATCCAGCCTACGCAGGATCTGATCGCCGATGCCCTTCGCCATCGCGCCGACTTAGTGGAATCCCGCATCCAACTCAACACCACTGAGATCAGTAACAAAGCGGTGCGCAATGCCCTTCTTCCTACCCTGGACCTGTTTGCCTACTATGGCGGCTCGGGATTGGGCGGTTCGCAAAATCCGGCAAATGTTTGCAGCGATCCTGCCGCTCAATTCGGTTGCGCCACTGCCACTCCCAACCCTCAGCTCGGCCAAAGTCCCCTCGCCTCCAGCGTCGGGTACGGCGGGACTCTCAATCAGCTCATCAACTCCACCGCACCCGACAAGGGCGTCGGGGTAACCTTGAACATTCCCCTGCGCAATCGCGCCGCCCAGGCCGTGCAGATTCGCTCGGAACTGGAGTATCAGCAGGCCCAGATGCGCCTGCAGCAGATCGAAAACCAGATCAGCATCGAGGTCCGCAACGCCCAGTTCGGAGTCGAGCAGAACCGCGCCAGTGTAGATTCGGCCAAGGCCGCGGTAGACTATGCCCGGCAGTCGCTTAGTGCCGAACAGAAGAAATATCAGTTCGGCACCTCGACCACCACCTTGGTCCTGCAGACCCAGAGCGGGCTGGCGACGGCGGAGTCCACTTTGATGTCGGCCATGGCGGCCTACGAGAAGTCGCGCGTCGAACTCGACCGCGCTACCGGCATCACGCTCGACCATGCTGGCATCAGCATCGACGATGCGGCAAGAGGCCAGGTCACGCGCATGCCCAACGTCCCGAACATCGCGCCGCGCAAGGATCTGCCTGCCGCAACCCCTGCGCCGCAACAGCAGTAACCATCGCGCTGCGTTGTAGCGCCGCCATCCCTTGGGGATGGCGGCGCCACAACGCGCTCCGACCTTAGTGTTGCCTCTCCTAACAATTCTTTACAATCTGCGCCCACTTCCCCCGCTCCCTCCCGCTAAGATGGAGGAACGCTTTTATGTTTTCCGCATCCAACTCTCGAAATCTGTATTGTCCTTTCAACACTATGCACAACCCTTCCTGCTCAAGGAGACGAACCATGCGTTTGCCTTTTCCCCAAATGACCGCGGCCCTGTGGCAGCCCACGCTGCTCTGGACGGCCTCTGCCATCCTCGCCTGCACGCAGTTGTCACCGTTCTTGTGCGCCCAGGATGTCCCCGCAGCGCCAGCGCCCCAAGTTGTGCCAGCTCCCGCCCAGCCGCAGGCGGTTCACTTGCAGGATTACTCCAAGCCGCGCTCGGCCTTTCCCCACATCTTGCAGCCCTACCGGCCGCAGGAGTTGGCGCAGCCGAACCTGGGCAACTCCCCGCGCATTGACTCGCTCATGCACGATGGGAAGATCTATCTCTCGATTGACGCCGCCGTCGCACTCGCTCTGGAGAACAATCTTGACCTCGATATCGCCCGCTACAACCTGAACATCGCCGCGGCGGACCTGCTGCGCGCCAAATCCGGCGCCAGCATTCTCGGCATCAGCACCGGCATCGTGCAGAACACGCCCGGCGGCGGCGTGGGCGGACTCGGCGGAACCGTGGGCTCAGGCACCGGCGGTACCACGATCGCCGCGGGCGGCGCCGGAGCCGGCGCCAGCGGCTTGGTCAGTTCGACGCTCGGCATTGGCTCGCCCATCACCAGCTTCGACCCGGCTCTGACCGGCACGCTGCAACTGGACAGGAACGACACGGAATCCACTAGCGCGCTCGGCCAACTGCCTCCCATCATTGCCCAAAACACATACACTGCCGATTTCGGCTACACCCAGGGATTTCAGTGGGGCACCACTCTGACCGGGGGATTCAATAACACTCACGTCACCACCAACAATCCCACCAGCCTGTTGAGCCCTTCTCTCAGTTCGAACTTCCAGCTCCGCGTCACCCAGAACTTGCTGCAGGGCTTCGGCTCTCTGCCCAACACTCGCTTCATCCGCATCGCCAAGAACAACCGGGAGATTTCCGACGTCGCCTTCCGCCTGCAGGTCATCACCACCGTCGACCAGATCGAAAACATCTACTGGGATCTGGTCTACGCCTATGAAAACGTCCGCGTGCAGGAGGAATCGCTCACCTATGAGCAGAAGGCGCTCGACGATGCTCAACGCCAGGCCAAGGTCGGCACCGTGGCGCCCATTCAAATTGTGAGTGCCGAGAGCACGCTCGCTACTGGCCAGCAGAACCTGATCCTGGCGCAGAACAACCTGCAACTGCAGGCCCTGCTCATGAAGAATGCGCTCAGCCGCAGCATCGAGGATCCGGTGCTCGCTGAAGCCGACGTGATCCCAACTTCCACCATGCAGGTTCCCGAGCAGGAACCAGCTATCCCCATACAAGATCTGATCAACCAGGCTCTCAGTCATCGGGCGGAACTGGACGAATTGCGCATCGATCTCAATTCCCGCGACCTCAGCAGCAAGGCTGTCCGCAACGCCATGCTGCCCACGCTCGATGCCTTTGCTTACTATGGCGGATCGGGTCTCGGCGGGAATCTGGCTCTTCCTGCTTGCACCTCGGCCATTACTACTCATTGCTACACATCCGCTCCGCCAGCTTTTTCCAATGGCGGCCCGGTCGGTTACGGCAGCACGTTGCAACAGCTTGTCAACTCGACCGCACCCGACAAGGGCGTCGGACTCACGCTCACCATCCCGCTGCGAAATCGCGAAGCGCAGGCCAACCAGGTGCGCGCGGAACTGGAATACCGGCAGGCCCAGGTGCGGCTGCACCAGCTTGAGAATCAAGTGCGCATCGAAGTGCGCAACGCGCAATTTGACGTGAAACAGAACCGCGCGGCGGTGCAGGCCGCGCAATCCGCAGTGGACCTGGCGCGGCAGACTCTCGACGCCGATCAGCAAAAGCTGAAAGTCGGACTCACCACGCAAACCGCGATCTTGCAGGATGCTTCCGTCCTGACCACTTCCGAGTCGAATCTGGTCTCCGCCAAGGCGGCCTACGAGAAATCGCGCATCGAACTGGATCGCGCCACGGGATTGCTGCTCGACCATTCCGGCATCGACGTCGCCGACGCCACCCGCGGCCAAGTCACGCACCTGCCCAAGGTACCCTACGTCGCTCCGCGGCAAGACGTGGCTCCAGGAGGACAGCCTGCTCAATCCCAGCAGCCGCCAGCAGTCCAACCTTAAACCTCAAACCTCGCGAAGCGGGCCAATTCTTGCCCCTTCGCTGGACACCGAATGTCCGCAGAGAGAGAATACATAGACATGCCAGCCACAACTATTTCCGAACGGGATGGACTTGGGCCATCTGCGCGCGTTGATCGTCAATGTAGCGACGACTGTCCTCGCACGTCACACGCTGCGCGCTTGAGCCAGCTCATGCTACTCGCGATCGGGACATTTTTTTGTTCCAGTTTCGCGCTTTGGGCGCAAACATCGGGTTCCCAAACAGGCGACACGAACAAGTCATGGACAGCCACAACCGAGCCGCAAAACGACAATGTAAATCCCACACGCACCATCGAAAGCCACACTCAGAGCGGCAATCGTACGCTAGACAACCAATCGGTCCAGCGCCGCGGGTCTGACGGACATTTCGAACCTTACCAGAACATCGAAAAGGAAACGGTGCAAGTGGACGCCACCACCGTGCGAACCACCACGCGCACGTTCGGTCGAGATGCCGATGGGGTGAAAACACTGGTACAGGTAACAGAAGAAGAAAAGCACAGTCTGCCCGGAGGTAACTCGAACCTAGTACGCGCCACCTCGAATCCCGATGTCAACGGCAAGCTTCAGCTCGTTCAGCGCCAGATCGAGGAGACGAAAAGGATCAGTAAAGATGTGGAGGAGACGAAAACCACGGTGATGCTCCTCAGCGCCAACGGTGGTCTGGCTCCCGCTATGAAGGTGGAACAGCGCCGCAAACGAGGCGCCAATGACACGGTTGAATCTCAAAAAACCACGCTGCTTCCCGATGGCGCCGGAAACTGGCAGGTGGGCGAAATACGGCAATCTACTACCCGGCAAGAAGGCAAGAACCGCAGCACCGAGGAGCGGGTCTCCCGCCCCGACGCTGAAGGCAGGCTAGGCGAAGTCTCTCGTACCGTCAGCAAGGAATCCGAGAGCGCTCCCGGAGAAAAGCGCAACATAGTGGAAACCTATTCGGTCGATACCCCAGGATCGGCTCGGGACGGCAGCCTGCACCTTGTTGAGCGTGCCACCACCGCCCAGCGCACTAGCTCAACTGGTCAGCGAACCACCGAACAGCAAGTGGAGCAGCCTAACCCCGGCGATCCGGGCTCCGGTCTGCGCGTGATCACACTAACGACCGACACGTTGCGCTCAGGCCCTTCCGGAGCGCAGGCCACGCAAACCATTCAAGTGCGCGACGCGAACGGCAGTTTTGGAGTAGTCTCCGTGGATACCACAAAGTCCGACAACGTTCACGCCATTCGGGTTCAGATAGCGCCTTCGGAAAAACCGGAATAAGCCGACGCAGCGCGGAGGGCCCCAGTCACAGCCTACTCGGAAGTAATTGCTGTGTAATCACGCGATCTTACCACCTATTTCGGCGCACCGTACCAAGCCATCTATGAGATGACTTGAAGAAGCCAGCATGGTCGCGCTGCCTCAGGTTCGGATAAGACCTGATAAACTCGCCCGTGATGGAACGACCGAACCAGCCTGCCATCCCCCGATCTGTTTTGTGGATGGTGCTGCTGTCATTCGTTCTGCAGGTGGCGGCGATTGGAGTTTTCCGCCAATACCACACTCGCGCCGGAGAAGATAACTTCGGCTTTGGCTTTGAGATGGGACGCGTGGGCCGTTCCATCGCTCTGGGTGAGGGTTTCAGCAATCCTTACGGGGAGAATACGGGCCCCACCGCATGGGAGCCGCCACTTTATCCCTACCTGATTGGCGGGGTCTTCAAGATTTTCGGCATCTACACCTACGCTTCGGCGTGGGTCCTGCTCTCGATCAACAGCCTCTTCGCCGCATTAACCACCGTCCCTGTTTTTCTGATTGCCCACCGAACCTTCAGCCCGCGCGTCGCGATCTGGTCGGCGCGGGTCTGGGCCCTCAATCCCTACGTCTGGTACTGGTCCATTCATTGGATATGGGACACGACCTTTACTCCGCTCATGCTGGCGTTGATCTTTCTGATGTCGCTCGAGATGGAGCAGTGGCCGGGTTGGCGAGGATGGGTGCTGTTTGGTGCATCGTGGGGCGTGGGGGCGCTGGCCAATCCCGCGATGCTATCTTTCTTGCCGTTCTGCGGCTTGTGGATATGGCGGCAGAGATATCGGCGCGGTCTGCCGTCGCTGGCCGGAGTGGTGCTTGCCTCATTCGTGTTCTTCCTGGTTCTTTCGCCCTGGCTGGTGCGAAACTATCAAGTCTTTGGGCGCTTTGTTTTTATTCGTGACGATTTCGGACTGCAGTTCCGTCTCGGCAACAACAAGATGGCCGACGGCATGTTGATCGCCACCCTGCAGCCCAATCTCAACAAACCGGAGCTTGAGAAGTTTCAGCGCATGGGCGAAATTGCCTATGAGGCCGACTGCCGGCGGCTGGCGTTCGATTGGATCCGCGCGCATCCGGGACGATTCGCAGTCATCAGCATGAAGCGCTTTTTTTATTACTGGAACGGCGTGCCCAGACCCACAGACAGCCTTGCCCCTTGGGATTTCCGCAGTTCCCTGTTCCTGGCGTCGTCGGTTCTGGCGATCTGGGGACTGGGCCGTGCCCTACGGCAGAAGCGGCCTGGGGCTTGGCTTTTCGCCGGACTCGTCGCGACCTATCCTACGGTCTATTACTTCGTGTACCCGCATGCCCGCTACCGCCATCCGATCGAACCCGAGTTGTTTATCCTGGCGGTGTTTTTGTTGTGCGAAGCTCGCAGTCGCACCACGCGAGGCATTGCTGATTGATGATTGTTGATTGATGATTGAGAGGCTGACCCGGTTTTGGGTTGCAATCATCAATCAGCAATCAGCAATTTCCTTATGACAATTTCCGTGGCCATCGTGGCGATGGATGAAGAGGTGAACATCGGCCGCACTCTGGCCAGCGTCCGCTGGGCGGATGAAATCGTACTCGTCGACTCCGGCTCGAAAGATCGCACGTGCGAGATCGCGCGTGCACAGGGAGCACGAGTCATCGTCGAACCCTGGCGCGGTTACGTTGCTCAGAAACAGTACGCGATCGATCTCTGTACGAAAGAGTGGGTGCTGCTGGTCGACGCCGACGAAGAGGTCAGTCCTGGACTGGCTGAAGAAATTCGCGCCGCGATCGCCGACGCAAGCGCCCCAAGCGGTTACTGGCTCCCGCGCAAAAATCTGTTCCTGGGCCGTTGGATGCGCCACGGCGGTTTTTGTCCTGATCCCAAGTTGCGCCTGTTCCGCCGCGGGCAGGGATTCGTGACCGGCCACGATCCGCACGACCGCTGCGAACTGAAGCCGAGCCTACCCGGGGAAGCCCCGCAACGGACACGCCAGTTCAAGAACGCGCTGGTGCACTACACCTATCCCAATCTGACCCTTTACATCGGCCACATGAATCGCTATTCATCGCTGGGCGCGCAGTTGGCAATCGCCAAGGGGCACCGCCGCTTCAGTTTCATCAACATCGTTCTGCGCCCGCTGGCCACGTTCGTCTACAACTACTTCTTCCGCCTCGGATTCCTCGACGGCCGCGAAGGCCTGCTGCTGCACCTCTACCACGCCGGCTACGTCTCGTGGAAATACGCCAAGGCGTGGGAGCTCTCGCGCAAGAACACTCCGGAGGCCAATTGATTGTTTCGAAGCTAAATTCCTCGGCCTGCTCTGCGGTAAAGAGTTTTTGCTGCTGACCGACCGGTCGTTCTGGCCACACGCGTCCGCCTTGCCCGCTGGCGCGCCCTTCCCTATCATCACAACAGAACACTGGGGTCCTCATGCCGGAGAAGAAACCGACCAATCCGCAAGTTGCCGAAAGTCCCATCGCCGACGTTTTTGAAAACCGCCATCCCTCCGCCGCCGAAAAGAATTGGGCGGAGAAGACGCTCGCGCCTACGATCGAGAAATCTCCGGAGCGGCCGATTGGCGCACCCACTGGCGTGAATCTCGACGAGCACGGGCACGCCCAGTTCACGACCATCTCCGGCGTTCCCGTCCGCCGCCTCTACACGCATGCCGATCTTCCCGAGGATTGGAGCGAGGAAAAATATCTCGGATATCCCGGCGCTCCTCCGTTCACCCGCGGCATTCACGCTACGGGATATCGGGGCAGGCTCTACACCATGCGGCAGTTCTCTGGATTCGCGTCGCCCGAGGAGACCAACCAGCGCTACAAATATTTACTCGAGCATGGCGGCGGCGGGCTCTCTGTGGCATTCGACTTGCCCACGCTGATGGGCTACGACTCCGATCACGCGGCCAGCGAGGGTGAAGTAGGCAAGTGCGGCGTGGCGATTGACTCGCTCGAAGACATGGAGATTCTCTTCGGCGGCATAGACCTCGAAAAGACCACAGTCTCGATGACGATTAATTCACCGGCGTCGGTGTTGTGGGCAATGTATCTGGTAGTGGCGGAAAAGCAAGGCGCCGACTGGAAAAAGATTTCCGGCACGATTCAGAACGATATTCTCAAGGAATACATCGCGCAAAAGGAATACATCTATCCGCCGGCACCGTCGATGCGGCTGGTGATCGACACCTTCGAGTTCGGATCGAAGTTCACCCCACGCTTTAACACGATTTCCGTCAGCGGCTATCACATTCGCGAGGCCGGTTCGACAGCGCTGCAGGAGCTGGCCTTTACGTTGTACGACGGCATCGAGTATGTGGAATGGGCACAGCGTCGTGGTCTCGATGTGGACGATTTCGGTCCGCGTCTCAGCTTCTTCTTCAACGCGCACAACGACTTCTTCGAAGAGATCGCCAAGTACCGCGCAGCCCGTAAGATTTGGGGCCAAGTCATGAAAGAGCGGTTCGGGGCGAAGAACCAGCGCACCTGGCTGATGCGTTTTCACACCCAGACGGCGGGCGTGTCGCTGCCCGCGCAGCAGCCCAGGAACAATATTGCGCGCGTTGCTCTGCAGGCTTTGGCCGCAGTGCTCGGCGGGACGCAGTCGCTGCACTGCGACTCCTACGACGAGGCGCTGGCGTTGCCCACGGAGGAAGCCGCCCGCATTGCCCTGCGCACGCAGCAGATCATCGCTCATGAATCCGGAGTAACCCAGACGGTCGATCCGCTGGGCGGCTCGTACTTCCTGGAAACCCTGACGCTCGAAATGGAAAAGGGCGCATTCGACTATTTCGGCAAGCTCGACGCAATGGGCGGCATGGTGAAGGCCATCGAGCGCGGCTATCCGCAGAAAGAGATCGCCGAGGCCTCCTACCAGTACCAGCGCGCCGCCGAGGCCAAAGAGAAGATCGTCGTGGGCGTGAACGAGTTCGTGATCGAGGAAGAGTCGCCCCACATTCTCTACATTGACGAAAGCGTCGCCCGGCAGCAGTCGGCCAAGCTGAAAGCGCTGCGGGCGCGGCGGTCGAATGACAAAGTACGCCGCGCGCTCGACGCACTGAAGAAAGCCGCGGCGCAGCAACCAAAGGCGGGCACGAATGGAAACATCTCGCCGGCGAACACCATGCCCTACATCGTGGACGCCGTGCGGGCGTACGCGACCGTCGGCGAGATTTGTGAAGCGTTGCGCGAGGTGTATGGGACTTATACGGAAGTGAGCGTCACATAGCAAGGGAGCGTTGGCAAACACTAGTCCGACCAAAACGGGAAGCAGACGAGAGTTTGCGTCATCATTCACGAAAGTGATGCACCTTCCTCGGACTATGATTGAGGTCACAATTTGTGATCTCAAAATGAAGCCACGAAAAAACGCAAATCTACTCAGGATGCCGAAACGGCAGGGCGCATCGGCTTTCGCCGTAGAATCGCGCATCTTGTTTCTTCGCCATCAGCGCATCATCCTCGACGCCGACATCGCTGGGCTTTATGGCGTGCCAGTCAAGCGTCTCAACGAGCAAGTGAAACGCAATCAGGAACGGTTCCCTTCCGATTTCATGTTCCAGCTAACCGGCAAGGAGCACGACGCTTTGAGGTCGCAATTTGCGACCTCAAAGAAAAGCCGCGGCGGGCGCCGATATACTCCCTATGCGTTCACCGAGCACGGAGCGATCATGGCCGCAACCGTGCTCAATTCCGAGCGGGCCGTCCAGATGAGCGTTTTTGTAGTGCGCGCCTTTGTGCGCTTGCGCGAGATGCTGGCCACCAACCGGCGTCTCGCCGGAAAAATCGACGAACTGGAGAATCGCTTAGACAGTCACGATTCCGCAATTGTGAATCTGTTTACGGTCATCAAAGAATTGATGACACCCAAGAGAAAACGCCGCGCGCGGATTGGCTTCCAACTTCCTCCGGCCAGCACCAAAAGTCAGCATCCAGCTTCGAAGCTTCTGCGCCAGAGCTGAGACGCGCCGGGCGATCCACGCTACAATTCCTGTTTGATCCAGCCGAATCAACCTGCTGCCCCCATCGGCATCCAAAGCCCGCTCGGCGAGCGCCTGCGCGCCCTGGCCATGCTGTTCCTCAAACTGGGAGCGATCAGCTTTGGCGGTCCAGCGGCGGCTATCGCGCTGATGGAAGATGAAGTCGTACGCAAGCGGCAATGGGTGACGCGGCAGCAGTTTCTCGACATGCTGGGCCTGACTAACCTCATCCCTGGACCGAACTCCACCGAGATGGCGATCAACGTCGGTTTCGCGCGCGCCGGATGGGCTGGGCTGACGGTCGCGGGCGCGAGCTTTATCGCTCCAGCGGCGTTGATCACAGCTGCAGTGGCGTGGGCCTACGTTCATTTCGGCACGCTGCCGCTGGCGGAGTCGCTGTTGGCCGGAGTGAAGCCGGCGGTGATCGCGGTGATTGCGATCGCCGTATGGCGACTGGGAAAGATCGCGGTTCACGATGTGTGGTTAGGCGTGCTAGCAGCGCTGGCGCTGGCGGCGTTTCTCGCAAAGCTGAGTCCGCTGCTGATTCTGTTCGGCGGTGGCTTGATCGGCATGGTTGCAAAGCAAGTGCATAAGCTACGAGACAAGACGTCTTCCGGCACAACCAAGCTCTCTGCTGGACTGCTTCTTCTGAAGAAATCGTCTCTGCTGCCAGGTCTCCTAACCGGTGCGATGGCGGCAGTCGCTGGCACGCCAGTGACGAAACGAGTCCCGCTCGCGCGTCTCGGATGGTTCTTCCTCAAGGTAGGCGCGGTCCTTTATGGAGGCGGGTATGTGCTGTTCGCGTTCGTCGAGCAGGGGCTGGTCCGCGACCATCACTGGCTGACTCAGCAACAGGTGCTGGATGCGATCGCGATTGGCCAGTTCACGCCCGGTCCAGTGCTTTCGACTGCGACCTTCATCGGATATCTTCTCGGCGGCGCGTGGGGCGCTGTGGTCGCGACGGTAGCGATCTTTCTGCCGTCGTTTTTCTACGTGGCAGCGCTGGGACCGATCTTGCCCCGGCTTCGCCGATCCGCCTGGATGGCGGCATTTCTCGACTCCGTGAACGTGTGTGCGGTAGCGTTGATGGCGGGCGTGACGGTGAGGTTGGCGGGCGATGCCCTGCGTGGATGGCCGATGTGGGCCATCGCGGTAGCGGCGCTGGCGGTGCTGTCTAGGTGGAAGATCAATCCCGCGTGGGTGGTGCTGGGCGGAGGGCTGGCGGGACTAGCGTTAGCTGCGATGCGGTAAGGGTTGAACAATTGCACCACGGAGACCCGGAGAAGAGCTAACGAAGTAAATTCGTTTTTTCTTCGCCTGTGAACCAGTTTTGTGATAAAGATAAACCCATGCGAAGGGCGGTCAACCATCTCAAAAAGTCCGATCCCGTCATGCGCGCGATCATCGAGCGCATCGGGCCGTGCCGCATGCAGTTTGGGCCGCCGGAGTTTCACAGCCTGGCGGAGGCGATCGTCTACCAGCAACTGAACGGCAAAGCTGCAGAAACTATCTTCAAGCGCTTTGCCGCACTGGCGGGCGAGCCGCTCACACCGGAGGGCATCCTCAAGCTGAGCGATGAACAGATGCGCGGCGCGGGATTGTCGAAACAGAAATCGGCGTACTTGAAAGACCTAGCGGCAAAAACCTCGAGCGGGCTGCTGGATTTCGCCCGGCTGCCCGAGTTGCCGGATGCAGAAGTAGTAGAGCATCTGACGCAGGTGAAGGGCATCGGCGTATGGACTGCGCAGATGTTTCTGATGTTCACACTGAAGCGCGAGAACGTACTGCCGACAGGCGATTTTGGCGTGCGCATGGCGATGCACAAGCACTATCTCGATGTGCAGCGGGCGAAGGCAGCGAAAAAGTCTGCGGCCGCCAAGAAGGGCCGCAAGCGGAGGCTCAAACTGCCGAGCCCGGAGCAGATGGAGAAGATCGCAAAGCGCTGGGAACCTTATCGCAGCGTGGCTTGTTGGTATTTGTGGAAGAGTCTGGATACGAAGACCCTCTAACCATGGAGGGCACAGTGGGACACAGCCTCTGTGCGCCCCTGTGGCCTCTGTGGTTAAATGAATGACAATGGCTGATCTCAAGATTCGCGTGTTGGTGGCGAAGCCGGGGCTCGACGGGCACGACCGCGGCGCCAAGGTGATTGCGCGCGCGCTGCGGGATGCCGGCATGGAAGTGATTTACACCGGGCTGCGGCAGACACCGGAGATGATTGTCAGCGCGGCGCTGCAGGAAGATGTGCAGGTGATCGGGCTGTCGATTCTTTCGGGCGCCCACAACGCCATCGTGCCGCGGGTGATGGACCTGCTCAAGCAGAACAAGATGGATGATGTTCTGGTGCTGGTGGGCGGGATTATTCCCGATCAGGATATCGCTGCTCTGAAGAAACGCGGCGTGGCGGCGATCTTCCAGCCAGGCACTGCCATGGATGACATCGTGAAGTTTATCCGCGCGAATGTGAAGGGTGCGGGCGTACCGGCCGCAGGGTGATTGGGTGGGTCTTGGGTCTTGGGTCTTAGGCTTTGGGCCGCGCGGGTGGCGGAGCAATCGCTCTAATGTTCCCATGGGAACATTTGTACATGCAATCATGCCTGTACAGGTTTATATGTATAATCCCCCCTAAGTAAAACGAAGTATGGGAGTTAAAGAAGGCCGGGAGGCAGCCAGCCCCAGGTTGATCGTCGATGTGGCGTGGAGCCTGGCACTCGTCCTCCATAGATGTAGAAGCCACCCAAACAGCCCCCTCCCACGCTGGCGGAAGGAGTGCAGTTCGCTCCGGGCGTCGAGGTTCTGTTTCCACCACAATTCGGAAGTCGAAATGATTTGCCCGAGTTTAGGTCTTGGGATAAACGAAGGGCTAGGCCCGGATGGCCTGGAGAGGATCCCCCTAGTGTTACTTAATGGGAAACTGCACTTCGAGTTAGGGCCCCTTGTCAAGGACAAGATACCAAGTTCGGTGCGCCAAGGCGTATCCGCCTAAGATCAAAGTGGATGTGCCTTCCGTTGCGCGGCCCCGCGGGAGTGGTATACCGTAAGCAGTCCGATCTCTTCACCCATATCTCTTCACCCATGGCTGACCGCAGCGAAGCTCCCCCAGACCAGTCGTTGAAGGCGTCTAACATCCTGACGACGAAAGTCGATCCCACCTCGGCGCGATTCGAGGCCAACATGCGCTTTCTGGCCGATCTGATGTCGCAAGTGCACAACGAAGAAGAGACAATCCGCGAGGGCGGGGGCGCGAAGGCCGCCGAATACCAGCGCGCCAAGGGACGCCTCACCGCGCGCGAACGCATTGAGCTGCTGGTGGATCCCGGAACTTTCTTCGAGCTGGGAATTTATGCCGGCCACGGCATGTATGAAGAGTGGGGCGGGGCGCCGGCCGCGGGCGTGATCACGGGTATAGCGCGCATTCATACGCGAATGGTGATGATCATCGCGAACGACGCCACGGTGAAGGCGGGAGCGTTTTTCCCCATGACGTCGAAGAAGGTGATCCGCGCCCAGAACATCGCCATCGAGAACCGCATCCCGACGATCTATCTGGTGGATTCCGCAGGCGTGTTCCTGCCGCTGCAGGAGGATGTATTTCCGGACACGGACGACTTCGGCCGCGTCTTCCGCAACAACGCCGTCATGTCGGCCCTGGGCATTCCGCAAACCGCGGCCATCATGGGCATGTGCGTGGCTGGTGGCGGTTACCTGCCGGTGATGTGCGACCACGTTTTGATGACCGACGGCAGCGGCTTGTTTCTGGCTGGACCGGCGCTGGTGCAGGCGGCGATTGGACAGAAAGTTTCGGCGGAAGATCTGGGCGGGGCGGCCATGCACGCGGGCATCAGCGGCACCGTGGACTTCCGCGAACCGGATGATCCGGCCTGCCTGGCGCGCATTCGCTCGATCGTGGAAAAGTGGGGATACCGGCGGCAGTCTCCGTGGGACCGCAAGAAGCCGGTCGAGCCGGCGCTGGCTGCCGAAGAGATTTACGGCATTTACGATTCCTCGCCCGCGCGCCCCTACGACATGAAAGAGATTCTGGCGCGCGTGCTCGATGGCAGCCGCCTCGACGAATACAAGGCGGAATACGGCAAGACGCTGATCTGCGGCTACGGACGCATCGGTGGGTTCGCCGTGGGAATTGTCGCCAACCAGAAGCTGCACGCCCAGCAAACCGACCACGAGGGCCACAAGCGAATCGAGTTTGGCGGCGTGATCTACACGGAATCGGCCGAGAAGGCCGCTCGCTTCATCATGGACTGCAACCAGAACTTGATCCCGCTGATTTTTTTTCACGACGTCAACGGCTTCATGGTGGGCCGCGACGCGGAGTGGAGCGGCATCATCAAAGCGGGCGCGAAGATGGTGAACGCGGTATCGAATTCCGTGGTGCCTAAGATTACTGTGATTGTGGGAGGATCGTTCGGCGCGGGACACTATGCCATGTGCGGCAAGGCGTTTGATCCGCGGTTCGTTTTTGCCTGGCCGACGGCGCGTTACGCCGTAATGAGTGGCGATTCGGCGGCGGGAACTTTGGTTGAGATCAAGGTAAAGCAACTGGAGCGCGGCGGCACGAAGTTAAGCGAGGAAGAAAAGAAAGAGCTGTACGAATCGGTGAAGCTTACTTACGACGAGCAGACTGACCCGAGGTATGGCGCAGCCAGACTTTGGATCGACAAGATCATCGACCCAATCGAGACGCGCGATGCCATTACCCAGGCTCTGGAAGCGGCTGCGCTGAACCCGGACGTGGCGGAATTCAAGGTGGGAGTGCTGCAAACATGATCCAGGAGGGATTCTTCAAGTTTAATCTCCGTGCCTCCGTGTCTCCGTGGTGAATGAATTGTCCGATTCCGTCAAGCTTGTCGAATGTCCGCGCGATGCCTGGCAGGGGCTGAAGGGGCAGATTCCGTCCGACATCAAGCGGGCGTACTTGCAGGCATTGATCAGCGCGGGATTCAAGCACATCGATG
>OBLU010001424.1_pt1 | contig 22377 bp, 14 predicted proteins | sample 1518681 | NCBI WGS metagenome assembly OBLU01 (sample SAMEA3539304, study PRJEB22396) | soil metagenome | biome: tundra; feature: field; material: soil | place: USA | collected 2010-05 | depth 0.15 m
CAAAGTGATCTTCGCGTACCACCCGCTCGGGTTTGAATCCCAGCGAATGCAGTGCCCGCTCGGCCGCCACCAACCCAGTTTCTTCGTCCGGGATGGCCAGTGATTTCTGCGGATGCGAAGCGCGGCGAAAACTTTCGTCGGGATACTTATAAGGACGCGAGAAGTAGCGCCATGAATTAGGAAACCGATCGACAGAAGCCGCAACAATACAAAGGCTGACCATCAGCAGCAGTCCGAGGAACCACCAGGAATGGAATACGTCGGTCAACCCGAGGGTGTCCAGAATGCGGAGCGCCTGGGGGGAGTAGGCATTCTGCATCTCGTCGGGCTCGGTAGCGGGCCGCTGCAGCACAATCGTCCCGACCGCCGCAAGAATCACGACCAGAATCAGTAGAACCACGCCAGTCTGTATGGAAGCGATGGTGCGCCACGTCTTGTGGCCGACTGCACGGAAATCCAGAGCCATATTTTCTCCCCACTCTCCAGCTTTAAATGCAAGTTCCACGCCACACCTGCCACGGAGTGTAATCAACACATTTAGCGCGAGTTAGGGGACTTGATTGCGATGGCCCGAAGCGCTGGTTTGAGCTAAATCGCGCACTCCAACCCAGTTTGGCGGGGATTTCACACATCACATAAGGCTGGTGATGACTCTCACTCACCCGTGTGATGTGTGCGGAGAGTCCTCTCCAGGCTGTCGGGGGTATCCGGCTTGTGGCATTTCACCGACCATGCTGTGGCAGAAGGCACATTCGAGGTTCATAATTACCGCCAGAGTTTCCCACCTTCGATCGGGCTATGTTTCTCAACCTTCCTTTTCAGTCAGTTGCGCACACGTTGCAACCCTCAACAGTTTTTTTGTGATACGGTGACCGTCGTGCACATGCACCCTCCGGAGGCCGATTGAGACAGCTCCCTCATCGCATGTGGTTTCATAAAGAGCTCGCGAATCATCGCGATCGCCCTTTTACTGTTTTCGTTCTGATCTTGTTTACTCTGATCGCGTTGCTCCTTTCGCGAGCCACTGCCGCCGTTCACCCGGTTCCCCTGGACAAAAACGTCGACGCGGCCAAGTGTCTGGAATGCCACGAGGAGAAGTCCAAGGGCAAGTTCGTCCACTCCGCCATCGCCATGGGCTGTATGAGCTGCCATGAAGTGCGCGTCAATAAGGACGTCACCCGCGTAAAGCTCATCACGACGACTCCGCAGTCACTGTGCATCACCTGCCACGCCGATAAAGACGCGGCGACGCTGAAAGGCACCATCCATCCCCCGGCCGTCCGCGACTGCATTAAATGTCACGATCCGCATACTTCCGACAATAAATATCAGTTGCTGAAAGCCACGTCCGGCGATAAGAAGGACAATCTCTGCCTCACCTGCCACACTCAGGGAACGAATGTTCCCGAAAAAGGCAGCCGTCACGCCGCCCTCGACATGGGATGCGACAGCTGTCACACCACCCACAAAGTTGGTGAAAAGGGCAAACAGGAGTTCGACAACCACCTGACCAAAGCCGTCCCCACGCTCTGCATCGGCTGCCATGACGTCAAGGACGCCGCGCTGATCAAGGCCCACCAGGGACAGCCCTTCGCCACCGCCACCTGCACGCAGTGCCACGATCCGCACCAGTCGGCGCTGCCCAAGCTGATGGCCAGGTTCACGCATCCTCCGTTTGCCGAGAAGAGCTGCGACACCTGCCACGCGCCCGCGAAAGACGGCAAAGTTGTCCTCACCAATGCCGACACCAAGGCGCTCTGCGTCACCTGCCACAGCGAGCAGGCGGAGAAGATCGACAAAGCCAAAGTGCCGCATCCCGGAGCTCAGGGAGAATGCGTAGCCTGCCACAATCCCCATGCCGGAAAGACTCCCGGCTTCCTGCAGCCGGATCCCGTCAACGCCTGCCTGGCGTGCCATTCCGATCAGGCCGAGCAGTTCAAGAAAGCGCATCTGCATCAACCGGCTTTTGGACAGGGATGCGCCACCTGCCATGAGCCTCATGGCGGCAACAATGAGCACCTCCTGCGCACCGCCAAGACCGACACCCTGTGCCTGGAATGCCATGGCCCAGACTCTCCCGCGCCGAAAAAGCTGGAAGCTGAGCACCTCATCACCATCTTTGATGGCAGCGTGAAACTGCCCGAGGACTACTTCAAGAAGAACAAGGCCGTAGTGCTTCCGCTGAGGTTTGGACGCGGACATCCGATCGAAGGTCATCCCGTGGTCGATGTGCCCGATCCGACCGATATCACCAAGATTCACGCCAAAATCAACTGCATGTCCTGCCATCAGCCGCATGCTTCGGCGCAGCCCGATCTGCTGGTGAAGGACCAGGCCAACAACCTGGCTTTCTGTGTCACCTGTCACAAGGATTTGACGAAACGGTAGTAAGTATTTAGGAGAATGAATATGTCCGAAGTCAAAGCAAGCTTGATTCGCAGTCGCAATCGCAAAGCCCGGGTCGTGATGTGCCTGATGCTCGGCCTGACGCTGCTTGCACCCGGTTCCGCATTCGCCGACAAGAAAAAGAAGGATGCCCCGCCGCCAACGCCCAAAGTCATCGATTATTCCAACATCGTGTGGCCAAATCCGCCGGCGATTGCGCGCGTCCGCTTCCAGGCGTGGTTTGCGGCTGAGAAAATGTCTCAGGTCGAGGAAGGCACCAACACCAAGAAGGCGAAGTGGATGGACCGTCTCGCGGGCACGCAACCCCAGGCTGAAAGCAGCAAGGTCCTCTGGCAACTCTACGAACCGTACGGCATGGCTATCGATTCCAAGGGCAAGTTATTTGTGGCGGACCAGAAAGTTGGCGCCATCTTCATCTTCAACACCGAGACCCGCGATCTCGAGATGATCAAGAACAAGTTGCACGCTCATTTCGTGCGCATCATTGGATTAGCCATGGACGATGGCGATCGCCTCTTCGTCTCCGACCCCGGCCTGAGTCACGTTCTGGTATTCGATTCCGCCCACAAAGCGACCGACGTGATCACCGAGGGGATGTCGGAGCCGAGCATGCTGGCCCTCGACAAGGAGAATCGCCAGCTCTATGTGTCCGATATCAAGCTCGACCAAGTGCTGGTTTACGACGCGGACACCCTGAAATTGAAGCGCACGATCGGCGCCACCGGACACAATCATGAACTCACCAGTGCTGGGGATTTTGCCAAGCCAACTGGCTTGGCGGTGGATGCGGAAGGCAATCTCTACGTCTGCGACACGCTGAACGACCGCATCGAGATCTTCGATGCCGACGGGAAGTTCATCAGCACCTTTGGGAAAAATGGCGATGGCCCAGGCTACTTTGCGCGTCCCAAGGGAGTTGCCATCGATGGCGACAACCACATCTGGGTGACCGACGGCCAGCAGGACCGTGTGCAGGTGTTTAATCAGGAAGCTCAGTTACTCATCTCCTTTGGCGGCCACGGCCTGCTTCCCGGGCAATTCCAGGGGCTGGCGAGCATTGTCATCGACAAAGACAACCGCGTCTTCACCTCGGAGATCTTTCCCGGACGGGTGCAGCAGTTTCGTTACATCAGCGACGCCGAGGCCGAGAAGATAAAGAAGGATAAAGAAGAGCAGCGCGGGAAGAAAGCTGGAGCGGCGCAAAAAGAAGTGACGCCAATCGCACCTCCCACCGCCCAGACTACGCCTCCTCCCAGCCACTAAACGGCTCTTTAAGACATTGTCATCCCGAACGAAGTGAGGGATCTGCATCAAGACGTTGTCATCCCGAACGAAGTGAGGGATCTGCATCAAGACATTGTCATCCCGAACGAAGTGAGGGACCTGCATCAAGACATTGTCATCCCGAACGAAGTGAGGGACCTGCATCAAGACATTGTCATCCCGAACGAAGTGAGGGATCTGCATCTTGTGGCGAGCTGCAGATCCCTCACTTCGTTCGGGATGACAATTCGTGAAGGGTCTCGCTCGCCAATGAAAGCGGCTCGGCCCTGTTCCGCGTCGGTGCCTCCCACCTCCAACTGCTGTGTTTTGCAACAGCTACAGCGGTCTGCCACTGGTAACGTTACCGCTGCGGAATTTCACCACATCATTTTTCCAGTTGGTTCATTTCCCCCACCTCGCTCCGGCTAACGAACTTGGCAAAACTCGGCTCCGAATACATTTTCCCTTTAAATCCAGCAACTTACGTTGAATCCTTCGGAAGGTGCGGGGCGGTTTCGTTTTGGGTAGCCAGTTGCACTTAAGGATACCGAGGGGCGGTTGCATCGAGTGCCCAGGCACCGATTCAACTCACGGCCTAAGCCTCTGAGAATTCGAATCAAGATGTACAAATCATGGAGGTTTCAAATTTTATGAAGAAAGCGATGTTAGTCGTCCTCGTAGTATTCGCATTCGCAGGGTTTATGATGGCGCAGAACTGGTCGTCAACGGTTGACGTCCTGGGCGCGCACAACAATCAAGGCCGCGGCTGCGCGGGCTGCCATGCTCCGCATAGCGGCTCGTTCGGTTCCGGTCACGGCGGCAAAGCCGATGCCGGCAGCTATGCATTGTGGGGCCAGGATGCCAGCCCACTATATAGCCAGACGATCGCATTCGGCGACGGCGGGAAATATACCGAACTACTGCCCGCCAGCATCACCAGTGGAAGCCAGGAAGTTGGCGGCATTCTGCTCTGCCTGAGCTGCCATGACGGCAACATTACACCATCGAACATGATGACCAACAAATCCTACGAGCAAACGATCGGCCTGCTGACCAATACCACCTACGGCGCCGTGGCGATTCCGACCTTGCTCGGCAACGACGGCTCGAGCGCTGGCAACTACAGCAATGATCACCCGGTGGGACAGCTCGCCCTCATCAGCGACATGTCCGCCTACGGCCTCACCTTTACCGGCACAAAATATACAGCGCCTGTGGCTACCACGCCATACGGCCAGTTCGTAGCCAACTATGGTTATCCGGCTCTGGCGCCTGGAAAATGGTCGCAGCCCTTCGGCGTCACCACCGCCGGAAAGCCCTACGTACTATGCACCACCTGCCACAACCAGCACGTGATGACCGTGTACACTTCGAGCGCATCGAGCCCGATCGCGAACGACGGCGGCGGCAAGTACTATGCCACCCTCTTCTTCGTGAACGGCCCGTACAACCCGAACCTGCAGACCTACAGCGGCAACTCGGCGCCTTCGACGACACAATTCTGCCGTCAGTGCCACTTTGGCGAGGCGAACGAAGCCAACAACACCTACACCATCAAGACGCAATTCCAGTAGAACGCATCGGTGGTATAAACGGGGGAGAGAAATTCTCTCCCGTTTTTTTTGGATGCAAACGGCGGGGCTTCAACCCGCAGGACTGCCGAGGGCGGCTGTCCCTACGCAACCTGATTCGGCAAGCGAGGAAATATGAAGCACCAACTTTCAATCTACGCAATTCTCTTAGCGTGTCTTACGGCCTCGGCCCAGGTCGCCTCCCACGCCCCGACGGCGGTCGCCAACGCGGCTTCTCCAATGGCATCGGCCAGCCCAGCCTCGGCAAACATGGTATCGACGCCCCCGGTGAGCGACAAAGCGGTGGCGCGGGTGAATGGCGCCGTGCTCACCGATCGCGACCTGCTGCGTGAAATGTACGCCATCTTCCCCTATGCCCAGCAGCACAATGGATTTCCCAAGGCGCAGGAAGCAGCCATCCGCCAGGGCGCGCTGGAAATGATCATTTTCGAAGAGCTGGTGTACCAGGAAGCGGTGCGGCGCAAGCTGACGGTTCCGGCGGAGAAACTCAATCGGGCGGTGGCGGAGTTTCGCAAGCAGTTCAAGAGTCCCGACGAGTATCAACAATACATGCAGGTTGAAATGCAGGGCTCGGAGCAGAAATTGCGCCAGCAGGTAAAGCGCTCCATGCTGATCGAGCAATTGCTGAAGAACGATGTCGAAGACAGGTCGACAGTGACGCTGGCCGAGGTGAAGGCGTATTACGACAAGAACCCGGCGAAATACCTGCAGCCGGAGTCGTTCGCCTTCCAGAGTATTTCTATTCTGCCTCCATTGAAGCCGACGACGGCGCAGGCCAAAGAGGCGCAGAAGGCAGCGGAAGATGCGTTAAAACAGGCGAAGGCGACCAGGAGCTATCAGGAATTCGGACTGCTGGCGGAAAAGATCTCGCAGGATGATTTCCGGGTGAACCTGGGCGACCACAAGGTCATCGGACGGGACAAGTTGCCGCCGCAGATTCTGAAGGCCTTCGCGGCCATGCAACCGGGGCAGATCACCGGCTTGATTCAGGTTGAGTCGGCGTACACCATTCTCCGGCTGAATGCTCACATCGCGGCGAAGAAGAAGAGCCTGGAGGAAGTGAAGTCCGATCTGAAGGTGGAGTTGCAGAAGGAAAAGTACGAGAAGCTGCGCTCGGGCCTGGCCAAGCAGCTGCGGGCCAAGGCGAAGATCGAAGTTGTGTAATCTTCATAATTTGTCATCCCGAACGAAGTGAGGGACCCCTATTCCCGGCACACATTTACGGGAGGGTAGGGGTCCCTCACTGCGTTCGGGATGACAACTCTTATTGACAGCGATCGGCTGGGACGCCAGTCGCTCCACCACGTTTCAACCGCCGTTGAGGCTTTCGACTCGTCCATCGGGTGATATCCCACACTGTGGCCCTGCCGCCCTCTTTTCTAACGCCTCCATGTCCGTCTAGACCCTTTGTTTTCAATTCTCATACTGGCCCTACCGGATGGCTATCTTTGGCAATGGTTGTGCACTTTGGAGGTTAAGGGTTGTTTGGGTTTGGAGCCTCTGTCGGGAAGGGTAGCGGGTCGATGAAAGTCGCGAAACTCATCATCGAGCTGGGACTAGGGCTGACGCTTCTGGCGATGGCTCAACTGGCGGCCGCCCAGCAGCAACAGCCGCTTTCAATCGGCGAGAACACCAAGATGAGCGCTGGGGCCCTGTTTACCTTTGGCTACCAGGGCGCCTACGGAGACGAGATTCCGTCCAACCACGGATTGGACTTTGGACTTGACGGCAATCTCTCCGGCTCCTACTACAATCCCAGTTTCCTTTCGTTCGAGGCCCATCCCTACTACAACCAGTCGCGGGCCGATTCCGAGTCTCAATCCATCACCGGCGCCAGCGGGGTCGATGGGACAGCAAATTTCTTCACGGGCAGTCATTTTCCAGGTTCCGTCAATTACCGCTATGACCGCAACAGCACCGGGACATTCGGCCTGGCAGGGCAACCGAACTTCACGACCTACGGCACGGGACAAGGCTTCGGAATCAACTGGAGCGCATTGGTTCCGGACTGGCCGACGCTTTCGGTTGGATATTCTCAGGGCAGCGGGCACGGTTCAATCTATGGCACCGACCAGCAGACAGACTCCAGCACGCGGCTGTTCAACGTGCACTCAAACTATTCGATTGCCGGCTTCCGCCTGAACAGTTATTTCAATCACAATAGCTTGAACTCGGACTTCCCCGCGTTTCTGGCGGACGGGCAGGCGCAGACGGAGAAATCCAGCGGCCACGATTTCGGATTCGGAGCGCAGCACAACCTGCCGATGCACGGAGCGTTCAGCGTGAATTACAACCGCTCCACAGCGAGCAGCGACTTCGTTTCGAACGGGGGGCAGACCGGGAATACCTTCAATAATTCGAGCTACAGCGACAGCAATGAAACTGCGACCGCCACTTTCCATCCGACGCAGAAGTTCGGCTTCAACGTCACCGAAAGTTATACCGATAATCTGGCCGGCTACCTGGCGCAGAATCTCGGGGTCGCCGGAACCACCCAGCCCCAAGTGGACCTGGGGTCGGGATCGCATTCCTTGACGATGGGCGGAGGGGCGAGCTACCAGTTTACAAATTTCCTTTCCGCCTCGACGCAGGCAACGTACTACGATCAGTACTACTTCGGGAAGAGCTATACGGGCGAGTATCTGAGCGGCACGCTGAACTATGGCAAGCGGCTGTTCGATATGTTCACCTTCTCCGCCTCGGTCATCGACAGTTCCAACGGCCAGGGCACCAATGCGCTGGGATTCATCGGGAACGTGAACTATTATCACCGCCTTGGACGCTGGTCAACTTCGGGGCAGTTCAGCTACGCGCAGAACGTACAGACGCTGCTGGTGACTTACACAACCTCTTATTATCAATATCGAGCGAACATCAGCCGGCGCTTGCCGGGGGGCCTGCAGTGGATCACGTCTTTCAGCGGAAGCCACAGCGGCCTGACCCAGGACCCGGGCAACAGTACCCACAGCGAGAACTACGCCACATCGCTGAACATGCGGCGGCTGGGGGTCAACGGTTTCTACTCCAAATCGAGCGGAATTTCGCTGCTGGGCGCGGGCGGGCTGATCACGCCGACGCCGGGGCTGACCGATTTCATCCTGTTCACCGGATCGAGCTACGGCGGCGGTCTCGCCGTGACCCCGATCAAGCGGATGTCGATCTCGGGAAGTTTCAGCCGGGCGCTCAGCGATACCATCGCCGCCACTACCTCACACAACAACACAGAGATATTCAACGCCCAAATGCAGTACCATCTTAGAAGGATTGGGCTGCAGGCGGGATACTTGCGGTTCACGCAAGGCATCAGTGCAATCGGCGCGCCCGTCAACAGCACATCATATTTTGTCGGGATGAGCCGATATTTCGACTTCTTCTAGAGACGCGGGCAAGTCCATGCCAAGCTGGGCGTTGCGCAAGACGTTAGCGCGCAAATCATCATGGCGCAAATCGTCATTGCGTAAATCGGTATTGCGTAAATCGGTATTTTGCGCGGCGCTGGCCGTCTGCGGACTGGCGCTGCTGCTGGCCACCCCGGCACTCGCTTCCAAGCGTTCGAAGACTGCGCTGAGCGAGCCTCCGCCGCCGGATTTGCTGCTGGATGGCGGGCGCAGACTTTCTTTTGAGCGCAGCTTCAGCCTGGAGCGCGAGGTCAAGCCCAAGCGCAGCTTCTGGACGCGGGTGGTCGACGTCATCGCCGGGCAGCCGGATTTCCACTACCTGGTAAGCCCGTACAGCGTGGTCACCGACTCGCACGGGCGCATCATTGTGACCGACGTGGCTGCGGGCGGAGTCCATATCTTCGATTTCACGCAGCAGAAATATAAGTTTATTTCGCGGCGCGACGCACGCAAGGATCCGATGCTGACGCCGCAGTGCGCGGCGGTGGATGCGCAGGACAATATTTATGTCACCGATTCGCAGACCGGCAAAGTGTTCGTGTTCGATGCCAACGGCAAGTACCGGCACGTCGTCGGCAGCCTGAAGGGCGGCGAGGGATACTTCAAGCGTCCCACGGGAATCGCGGTGGATTCCGTGGCGCAACATATTTACGTGACCGACACGCTGCGCAACAAGATTTTTATGATGGATATGCAGGGCAGCGTGCTGCAGGTGATTGGCAAGACGGGGACGGGAGATGGCGAGTTCAACTTCCCGACCGAACTGCGGCTGAATGGAACGGACCTGGTGGTGGTCGACGCCATGAATTTCCGTGTGCAGGTGCTGGACCGGTCGGGCGCGTTCCGCTATGCCATCGGCAAGGTAGGAGATGGGGCAGGATGGATTTTCCGTCCGAAAGGGATTGGCTTCGACTCGGAAGGGCATCTCTACGTAGTCGATGCACAGTGGGGCATGGTACAGGTCTTCGACCAGGAGGGGCGCTTGCTCTACTACTTCGGGCAGCGGGGAACGGGGAACGGGCAATTTCAATTGCCGGCCGGGCTGCAGATCGACAAGCAGGACCGGATTTACGTGGTGGATTCGTTTAACCGGCGCGTCCAGATTTTTCACTACCATGGCAACGCCCAACCGGCCGAGGGGAGGAAGCAGTGAGAGTGAGCAAGAGCCTGACGCTGGCGGCCGTGATGGTCCTGATGATGGTAGTGGCGAAGGGATTCGCCTCAGGCCAGGCGGGGGTGAATGCCGACGTGCTGGGCATGCATAATCTTTCGCCGGGAAGTGGAGCGTCGATCTATTCCGCGGGAGGCCTGGGATGTACTTTCTGTCATGCTCCGCACAGCGGAGTGGGAGGGAATACGCCGTTGTGGAACCAGAAATTGTCGCAGGCGACCTACACGCCCTACACCAGCACGACCGATCCGACACAGGGCAACACGCAGCCGACGCTGGGAATCACGAGCAGCCTGTGTTTGAGTTGTCATGATGGCACGGTGGGAGTGGGACAGTCGGCGGCGTATGGACCGCTGCCGGTGACGGGGCAATGGAACAGTGTCGATTCTTTCGGGACCACGTTGACCGGTTCGCACCCCTTCAGCCTGGTGCTGCCCATGAAAGACGCGTCCAACCTGGCCGCGTCGCTGGTTACACAGGGCAAGACCGCCGATCTTAGCGGAGCGGTGAAGCTGATCAACGGGAATATTGAGTGCACCAGTTGCCATGATCCGCACGTGCAGGGGACTGACAGGGTGGCGCAGAATTTTCTGGTAAGAGACAGTTCGAACGGGCAAATGTGTCTGGCGTGCCATGATCCGAATCGAGTAGTGCAGGGGCAGATCAATCCGTTGGCCGGTTACACGGGGAGTAGTCATCAGACTGCGACCAATGGAGCATCGTCGGACGGCCACATCGGGTCTTATCCGACGGTCGGGCAGAATGCGTGCACATCGTGCCACATGTCGCATGACTCGCTGGCGCCGGCCCGACTGTTGCGTCCGGCGACACCTGCGGCGATCGGAAACGATCCGGTGACGCAGGATTGCATGACCTGTCACAACGGCAGTACCTACCTGTCGCCGCCGCTGATGAATGTGATGGCGGAAGTGGCGAAGACGGGGCATCCCTTGCCGTCTGGAAATAACTTTCACGACGCCGCGGAAGTGGCGCTGTTGAACAACAATCGTCACGCCACGTGCGTCGATTGCCACAACCCTCACGCCTCCAACCAGACACCGGCGCAATTCCCGGCGCCGCCGGCGGTACGTCCTTCGCAGGCGGGGGTTACCGGGATCAGCGCGGTGGATAGCATCACGGTGCTGACACCGTCGGTCAATCAATATGAGAATTGTCTGCGCTGCCATGGCACGAGTCTGGGCAAGCAGCGTCTCATCATCTACGGGTATGCGCCGACTCGAGTGGTGGCGGCACCGGATCCGCTGAATATCATTCCGGAGTTCGCTGCGACGGCGACGTCGAGCCATCCGGTGGTACACGATCGCACCAGTCCATTGCCGCAGCCCAGTCTGCTGCTGAACATGCTGAATGAGAATGGAACGGCGTCACCGCGCGCCATGGGGACAAGAATCCTCTGCACCGATTGCCATAACAGCGACGACAATCGCGAGTTCGGCGGGGGTGTGAACAACGGCCCGAATGGCCCTCACGGATCGGTGAACTCGCACATCCTCGAACGCAACTATCAATTCAGCCAGGCGGCGGTGCCGGGCGGAGTGGTCACAAACCTTTTCCCCACTCCCGACCTGACCTTTACCGGGCCGTATGCGATGTGCGCGAAGTGTCACGATCTAACCAGCGTGGCGGGCAATAACAGCTTCACCCAGCATGGCCTGCACATATCCCAGTACGGCTTCAGTTGCTCGGTGTGCCACAGCGCCCATGGGATGGGAGCAACTTCCCCTAGCATCAGCGGTGAACGGCTGGTGAATTTCGACGTGAACGTGGTGGGACAAAACAACAGCGCTCCCATAGCCTATAACCGCAGCAGCAATACATGCACGCTGATGTGCCACGGGGTTGCCCACAATGGAGATGGCACGGTGGCGGCTGCCAATGCGAAGAAGACGAGAATACCGGTACGAAAGTAGAGGCGCACACCATCATCGCCGTGCGACCTGGGATGGAAGAACAGAAATCTTAAATTTTGGCATGAGGTTGGTGCGCAACTGCTTAACCTCTTGCCTTGGGGATGCAGGGCTGGATCACGAAGGATTTGAGGACGCGGTTAGGCCCACGGAATCAGATCCGATCCAGCCCTGTTTTGTGCGCCATCGGGATCATGACGACCTTGACTGAAATTAAAAAACCCGCCCGGGGATGGAGCTTCTGGGCGCCGCGCATCGCCACGTCGATCTTTGTGCCGGTGCTGATACTGGGCATTGCGGAAGGGGCGTTGCGTCTTTTTGGGATTGGATTTGAGACCGGCCTTACCATCCCATGCACGATCCATGGGCACCCCGGCTCATGCTACAACCTGTTCTTCCCTGCCCCATTTTTCCCTCCGGGCATGATCAAGACGCCGCAGGTATATGCGATTCCCAATGAAAAGCCGCAGGGAACTTTCCGCATTTTTGTGCTGGGGGAATCGGCGGCCATGGGCGACCCCGACCCTGCCTATGGGTTCAGTCGCTATCTGGAGGTGATGCTCCGGGATCGCTTCCCTGCCACGAAGTTCGAGGTGGTCAATACGGGCAGCGTGGCCATCAACTCTCATGTTCTTCTGCCCATCGCCAAGGGACTGGCGAGCCAGCACCCGGATCTATTCATCATCTATTCCGGCAACAACGAAGTCGTCGGCCCTTACGGTCCCGGAACCGCGCTTACGTCCTCAGGCATGAGCCTGCCCGTGATTCGCACCAGCATCTTCTTCCACTCGACCCGCATCGGCCAGCTTCTCACCAAGTTGGGAACGCAAAAGCGGGAGTGGGGCGGGATGGAAATGTTTCTTGACAAACAGGTCCCAGCCCGTTCCGCGCTCATGCAGCATGTGTACGCAAACTTCGAAAGCAATCTGCTGGACACAATCGCCATCGCCCGCAGCTCAGGTGCGAGGGTGATCGTCGCCACGGTCGCTACCAATCTGAAAGACTGTGCGCCATTCGCATCCATGCACCGTGAGAATTTAAGTCAAGAAGCCTTGCGATCATGGTCGGCGCTGATACAGCAAGCAGCAAGCCTGGAGAACAGTCGGTCGTACGCGGACGCATTGAAAACCTATCTCTCGGCCGCGCAAATCGATGACCAGTATGCCGAGTTGGAATTCCGCATTGCTCATTGCCTGTGGATGCTAGGAGACTATGGTGCGGCCCGCGAACATTTCGCGCGCGCCCGCGACCTGGACACACTTCGGTTTCGCGCCGACAGCAGGATTAATGACATCAATCGTTCGGTGACCTCGTCGTCAGGCGCGGAACTAGTGGATGCGGACCACATCTTCTCTCGCGAGAGCCCGAACGGGATCGTGGGCAGCGAACTCATTTATGAACACGTCCACATGACTCCCGAGGGCAACTACATTCTGGCGCGGGCCATGTTCCTGCAGATCGCCAGCAAGCTGGCGCCGGAGACGGGACCATCCTTGCCCGCGGGCAACCTGGCAGCCAACGTCCCGTCGCAAGTGGAATGCGAGCAACTCCTGGCCTTCACCAATCATGATCGTCTGCGGATCACGCGTGAGATGCTGGAGCGATTGCAGAAGCCTCCCTTCACAACCCAACTCAACCATTCGGATCAGGTCTTGAAGTTGACGATCAAGGCCGGCTCTCCCGACGAAAGTCCGGACGAGACAGTCTCTCAATACCAGTGGGCCATCCGGAGGAACCCGGGCAACCGGATCCTGCACTACAAGTTTGGTCTCTTCATGTTCGATTACGACCGCGGGGCAGCGGCGGAGCAACTGCGCATGTCTCGGCCCTGGGATGGGTTCCCGGTTTTTACGCCGGATGGCACGCCGCTTTAATCGAACGCCAACGGCGCCGCAAAAGGGCCGATTTTCCACTGTGGCGAACACATTTCTAGAAATTCCTATACATAAACTGAGCGGCGTCAGCCCCGCGTGTGTGGGTGACGATCACGACCAGAAGCAATGCCAACAGGTAGAGGGGTGGTATCCAAAACCAGCGATTGCGCGCGATGAGGGTGAAGACTCCTGAACTTGAGCGGGGGTCAGCCACTTCCGGATCAACCGAATAGCGGTAGAGTTCCTCGGCCACCAACAGCACAATCGCATATCCGGCCGCCAGCGTCATGACAAGAAGGTAGAGACTTCCGCTAAGAACGTGCGTGGAATAGCTCGCTGGTGACAGGGCCGCCGAGAGCATCTGTCGTACCTGGGCCAGCGAGTTAGCACGGAAGAAGATCCATCCCAGACTGATGAGAGCGGTAGTTACAACCCACGAAATCGGGGTCCACAGAGCTGAGGAAGGTGTCCAGTCGAACTTGCGCTGCAGTTGTTGAGTCTGACGATGCAAGACGAGGAGCACTCCGTGATAGCAGCCCCACAGTATGAAGAGCACACTTGCCTTATGCCACAATCCGAACAAGATCATCGAAACTACTAGAACCAGATGGCGCCACCACACTTCGCGGCGCAACACCGCCAGCGGAAGGAAGACATAGTCGCGAATCCAGAACGATAGTGACATGTGCCAGCGCGTCCAGAAAATCGACGGCGTGGTGGATTGAAATGGACGAGCGAAGTTTTCGGGAACCGTGAATCCGAGGGCCATGGCAGCACCAATGGCGATATGCGAGTAGCCGGCGAAGTCGAGGAAAAGCTGCAGGCCGTATCCGAAAACGAGACACCAGACGTCCGCACCACTCCAGCGAGTGAGATGGTCGAAGCCGGAGTTGATTCCGTCGCCGGAGAGAATTCCCTGCCCCAATAACTGGGCCAACTGCATCATGAGCACACCGGTTGCGATGCGGCCGAACCCGCGTCCTATGTCGTGACGGGGAGTGGTCTGTTCGGAGCGGAATTGGGGAAGCATTTCGGGCATGCGGCAGATCGGCCCCGAGATAACGATTGGGAAGAAAACCATGTACAGCGCGAATTCGAAGAACGAAGGGTCGAGTTCCTCGCCACGGTAAAGGTCAAACAAATAACTCATTGCCTGGAAGCTCCAGAATGAGATCCCGAGGGGCAGCGCGAGATGCGAAAACCTTTGCAACGAGGCAAGGGGAATGTTGACCGCGACTTCCGGAAGGTACTTGAAGCTGCCGAGGAGCGCCAGGTTCAGCAGAACGCCAATCGATAGAACGAGTCCGGACGGCTTGCGCTGGAGCCACTTCCCCAACAGGAAGTTCATCACCGTGGACGTGAGCAGAACACCCGCGAACCATGCTCCCCAAGTGAAATACAATGCGTAGCAACTGATAAGAAGAACTGGTTGTCGTACCGCTCGCGAGCGAAGTTTGGCAAGGATCGCGACGCAAAGCAGAAACACCAGAACGTACAAACTTCCTCGAAGCAACATTCCTCCCTGCGTCATCGAAACCTAAAAACACTCAAATCAGATTGCAATGCATTATTGCGTATTCCTGATCCTTCCGCATATGTTCTCCCGCATACCAGCAAGATTTTGACTGGTAGACCAGGTTGCGGATTTCCCTCCCTTCACCAGCTACAATGACCGGCGTGCCCGGATTTCGCAATCTCATCGACGCTCTTGCTGCTGCGCCCGGCCAGCGCCCATTTGTTACTTCATGGATTGATGAAGACGAACGCGAGACCGTGACTTTTGCGGAGTTTAGGCGGCGCGCCCGCCTGCAAGCAAACGTTCTCCACAACCATGGTGTGACCGTTGGCGATCGGGTGATTGTCATCATGCCGCAGGGTATTCCGGCGATGACTACCTTCGTCGGCGCGATGATGCTCGGCGCTGCACCCGCCTTTCTCGCCTACCCTAATTTTAAGGTCGAGGCGTCCAAGTACCGTTCTGGACTGGCCGGAGTCACGGCAAACCTCAGGGCCAAAATCGTGGTCATTGACGAGGAATTTCCTGACGACATGCTCGGCCACGTTTCTCTCGCTGAGGCAACCACCCTGCTTCGAGCCAGCGGCGGCGGCGGCCCGAGTAAAGCGGCAAGCATGCCTGATTTCGAGAGCCATCCCGAAAGTCTGGCGTTCATCCAGCATTCGGCCGGCACAACCGGACTGCAGAAGGGCGTAGCGCTTACCCACACCGCAGTACTGCGCCAACTCGAACATCTGGCGGGTGCGCTGAGGATTGACGGAGCCGCGGACCGCGTTTACAGCTGGCTGCCGCTTTACCACGACATGGGGCTAATTGCGTGCTTCATGCTGCCCATGGTTTGCCACATACCGGTCGTGATGCAGTCGCCGCTCGACTGGGTGATGCATCCTGAAACCATGTTGCAGATCATCACCGAGTGCAAGTGCACGTTGGCATGGATGCCGAATTTCGCCTTTCAGTTCATTGCCCGGCGCACGCCGCCGAAACTGTGGGCGCAATACAATCTCTCGTCTGCGCGCGCATTGATCAATTGTTCGGAACCAGTCCGATCCAGCAGCATGCAGGAGTTCGAGAAGGCTTTCTCCACCATTGGACTACGGAGGGGAGCGTTGCAATCCTCCTACGCCATGGCCGAAAACGTTTTTGCCGTGACCCAATCGGACGTCGACAGGGCATCGGGCCCCACCTGCATTTGGGCGGATGGCCACCTATTCCGTAGCGCACATAAAATTGTGCCCGTTGCGGAAGCGATGCCAGGTGCGATTTCTTTTATATCGTCGGGCCGGGCGCTGCCCGGCAATGAGGTGATGATCATCGCCGATTCTGGCTCGCCGCTTGCCCCCGGACACGTCGGCGAAATTCTCGTCAAGAGCGACAGCTTATTTACGGGCTACTACAACCACCCGGATCTGACTGCCAGGACAATAGTCGATAGCTGGTATTACACCGGCGATCTCGGGTTCATGCTCGATGGCGAACTCTACGTGATCGGCCGGAAGAAGGATCTCCTCATCGTTGGGGGCGAAAACCTTTACCCGCAAGATATCGAGGAGATCGTCGCCAGCCACTCGGCCATTCATGACGGGCGCGCGGTTGCGATGGGTGTGTACAATCCTGATCTCGGGACCGATGACATTGTGGTGGTTGCCGAAGTAGAAAACCAAGAGCATCTTACAGACACCGTAGAGATCGAGCGCGAGATCCGTAGCCTGGTTGTCGCCGGACTGGGAGTGGCGGTCCGGACGATCTTCCTCAAGCCGCCCAAGTGGATTGTGAAGAGTACCGCCGGAAAGGCAGCGCGTTCCAGCACGCGCGAAAAGTTATTGAAAGAACATCCAGAACTCAACGTCGAGTCTTAGGGAATCAGATGACCGCAGAAGCGCAGCAAATGATTGATCACATTGTCGGGCTGATCCGCAAACCGGGCCTGGCGATCGACGAAAACTCGTCGCTCGTTTCCTCCGGCCTGATCGACTCGATGGCGCTGGTTGATCTGCTGCTGAAGCTCGAGGATCTCACTCACATGCGCATCCCGCCGGGGAAGGTGCAACCCAAAGACATGGACACGGTGGCGAAAATGTTCGGGACTGCACAGCGGGTGGGGAAACCGCGCAAGTAGCCCCGCTCATTCCTTGATCAGGCGCAAAGATCAGGCGAAAAAAACACGCACTTTAACGGTCTTTGCTGCCCCTTCGGTCGAACACTCGCTGACGCAGTTGCAATACGGTGTTATTCGTTGGGTCGATCCGCAGCGCCGCGGCTAAGTTCATCTCCGCGGTTTCGTAATCCCCCAGTTCCAACAGTATTTCGCCGGAATTGATCAAGGATGACAGTGCCATGCCGGAGTTGTCGGCAAGACTTCCGGCGAGTTGGTATTGTGCGAGGGCATCCCGGAGTTGATGTCGACTAAACAGGATTTCTGCCATGTTGTAATGACAGGTTGCGTAATTCGGAAGCAATACGCACGCTTCTCCGTAGTGCTGATAGGCCTCATTCACCCGACCCGAGGAAGCCATTTCATCGGCGAGGAACTCTTCCAGTCCAGGGTCTGGTCGTCCGGCAACTAGGGCAGCGTGGGTGAGCAGGGTCACGCCGCTCTGCCAGTACTGCAGGTAGCGAATTGTGGCAACTGCAAATACCAGGAGCAGACACAGTCCGGCCACCGCCGGTACGACCCGCGGAATGGCGGCCGCAGAGGCTATGTCGGCCAATCCCCAAGCGATGATGATGAAAAGACCGATGCAAGGAATGTAAGCGTAACGGTCGGCCATCGATTGGCGGCCGACTTGCACAATCCCGATTACTGGAATTAGCGTCGTGACAAAGAAAAACCAGCCCATCGCCAGATACCGGGCGCGATGAAAGTACAACACCGCGATGGTGATCGCTGCCAAAATAACTGTCGCTGCCATGACGTCGGACCAGGGCAAGTTGCGCTGCGGGTGCGGGTAGAAGACAGCCAGATTGGCGGGCCAGACTGTCTTCGCCAAGTAGGCTGCGTAGGACGTGAGGGCATTTCCGATTCGTGATGAGAGGGGCAGCGCAGATGAGTCTGCCACCGACCCGCCAGCCCGCTGCGCTAGCATGGTCAGGACAGAACTCGCCGCGCTCAGCAAGACCAGTGGCAGCTTCTCTACCGACAAGCGCGTCCACTTACTTCGAAGTGGAAGATCCTGGTACCGCTCCAAGGGCCAGTAGTCGAGAAGGAGCAAGACGAACGGGAGGCTCACAACCATCGGCTTGGACATGAGAGCCAGTGCAAAAGCGGCGACGACGACCAGATACTTCTTCCAATCAGGCCGCCGAACATAGCTGCCATAGGCGGCAATCATAAGGAGAGAAAAAAAGGCGCAGAGCAAGCTCTTTCTTTGCGCCACCCAGGCGACCTTTTCCACATTGAGGGGGTGCACGGCGAAAAGGGCGGCCACGAGAAAACTGCGCCAGGCTGCGCCGGTCGCCTTTTGCAGTAGCCAAAACAACAGTAGAACGTTGGCTGCATGCAGCACGACATTGACGAAGTGATGCGCTCCGGAATTCAGGCCAAACAGTTGGCAATCCGCCATGTGGGAAAACCAGGTGAGTGGATGCCAGTTCGCCTCGTGGAAACCGAAAGCCCAATCTATATTGTCGAGACGCAAACCTGTCGTGACGTGAATGTTCCGGGTGACATATACGCTGTCATCCAAGGCGAGGAACTCATCATGGATGACCCGACCGTACAGCAGCAGAGTGGCAAGCACGAGGAGTGCGCCCAGCAGCAAGCTTGTCTGGCGAAAATCGCCGATCCGTCGTTCAAAGAAAGAGGCGCTCACCGGTGTGACCTTATCGGGCGAAGTTGCTGCCAGGTTCTGAAGGTTGGCGCGACAAACCTGCTCTTGGATCCGGCGTTCAAGCCAACAATGATATACCGCGAGGGCGATAGCAAAACCAAATGCGGATGTAATGACCCACTTAGGTGGTGTCCGGACAGCTTGTCCCCGATTTGCAAATCACCATCGACCTATGAACTGCTGTCCGAACCTCGCCATCCGGCCCAGAACTGAGGGAAATCGGCTGGACGAAAGGCGGCAAGGAAAGATCAAAATACCTGCACCGTTCTCTTGGGCCCCGTAAGGAAAAGAGAGGAAGAGAGAGAAATTGAAGCTGAACTCCGGGCGCAAATACAGTGGACGAAGGTAGCCGCTGGCTGGTGCGCCAGGCGCTAGCTTTTGCCCCGCATTTGGACATCGGCCATCAGCTTCTGCACCTTGGCTTTGCGGTCTGCGCTCAATTGCGGATTCGACTTCAGCAGCTGCTGCCAAGCCGCCAGTGCCCCCTTGCTGTCCTGTTTCCCTTGCCATTTGATCATGCCCAGGTTGAACAGCGAATTGGCATCCTTGGGGTCATAGTGCAGCGACTCCTGCAACTGGTTTATGGCTCCGTCCACATCGCCGTTGTAATACAGGCACGAAGCCAACTCGGTGCGAATGGCAACATTCTTAGGATCAACCTGGACTGCCCTTTCGAAGTAAGCGGCCGCTTCCTTGAACTGGTGAGTCGATTTATATATGGTTCCCACTTGGTTGAGCAGATCGATGTTGTTCGGATCGCCCTTCAGCTTCTCCAGCAGCGGCGCAGCCTTGTTGTCGGCCATCTGCTTCATCTGTTCGAGGCTGGGCATCTGTCCACCCGTATGACCGGCAGGAACGGCGGGCTGGGCATTGGCAACGGGCTTTGCGGTGGCGGCCGGCGACTGCGATCCGCGAAACAGGTAACCGATCGCCAGCCCAACTACGAGGCTAATCACTGCCATCGCGTAAACCTGCTTCGCTTGCCAGGCTGATCCAGCCGTTGGTTGGGTGATGGGTTCGTTCTCCATGCCTTAGTCCCCCGTAATCTGTATTGCGGTTCGACTCTGAACATCAAGACTGTACGATCGTCTTCCCTTGGAAGGAAGGGCTTTATCGCTCATGCTAATTTACTTTAAGGGCGGCGACAAAGAGGGGAAGCATCATGGGTCACCCGGGAATGTGACGGCGATCACACGGTGAGAAATGGTACAACGGCGATGCTCAACGCACCGAGAGTGGCGGCCGGCCGTACTTTCATTCGAGCCTTGACCTCGACTAACTTTTGTCTGCGACGATTGGAGAACGGGCTACCTGCTTGCTTTGAGCTCAGTCTCAGATTGGTGACTAACTTGAAACACCTGGACTCGACCATTGTTCGCGTCCGCAACATAGAGGTGGTTTCCCCTATCAACAAACAGACCGGCGGGTGATCTAAACTCTCCGACCTCCATGCCGCTTCGGCCAAAAGAACCGAGGAACGTGCCATTGCGGCCGTAAATTCTAATATGGGAGTCCTTGGTGTTGCTAACATAGATATTGCCGGTCAGGTCCACGCCGAGTCCAACTTCCAGGACGGGCGGTCCTGGAACAGCGCCAATGCTGAATTGCACCACTGGCTTGCATTGTAGATCCATGACATTAATCCGAGAATTGGCTGAGTCCACCACCACAAGTTCGTCGTTCCCGATCGCCATCTCGGTCGGGTAGTCAAGGTCCATCGCAATGGTCTCGCCTATGACTCTTCCGATCGCATTAGGGCGAGGCCGCCCGACGCGTTTGAGAATGTTGCCTTCGAGATCGAGCACAAAGAGCAGGTGACGAGGAGTATCGAGCAGAAACAGATGACCACTGTTCCGGTCGATGGCAATCGCCGTTGGGTGGTGAAACAAACTCTCGTTCCCGCGTTTGCCGATGTAACGGAGAAACTTGCCATCGGGGGAGTATACGAGAACAAGTCCACGCTCGGAGTCGGCAATGTAAATGTTGTCGGCAGCGTCCACCGCGATTCCATTCGGCAACAGCAGGCGGCGCTGTGGCCCCCCGGTGATTCGAAAGGATTTCCCGCCCGCGAAAACGTGAACCGCACGAATGCTAGGGTCAACGATGAGGATACGTCCCAGGGAGTCAACCGCAACGCGATGGGGCGCTCGGAGAATTGGTTCCCGCCCGTAAGCCAAGGTAACAATGTCATCCCGTAGCAACGCCAGCAGCGACCTCCCTTTCACAGGTTTCACAGCACGGGCAGGAGGTTCAAAGTTCTCTTCGACACGCTCTCTGGGATGAAGATCGATGAACGGGGGAACTTCGCTGGGCCGCGACCAAGGCCGGGAGGAATCAGGGGACAAGTCCCAGCCCCGAACATTGTTACGATCGACTCGCGTCGTCGCTCTAAATTTCCCATCCGAGGAATAGGCCCCGAGATATTCGATTTCGACTCCGCAACACAGCGCAGCCCCCGGTAACACTGGTATTTGTTGCTTATGCATTGGCTGGCTCGGCTGACCCACTCTGTCACTCAAGGGGCGAGGTGTGAATGGTTGGGGCAGGGCGATCGGAACGATGCCGATGATGAACCACGCCAGGAACAGCCCACGTGGGAAACTTCCACTCGAAGAAGGCTTCATGAACCACCTCTGGACGGGCAGGATCCATGGAAAGCGGGCTAGCGGTAATATAAAATGCCGAGCGCTGCTAGTTTAAGGGATTGACTAATTGCCGCGCAGTGATAATCATCACTGTTGCCTGTGCTTACCGGGCGGAATTTGATGGTCGGATACAGGCCTGCCTAAATGAGGATGGTCTCGAGTTCATAGATTGCCCGGTGTCTAAAGCACACGATGGAACAGAGAAGCGATTTTTCCAAGGCCGTGCGGGACATTGTCAGCCGAGGCAGAATCTTACTTGTGGTGGAACGATACAAACAGGGGAAGCAATTTCTTGGCAGAGCTGCTGAACTTGCCGGCGTCCCCTTGGGGCAAATGATGACGATCTTGGCGGAGTACGGAGTGGAAAGCAGGATGAGGAGGATTATCTGCAAGGCCTCGAGAGTTTCCGCAAGGTGTGGTGAAACAGAACTGTCGGGTTTGCATAGCGGGACTTTAGCGGCGATGCACTCTGGCGTGGCATGCTGTGCACAACGTGATCAAATTCTCCTCTGCATCGGCTCCCGAATGGCTGCGAAATTGCATGTGGTGTACCTCAAGATTCGACATCGTGCCACAGGATTGACACCTCCAGCCGTCGCGACGCAGGATCTGCTGGCGCAGACTTTCGTACGACAAAGGGTCCAGCCGCAAGGGAGCGGCTTTGGGGCGAATCATTCTCAGGACGCCTTCTCACGCAGGTTTTCGAGGAAAGCCTGCTGCTGTTCGCCGGGCAAGAACTTGTAGTAGCGTGAGA
>OBLU010001425.1_pt1 | contig 22376 bp, 17 predicted proteins | sample 1518681 | NCBI WGS metagenome assembly OBLU01 (sample SAMEA3539304, study PRJEB22396) | soil metagenome | biome: tundra; feature: field; material: soil | place: USA | collected 2010-05 | depth 0.15 m
CAAGCCGCGCCCCAGGTGGGCGCCACCCGCAAGGTTCCGCAGTGGCTCTTCCTCAGTCACCTTTTCAACGACGTGCTGCTGGCCGATAGCGCCGCCATGGGCGCCAGCGGGGCCAGCGTCAAGGGCGGCTCCGCGCGGCGCGTGCTCTATCTGGCCGCGGCAGTCTTGTGTCTGCTCTTGTGCATCGCTTTCACCGTCTCTTTTTTCAATAACCGTGCGCTTGAGACGCAAGCCCGCGATGCCGCCGTGGGCATTTCGTCCGCCGAATCGTCGGGCCAGAACCTCGCTTCCATGGACGCCCTCCGGAAACTCGAGGCGCTTCGCCAGTCGCTAGAGACGCTGGTCAAATACCGCCACGAAGGCGAGCCTTGGAGCTATCGCTGGGGCCTCTACACCGGCGACGCCCTTTACCCCGAAGTCCGCCGCATTTATTTCGACCGTTTCCGCCAACTGCTCTTCTCGCAAACGCAGAGCGCCATGCACGACAATCTGCGCGACCTTCCGGCCACGCCGGGACCCGAATACGCGCCCACCTACGACGCCCTCAAGGCTTACCTGATCACCACATCGCACCATGACAAGAGCACCAGGCTCTTCCTTTCGCCGGTGCTGGTCAAGTGGTGGTCGGGCAATCGCGGCCCGGACGCCGATCGCCTGGCGCTGGCGCAGAAACAGTTCGATTTTTACTCGACCGAGCTCATCGAGGAGAACCCCTTCTCCAAGGAGAACGACGGGGTGGCCATCGAACACGCCCGCACCTATCTCAAGCAGTTCGCCGGCGCCGAGCGCGTCTACGCCTTCATGCTCGCCGAGGCCGGCAAGAACAATCCGCCCATCGATTACAACCGCCAGTTCCCCGGCGCCTCGCAAGCCGTGACGGAAACTCACGTGGTCCCCGGCGCCTTCTCCAAAGGCGGCTTCACCTTCATGAAGGATGCCATCGCCCACGCCGACCGCTACTTCAACGGCGAGCAGTGGGTGCTCGGCGACCAGATGGCAGGCAACATCGATCGCGCCGCCCTGGCGCAGGGTCTGCACGACCGCTACTACTCGGACTTCGTGAAACAGTGGCGGACCTATGTCAAATCGGCCAGCGTGGTCCGCTATTCCGGTCTGAAAGACGCCACCACGAAACTCGCGCAGCTTTCCGGCAACCAGTCCCCGCTGCTGGAACTGTTCGCCCTGGCTTCCACCAACACCGCGGTGGACGATCCGGCCGTGGCCAAGATATTCCAGCCCGTCCAGTCCGTCGTCCCTCCCGGCAGCACGGACCGCTACATCTTGCCGCCCAACCAGAACTACATGACCGCCCTGGTCACCATCCAGACTTCTCTCGAAGCCATCGCCAACCAGCCAGGCGCGCCCAACGATGCGGCGGCGGCGCAGACCGTCAACAACGCCACTCAGGCCAAGGTCAACACGCGGCAGATGGCGCAGGCCTTCAGTATCGATGCCGAAGGCCATATCGAGGCCAGCGTTCAGAAGCTGCTGGAAGACCCCATCACGTACCTGGACGCCATGCTGCGCTCCATCGATACTCCGGAGATCAACGCCGGCGGCAAGGCGCTGTGCGGCGGCTTCCGTCCGGTGCTCAACAAGTACCCCTTCAATCCCGCCGCCACCAGCGAAGCCACCCTGGCCGATGTGAATGCGGTGTTCCGCAAACCCGACGGCCTGCTGTGGACCTTCTATGAGCAGAAGATGCAGAAGGTGCTGACGCGCCAGGGCACACAGTACGTGCCCAACGCCGCTGCCAAAGTCACCGTGAGCCCCGCGTTCCTGAGCTTCTTCAATTCGGCCGCCGCCTTCGCCGAAACGCTTTACGCCGATGGCGGCCAGGATCCCCACTTTTCGTACTCGTTGAAGCCCGAGACCACCGAGGGTGTCCAGATGATCACCCTGAAAGTGGACGGCCAGACGCTCACTTACACGGCGGGCGCGCCGGCCGCCTTCAAGAAATTCACCTGGCAGGGCAGCGGGACGCACGAGGCGTTGTTGAGCGTGCGCTTCGGCAGTACCGACCTGGGATTCGCCAGCGGCGAAGGACTATGGGCTGCCTTCCATCTCTTCCAGAAGGCCAATCAATCCACCCCCACCGCTGCCGGGCAGATGCTCGAATGGATCACCAGTTCGGGCAAAGCCAGCGAGGCCATCAAACTCCCCAGCGGCCGGCCGCTCACCGTGCGGATCGATTTGGATCTGGGCGCCGCGCCGCCCCTCTTCCAGCGCGGCTATCTATCGCGGATGACGTGCGTGCAGGAGATCGCCAGGTAGCGGGCATCTTTGAGCGGGCCGGCGCGGACGCCCCGAAATTTCCGGCTCCCTACGGGGCCGACAGCTTCGTTCTCGCTTTCGCGGCGATCATCAGTCCGACGCCGCCGAGAATCATCACGGCGCTCACAACCGGCGGCGCCTTTTCGTCATGCCGCGTTTCGATGCCGATGGACACGCCGCCGACACTGACGCCATCTCGCTGGTGGCTGGGAATCGGCACCAAGAGGGAAACAACGCCCAAAATCGCCAGCACGAGGCCAATCCAGAACAGCGCCCTCATGGCTAATTTGCCGAGTCCTTTTGGCGTGTATTCTTGACCCCGGTCAGGATTCCGAGACCCACCAGGACGATGGCCCCGGCCGCTATCCAATGAACGGGCACGTGCATCAGCGTGGCGCCGTAAACCAGCCCGCCGATTACCACCAGATACCCAGCTACGTAAAGTCCGAATGACATCTATGTCTCCTCTCTCTTTCTTTCCGCCCGGACAGCCTCGCGGGGTCCGGCTATTTGAGCACGGGGGCGCTAGCCGTGGTAGACACGGTGGAATTCCCTCCTTTGAGGTCCGTGTTTACCGCCTCCAGATAACTGAGTTCCGCCTGCAGCCGTTTCCAGCCGCCCTGGTCTCCCTTGGTCGCGATAGGAAGGCTGAGGTCCTGGTAGAATGCGAGAATATCGCTCCGGAGGTCCTGCGGCAGATCTATATAGTGACCGTCCAACTTGTGCAACAGCTTCGCGTAGGCGTCATCCGCCAGCTTGTATTTACCTGCCTTTGTGACTTCTCCTACATCAATATTGTCATTGGGTATGTTAAGGTTCCCGCGGCCCACACCGGCTAACAACTCACGATACCGGTCGATCGACGCGTTGAAGCCGGCCATGTACAAGAGTTCGGTCTCCGGGGTCAGTTTCTGGAACGCCAGAGCCTTGAAGGGGCCTACTCTGGGCATAATGCGGAAGAAACCTGTCAGTATTTTCGAGCGGACGCCCGGCTGTTGATAGGTGGCGCCCCAGTTCTTTTCGTAACTGGATCGGGAAAGATTATAGACGAATTTCTTGCGGGTCATGCCGGGAGCGTCCTTCCTGATCTCCGGACCCTTGAGCTGCCACGCAACTCTGGTCAGTGCCGGAAGGACGGTCCCGACCGCCCGCCGGTACGAACCGATCGCCATATCGAGGCTCAGAAACACCTTCTCGATCTTCATTCCATAGGTATCCAGGAAGGCCCGCTCGAGTACGGGCTTGGCCACTTGAAAACCGATAAATTCTTTGTAAGCCGCCGAGGCGTAGCGGCTCTTGGCGGACTGGAACACATCGAATCCAAACTCCGTCTTGGTGTGCGAGGAGGGGTCGTCCGCATATGTGATCGTCTTGCCGAATTTCATGCGAAGCTTCGGGTAAAGCAGCGGCACCGAGACGTTAACGGCCATGCGGTGGCCATTGTTGTCGGCCGCGAAATGCGCCAGCGCACCCAGCGCGAAGGCGTATTCGTCCAGATCCTGAGACTCGCGTATCATGTTGAGGATGAAGTTGCCGCTCCGCACGTAGTGCGTCAAATCACTGAAGAACTTACTGCCGAACGGATAATATCCCAGGTCCTGGATAATGCATCCGCCGTAAGCGTAGGCGTGCGCCGCTCTCAATTCGTCCGGAGTGGCAGCCGGAAAACGTTTGAGCAGCAGCGGCTTAATTGCACTGTCCCACGTAGAATCGATTATGGCCTCATGCGTCAGCACCGAGTAGGAGTAGGCGGCGCTTGGACACAAGAACAGAAGCGCCATGCCAAAACCCACCGATGTGAGGCGAGCTTTATGATGAGTCGTCATTTTCTTCGAAGCACCTTTGTCCTGAAATCCGGCCAAAACTCCTTTGTCAGATTGAGAGCCAGATCGAACCCAAGGGTTACGGAACCCTGGATGAACCCGAGGCGCGCGTTATTGAGACGGTCCGGATACCACATGTTGGAGAGAAAGGCCGAACCGTAGGCGCTCCCGAGACGCCAGACGGACAACGTCTCGCCGCCCCTATCGGTGCGCGTCAGCATGGTCCCGCGCAGCGCATGTCCCGAGCGGCGCCAGAACCCGGTGTCGGCCGATCGATAATATCGCGGGTCCTCATGCAGCGTCGCGTCCAGACCGAAAGCCAGACCGTTGCGGATTCCCGACCAGGCCACCATGGTGCCTAGACGCTTGCCGTAGGCCTCGGCACCCTGTTTCCACTCCAATGGCGCGTCTGCCGCCTGCAGGATCCCGGCATATGCGGCGTCACCCACAATCGACATCGGCCCGAACGCGCTTTTGGCGTGATACTCCAATTTGGCAGGTACACTCAGCGGCTCGAGAGTCTGACCGAACCCTGTGAAGGGCATCGCCGATACCGCGAGAATCAGGGCGACCCTGACCGGGCGGCATCTTCGAGCCAACGTCTGTAAGTCCGTCATGAAATCTCCCGTCTCCCAGTGCAGGGCCGTTGCCGGCCCTGCACCAAGGCCCGTTTCACTTACTACTTCACCTGGCGGCGACTACTTTGCCGATCTCGGTGCCGATGATCTCGCCGGAGATCACAATCTCCACGCGGCGATTCTCTTGCCGGCCCTGCGCGGTGTCGTTCGAAGCCACCGGCTGAGTCTTGCCGAAACCCTTCGTAGTGACCGAACTTACCGCCATTCCCTGCTGCATCAGGTAATCGCGCACGGCCGCGCCGCGTTGTTCGGAAAGCTGCTGATTATACTCATCACCGCCGACGCTGTCCGTGTGACCTTCTACGTCCAGCTTCAGACCGGGATGCCCGGAGACGATACCCGCCACCTTGGAAAGTTTCTCTCTCGCCAGCGGCCGTAGCGAATACTTGCCGGTGTCGAAGAGGACGTCCGACATGTTCACGATCAAGCCACGCGCGGTATCCCGCGTCTGAAGAATGGCGTTGAACTGCTTCAGCAGCAGCACTCGCAGTTCCACCCTTTCCGTCTCCAACTGCGCCTTCTGCCTGGCCGCGTTATCGAGTTCGTTCTGGGAAGCGGCTCTTTGCGCGTCATTCTCCTGTTTGAGACGATCCGCCTCGGCTCCCGCCGCTGCCATTCGCGAGTCGTTCTCGAGTTTCAGACGGTCCGCCTCGTTGTGGGCAGCCGTGGCGCGCGTCTCGTTTTCCAGCTTCAAGCGATCCGCGTCGGCTGCGCCGGCAGCCATGCGGGCGTCATTTTCCTGCTTCACACGGTCGGCTTGCGCCTGGGCGCTGATGCGCGCCGCTTCGGCGTCGCGAGTGACGCGGTCCGTCTCGGACTGCGCCGCTACCCGCCCGTTCTCGGCGCGCGCTTCGCGATCCATCGATCCCTGGCGCTCCGCGGCCAGGGCATCTCCCTCCTGACGTTTGACGGCAATTGCCCGCGAATCTTCAGCGGTCTGCACGGCTTCCCGGGCAGTCATGGCTACGGGCTTCCGGCCGGCGTTGCGTTTCTGGTAGGCTTCGGCCTCGGCCAGGCTCTTCTCAGCCTTCTGGAAAGTCTCGGTCGCAAAACGGTCTGCGCCCATGGCGCGCGCGATCTGAACGGCGTTGCGCGCTTCGTAGAGTTCCAAAGGCAGCTTCTTATCGGGCTTCAACGCCAGCGGGTTCGCCAGATGCTGATACTGACCGCGCTGCAAGAGTTCGTACTTGGCGTCGATCTCCTCGATCTTGCCTACGGTGTCCGTGCGCACCACGTTTTCCATGACGATGTAGTCGCTGGGCTGCGTGACCGCGAAGTAAGGCTCGGCGGTGACTACCAACCCGAACACCTGCAAGTCGGTACTTACGTCGAGCTTGCTCTTGGTGCCATTCAGCAGAACCTCACCCAGGTTCGCCGTGCGGCCCTCGGGGGTGACCGCCCACAACACATAAGTAAGATACTCGGATCCATTCCTGGTTGCCGGCTGCAGGCCATCGAATTCCACTTCGATCGCGATGCGTCCCTGCTTGCTCTCGACTCTGGCCTGGCCACGAGCGGCTGGAAGCAGGTCCGTTCCGCGGAAATCGATCCTGGTTGCGCCGCTGCGGTGCTGGTAGCTGATCGCCTTCGCGGTCCGCGCGGTCACGGTGACGCGATAAATCGGTGGCGACCCGGCGGCCATCCTTTCCGTATTCTCGTTTTTATTCTGAGGCGTCTGGGCCGATAGAACTCCGCATGCGATGAGGCATGCACCGATAAGTTTCATAGGTCTCCTTAGTTTTGTTTCCCACCAGACTATTGGCTGGAGCCAGTTGACGTACTCGTGCGCTCCCGCGCGGAGTAACGGTTGAGTTGGGCAATCAGTTTGGCGGCCGCCTTGGGCGTACGCACCGGGGTGGTCACAATCTCCCGGTTCCTTAGCCTTTTGCCGTAGAGCGCGGCATTATCGTCCAGATCTTGCCGCAGGGTGGCGCCTTCCAGGGCAAGGCCGGCGAACAATCCCTGGGATCGCGACCAGGAGAGAATCTCGGCGTGCATCTGCGCGTCCGTTTGAGCGGTCGCCGTGCGTCCCACCGGCCCGGCGGCTACCGAGCCCTCCGCGCCCAAGGTGAACTTACTGGAAAGGAGCTTGTCCGCACCCCGCGCATTCATGACAAGCATGATCAAGTCAGTCTCCGATCCGCCGATCTGGAAGCCGACGCTGCCGCCCTCGATGCGAACCGCGCCCGGCGCCGACCAGCCAAATCCGGCCCTGTTCCGACAGGAAATATAGCCCTTCCCATACTTGCCGCCGATTAGGAATGCAGCGGTCTTCAGCCCGGGGACAATTACGATGCAATGAGCATTCGCCAGCATGTCTTGCGGGATACCCTTATCCGGCGCAGCCATGATCTCCGAGAACACCGCGGAGGCTTCGTTCAGCCGCTTTACAGAACTGTTGTCCATGGCCAGCAAGGGCGTAATCGCCAGGGTCGCCGCCAGAATCATTCGCATTCTTAACCTCCTCGGCCGCCCGGCCAACCCCAACATGGGCTTTGGGCGACACCCTTCCCTAGTGCACGAGTCGCACCAACCCGTCTTTTGTTGAGCCGATTCGGCAGGGATGCCTTGGTTTGTTGGTTTGGGTAGAGCGAAGCCTTAACTGCACGGTAAAAACTGCACGGTAATCGCCGTATCTGCTGGGAGATAAAGCGTGATGGTTGACACACCTTGGGGCCTATAAAACTTGTTATGAGAACCTTGCCGAACGCGGCTAACATCGTTTGGCTGTTCTGAATGCCGCCTTGGCTGTCGACGTGCGGGTATACCACCCCGACAGGAGCGAATGACGATGAAACTCGTGAGAGTAACCGGGACGGCCGCGGTTCTTATGCTTGTCGGAATGATAATTCCCGCTTATGCACAGCACGAAGGAGAGGGCGGCAAACAGGCAGAGAAAAGTGCACCGCAGCAGCAGCAACGTGCTCAGCAGCCCCAGCAGCAACAGCAGCAGCAACGTGCTCAGCAGCCCCAGCAGCAACAGCAGCAGCAACGTGCTCAACAGCCCCAGCAGCAACAGCAGCAGCAACGTGCTCAACAGCCCCAGCAGCAACAGCAGCAGCAACGTGCTCAACAGCCCCAGCAGCAACAGCAGCAGCAACGTGCTCAACAGCCCCAGCAGCAACAGCAGCAGCAACGTGCTCAGCAGCCCCAGCAGCAACAGCAACAACAACGTGCTCAACCGACCCAGCAGCAACAGCAACAACAACGTGCTCAACCGACCCAGCAGCAACAGCAGCAGGCGCGTGCTCAACAGCCCCAGCAGCAACAGCAGCAGACGCGTGATCGTGCTCAGCCTTCCCAACAGCAGCAACCGCAGCGCTCGCAGCAGCAGGCGCAATCATACCAGCAGCAACGTGGTTGGGCGAGACAGGGCGGCGGCTGGCAGGCACACACCACATGGCAGCAAGGTCGCGCCCAAAACTGGTCCTCCGACCATCGCACCTGGGAGCAGCGTGGCGGCTACGGCGGCGGATATTTGCCTCAGGCTAGCTTCAATCTCTATTTCGGCAGCCAGCACTTCTTCAGGATGCGCACGCTCCCGGTTATGTACATGGGGTATCCGCGCTTTCAGTACGAGGGCTTTTCGTTCCTGCTGGTGGATCCATGGCCGGAATACTGGGCCAACAACTGGTATGACTCCAACGATCTTTACATCGATTATGACGATGGGTACTACCTTTACAACCGCAGTTATCCGTATGTGAGACTCGCGATCGTGGTTGTGCAGTAATCAAAAATCACTTGCAGATGCTTCTTTCGTAACGTCGTTGAGGGGCGCGGTTCAATCCGAGCGGATGGCAGCCGTGGTCGCCACGCTGCCATTCTCCCTCGGCGCCCTGCATCCTCTCCGCACTCAACGTTTCCCGCCCCCTCCCGTTTCCGAAGACCCCGCGCGAATGTAATCCATCGCTCATTCGTGCGCTTTGGATTTGGGCAACAGATTGCTTGTCACTGATTCGAGGAGTAACTCGAAAATGCCTTTGCTCAATCTCGTCATTGTGTTGATCGTCGTTGGAGTGGCCTTGTATCTGATCAACCGGTTTATCCCCATGGCCTCCAGCATTAAGACCATCTTGAACATTGTCGTGGTAATTGCCGTTTGCGTTTGGCTGCTGCAGGCGGTCGGATTGTGGGCGAACGTAACCAATTTCCGGGTTGGGCGGTGACCAAGGTCCTATCGATTCGCTGTGCGAACCCCGGCCGTGGACATAAAGCCAGGCCCTCACGTGGATTCGATCACGGTGGCCCCCCGAGTGCATCTGTAATGTTCGCGGGCCAGGCCCGACGAAATCTCTGCCTCGCGCCGGAATGAAGCGTACCGCAGACTACAAGTTCTGAAAAACTAAAAAGGAAACAAAGACATGAACCTACTCAAAGCAGCAACGACGGTATGTTGTATAGCACTCACGGCCGTGGCGTTAACACCAGGCGTCAGGGCCGACGATTGGAACAGGAAGACCACGATGACATTCAGCGGTCCCGTGGAGATTCCAGGCGTTCACCTAAAGGGCTGGGCGGTCTTGCCCGCCGGCACCTACGTGTTCAAGATTCTGGATTCTCAGTCCGACCGCCACATCGTCCAGATCTTCAACCAGGACGAAACCATGATCTACGCCACCATCCTGGCGATCCCCAACTATCGCCTGAAAGTGACCAACAAGACGGTGGTCACATTCACCGAACGGCCAGCCGGCGAGCCGGAGGCCCTGCGCGCCTGGTTCTATCCGGGCAGAAACTGGGGCGAGGAATTTGTCTATCCGAAGGCGAGAGCAATAGTGCTGGCCAAGGAAACTAATACACCCGTTCTTTTCACCTCTGCCGATCTTCCTCTTGAAGTCACCGAGCCGATCAAATCCGTGGACGCGCCGGTGGTAGCGGAATTGAGGACTGCGCCAGTCATGGCGGTCAAGCCGACCGGGGAAGAGATGCAGCTCACCGAGGCGGTTACTCCGCCCCCGGCGGAGACGGAAGTGGCGGAGGCTCCGATGGTAGCGGAGAGGGCGCTGCCGGCCACTGCGAGTCTGTTGCCGTTGATGGCGTTGTTCGGCCTGCTGGCCCTGGTTGGCGCATTGGTCCTTCGCGCAACCACTAAGCACCTTGTATAACGGTGTGTAGTTTCCTCCCGCGGCGCGCCATCTGGCTCGCCGCGGGATTGCGTTAGGGATCGACGAGGACAGCAACCGCCATGCGACAGAGCATCTTGGGCAGGTCGGGAGTGAATCGGCACTATGTGTACACGCTGGCTCTCCCGTTGCTGCTACTGACCGGCTTGGTGGGCGATACCGCACCTCAGGCTCCGGCGTCGACGGAAGCCCAGAGTCCGCCGGCTTACCAGATTTCAGTGAACGTCGATCTGGTGGTGTTGAATGCCACGGTGCGCGATGGAAAGGGCCGTTTTGCCACCGATTTGCGCGAGCAGGATTTTCAGGTTTACGAAGAGGGCGTCCTGCAAACCATCCGCTTGTTCCGCCACGAAGACATCCCGGTTACCGTGGGACTGGTGGTGGACCACAGTGGGAGCATGCGGCCGAAGCTTGGGGATGTAATCGCGGCGGCCCAACTGTTCGCCCAGTCCAGCAGCCCGGACGACCAGATGTTCGTGGTCAACTTCAACGAGAAGGTGAGCCTGGGTCTGCCCGACAATCTCCCTCTCAGCAATCGCCCCGAGGACCTTGGGAGCGCGATCGCCAATACGCCCACTACGGGCAGGACGGCGCTTTACGACGCGGTCTTCGAGGCGCGAAACCGTCTATCGACCGGGGGCCCGGAAAAGAAAGTACTGATCGTGATCAGCGATGGCGGCGACAACGCCAGCAAGCACACTCTCGCCGACGTCTTGAAAATGGCCAGCCAATCCACCACCCTGGTGTATACCATCGGCATCTTCGATGAATCGGATCGCGACCAGAACCCGGGCGTGCTCCGCCGTCTCGCCGGCGTAACCGGCGGCGAAGCGTTCTTCCCCACCGAGTATAAGGAGGTCGTAGCGACCTGCCAACGCATTGCGCGCGACATTCGCAATCAATACACCATCGGATATCTCTCCAGTAGTGCGGCGCGGCCCGGCGCCTTCCTGAGCATTCGCGTGGCCGCCGGGGCGGCTGGACATGGCAAACTCTCCGTGCGCGCCCGGTCCGGCTACACCGCTGGCGGCGCATCACAGCCGGTCAAGGACGACGGCGCCAGATGAGGCTTATGGTTGCCGGAGAGCCGCTGAGGCGGATTCTGTGGTGGACGCAGCGCGCACTTTTTGCCGCCGGCGTCTTGCTGTTGGCATGGTGCGCTTTCGTTTTGGTGGATGCCCGGGTTTTCCAGCAAGGGGAGCGCCGGCGGCTCGAGCGGCTGCTGACAACCCGTCAAGAGACGAACGGCGAAGCGCGTCAAAGCGCGCCCCTCCCTTTACCGAAAGCCCCGCCGCTGCCGGTCGCGAGCGGCGGCCTGATTGGCCGGATTGAGATCCCGCGCCTCGGTCTTTCGGCGATCATCATCGAGGGAATCGGTGCCACCGTCCTCCGTCGCGCGGTCGGCCATATTCCCGGTACGGCCCTGCCAGGACGGCCCGGTAACGTGTGTATTTCCGGGCACCGCGATACATTTTTCCGGCCATTGCGAAACATCCGGCGGAACGACGTCATCACACTCACCACTTTGTTCGGCGAGTACCGTTATCGCGTCGTGTCCACCAGAATAGTGCGCCCCAACAATCTCGCGGTGCTGGATGCCGGCGGCGATGAGATCCTCACCTTGATCACCTGCTATCCGTTTTACTTCGTTGGTCCCGCCCCTACCAGGTATGTCGTTCGGGCCGAAAGGCTTGGAACCACGTCATAAAAGATCTTCGGCCCGTGTCTGGTTCGTTTCACGGAGGAAATCCGCGGGCGCCTTACCACGCCGCTGCCGTCGTAAGATGGTGTGGCTGTGCGGAAGTTGCTGCTACTGTGCGCGATGGGGTCGTACGCATTCAGCGTCCTGCACGCCACTCGTCTGCCCATTCGCACCTACACGACCGCGGACGGCCTGGCGCGCGACCATATCCTCTGTATCGCGCAGGACTCTCACGGGTTCCTGTGGTTCTGCACGGCGGAGGGGCTATCCCGGTTCGACGGATACCGCTTCACCAATTACACGACCGCGCAGGGACTGCCGGATAACGAGATTGGGGATTTCCTGGAGACCCGCGCGGGCGTGTATTGGGTAGCCACGGCGGGCGGACTGTGCCGGTTCGAGCCGGCTGGCGCCGGTGCGTCCCGCTTCCACTGCCTGGCTGTGACGGGAGCCGGAGGCGTCGCAGCACCCCTCGTGCTCTATGAAGACCGCGCCGGCGCCGTGTGGGCGGGCGGCGGCGGCGGAGTATTCCGCCTGGATCCGCACGACACTTCTTTTCACCAGGTCGAGTTGCCGCGCAGAGGGGACGCCATCGTCACCGCCATCCTGATCGACCGGCGCGGAGTGTTGTGGATCGGCCTGTCGAACGGACTGTACCGGCGCGGTCCGGACGGGACCGTGAGGACGTATACGCGGGCCGACGGTCTGCCCGCCGATTACATCATGGCGCTGATCGAGGACCGCGCCGGGCGCGTGTGGATCGGGACGCGAGGCGGCTTGGCGCGCGTGGACGCGGCAACGGAGGCAGGAGGCCCAAGCGCCGGGCTGGGCGGATTGCGCGTGTACGGGACAATGGACGGGCTGCTTAGCCCGCGCGTCGAGTCGCTGTTGGAGACGTCGGATGGGACGGTGTGGGTGGGGACCAGCCGGGGGATCGCGGAGTACACTCCGCAGGCGCGCGACGGCGGCCGCGAGTTCCGCGGCTATACACTGGCGCAGGGGCTGAGCGCACGGAGTGTGGGTGCCCTGGCCGAGGATCGCGACGGCAACCTGTGGATCGGCACCTTCGGGTCGGGCGCCATGAAGGTGGCGCACAGCGGCTTCGTCACGTATGGCGAAGGGGATGGCCTCCCCTACGCGGTTTCGCTGATGGAGACGCGCCAGGGCGAGTTCTGCGCCGTCTCGCGCGATGAAACCGGGATCGCGCTCGCTCGCTTTGACGGCCGGCGATTCCAACAGATCCGGCCGGCCTGGCCGCGGGACCTGACGTACTTTGGGTGGGGGAGAGGCCAGGTCGCGGTGCAGGACGAGGAATCCGAGTGGTGGATTGCCACCGGCCAAGGACTCTGCCGCTTCGGTGCTGCATCCCGGTTGGATCAACTGGCCGGCGCTCGGCCCAAGAGGATCTACGGCACGCGCGACGGACTGGCGGCGGAGAACATCTTCCGCGTGTTCGAGGATTCGCGGTGCGACATCTGGATCGGGACCATCGGACTGGATGGGGCCGACGGGTTGGCGCGGTGGCGGCGCAAGACGGGCAGGATCGAAGCGTTCTCGCCGGCCGACGGTCTGCCGAAGAGTCCCGTCCCCACGGCGTTCGCGGAGGATCGCTCTGGGAACGTGTGGATCGGCCTGTTTCACGGAGGGCTGGCGCGCTACCGGCCGGGCGGAAGGTTCACGACGTTCACCGCCGCGGACGGGATTCCCGGGCAGGTCCGCTCGCTCTACCTGGATGCCGGCGGAACACTGTGGATCGGGATGACGCAGGGGCTGGTGCGGGTGGACGACCTGACGGCGGAGCGGCCGCGGTTCACTACGTTTGCGACGGCCCACGGATTATCCAGCGCCTACATCGGGGCCCTCGTGGATGATCGTTGGGGGCGAATTTACGCCGCGACGGGCCGGGGGATCGACAGGTTCGAACCGCAGCCCGGCGGACCGGAACGAATTCGACACTATACTACCGCGGACGGCGTGGTGCCGGGCGAGTTGGAACTGGCGCACCGTGACCGCCAGGGTGCTCTGTGGTTCAGCTCGCCGCTGGGACTCTCGCAGCTGGTTCCGTCTCTGCAGCGCACACGGGCTCCGCCGCCTGTTCTGATCACCGGCCTGAGCGCGGGCGGGGTTCCGCGCGGCATTTCCGAACTGGGCGAATCCAGCGTAGCCGGGCTCAAACTGACGCAGACGCCGATCCGGGTGGATTTCGTGGGACTGGACTATTCACCGGGCGAGGCCCTGCACTACCAGTACATGCTGGAAAACGCCGACCGCGAATGGGGTCCGCCGACGGATCAGCGTGCGGTGGTGTACGCCAGCCTGGCCGCGGGCACGTACCGGTTCCTGGTGCGCGCGGTGGCGAGCGACGGTTCCGCGAGTCCGCTGCCGGCCGCCATTACCTTCACGATTCCCCCACCCGCGTGGCGCTCCTGGTGGTTTCTCGTGGGGTGTGGACTGGTGGGCCTGTTGCTTCTGTTCGCGCTTCACCGCTACCGCCTGGCGCAAGCGGTGGCGGTGGCGGACGTGCGCACGCGGATCGCGACGGACCTGCACGACGACATCGGAGCCAGCCTCTCGCAGATCGCCATTCTGAGCGAGGTTGCGCAGCGCGCGGCGTTTCCGCCTGAGCCTGGGACGCGGCTTCCGCTGACCGAGATCGCCGGCATTTCGCGAGCCCTGGTGGATGCCATGAGCGACATCGTCTGGGCTATCAACCCGGAGCACGACCGATTGAGCAATCTCGTCTTCCGCATGAGGCGCTTCGCGATGGACGTTTTGGGAGGGCATGGAATCGCCCTGCGGTTCCATTCCTCGGTGCCGGAGCACGATCTGAGAATCGGGGTGGATGTCCGGCGGCAAGTGTACCTGATCTTCAAGGAAGGCGTGCACAACATCGTGCGGCATTCCGGCGCGGACCGCGTGCAAGTCGACCTCGATCGCGTGGCAGACCGCCTGACGCTGCAACTCCGCGACAACGGCGCGGGCTTCGATCCGCGGGCCGAATACCAGGGGCACGGCCTGGCCAATATGCGGAAGCGCGCCGCCTCGCTGCGCGGAAACGTGGAGTTCGTTTGCGAGCCGGGCAAGGGAACGTTGCTGCGCATGACGGTACCCCTGGAGGGGAAGACGATACTGGCAGCAGTGAGGGGGACGGCCGCCAGGGTTTCGAGTAAGCTGAGAGCTTGGCAAAAGCGAGTTCACCGACCGCAGGGGGGGCGCCGCGCCGGATCACGGTAGCCATCGTCGAAGACGACCGGCTGATCCGCGAGGGGTTGTGCACGCTCATCAACGGCGCCAAGGGGTACTGTTGCACCGGCGCGTATCGCTCCATGGAAGAGGCCCTGGCGCGACCATGGAGTGAGATCCCGCTGGTGGCGCTGGTGGACATCGGGTTGCCGGGAATGTCGGGTATCGAGGGGCTGCCCATCCTCCGCGAGAAATATCCGGAGGTCGCGCTGCTGATGCTGACCATCTACGATGACGACGAGCGCATTTTCGACGCGTTGTGCGCGGGCGCCTGCGGCTATCTGTTGAAGAAGACGCCGCCGGACAAGCTGCTGGAATCGCTGGCGGAGGTGCTGGCGGGCGGCGCTCCGATGTCACCCGAGATTGCGCGGCGGGTGCTGCGCCTGTTCCGGGACATCCGGCCGCCGCAGACCGCCGATGCGCGCCTGACTCCGCACGAACTGCGGTTGCTGAAGCTGCTGGTGGAAGGGCACAACTACCAGAGTGCGGCCGCCGAACTGGGTGTAAGTTTCAGCACCATCAACTTTCACATGCAGAATATCTACGGAAAACTGCAAGTGCATTCCAAATCGGAAGCCGTGGCCAAAGCCCTCCGGCAGCGCCTGGTACGGTAGCACGGCGGCGGACGCACAATACTAGCAGTGTTGAGGGGCCGGAAAATAACCTTCCCTTGTACAATCGCCAAAGCTAAGTTCCCAATCGGAGGGTCCACGATGCGTTTACCGACGAACCGAATCTCACTCTTGAAACTTGCCGGCGTCCTGCTTCTGATGGTAGGGCTGGCTCTTGCCCAAATGCCGAAGGAGAACGTTTCGCCCGGCAGGCATCCCAACCTGGCAGCCGCACAGCGGCTCAGCCAGCAAGCCTGGGAGAAGATTGTCGCCGCGCAGCAAGCCAACGAGTGGGACATGCAGGGGCACGCCCAGAAGGCTAAGAACCTGCTGGACGAGGTCAACAACCAGCTGAAGATGGCAGCCGGAGCGGCGAATCGCAAGGGCAAGTAGGGCAGTAGGGGCAGTCTCATGAGAAGACGCGAGGCCTTGAGGACAACTGTCTTCGTCGTGATCGCCGCCGGCGCGATCCTGCTGTGCCGGCGATTTCTTTCTCCCGCGGTTTCGATCCATGCCGCCACCACGACGGTGGCGCCGGCGCAGTCGTTCCTGGTGATCCTGGGGGTCGGCGACACGGCGGCCACCAACTGGGACGGATCGATTGCGGTGACGGGAGCGCCGGTGGAAATCCTGCGCGGCTGGCGATTCGAAGGAACGGATGCCATCAGCGGTACCACCAGTTGGAAGATGAGCACGCGGGTGACGCCCTCCCTGACTCCGCCCGGCCCGGTGCAGGAAAACGGGGTGATCGTGAAGGTGGGGGCTTCGGCCTCCCCGGTGAAGTTCGACGTCACCACCCCGCAAGGGAACTTCAGCTTTTCGTCGGCCGACGTGCCGTTCGGCGTGAGCAAGACGTTTCTGAGCGGCAAGGCGCTGGTGGCGCAGACGGGCGCGCAGTTTCAATTGACGTCGTCGAGCGAGGAGGAGGACTTTCCGTCGATGGCGCAGTCGGGCGATGACGTGTACCTCGCCTACACGGAGTTCGTGCACGGCGACCGAACGCTAGCCACCGGGCAGGGAACAACAACACCCATCACCGATTTTGCCTTCCTGGCGCGTCCGGCGGCCGGCGACCAGGTACTTCTGATGCACTACTCCGTGGCGCAGCGCACGTGGACGGGACCGCTCGCGGTGACCGCCGCGGGCGAAGACATCATGCGCACCGCGGTGGCAGTGGATGGACAGGGCCGCGCGTGGATCTTCTACTGCGCCCGGCGGTCCGGGAATTTCGACCTCTACGCGCGCAACGCTCGCGCCGATGGAACCATGTCCGCCGAAATCCAGTTGACCACCGACCCGGGCACCGATCTGTTTCCCGCGGCCGCCACCGACTCGGCGGGCCGGGTGTGGGTAACCTGGCAGGCGTTCCGCAACAACAATCTCGAAATCCTGGCTAGCGTGCAGAACGGGGACGCCTTCTGGCCGGAGACGACGGTTTCGTTCTCGCCGGCGAGCGACTGGGACCCGGCAATTGCCGCGTCGGCCGATGGACAAGTGGCGATCTCGTGGGATACCTACGACAAAGGCGATTACGACGTCTACGTGCGGCGGGTGCGATTCGCCGATCAGATCGCCATGGACGCGCCCATCGCGGCGGCGGCGACGGTCAACTTTGAGGCGCGCAGTTCGCTGGCGTACGATGCGCAGAACCGTTTGTGGATCGCCTATGAGACGGCCGGCAGCCGCTGGGGCAAGGACTTCGGCGCCTTCGATACCACCGGCTTGCCGCTGTATTCCAGCCATACGGTGCAAGTGGTCTGCCTGATGGGCAACGACCTGTACAAAACCACCGACGACGTCGGGCGGGTGCTGCCCGGCGCGCCGGCGACGCACCTGTTCCTCAACGGCACCCAGGGGACAAGCTTTATCATGCAGCCCGACGCGACATTGTCCGCCAAGCGCACGGCGAACAATGGCGTGGGGCCGCCCTCTGGGCCGAGGAACAGTTTCCCGCGCCTGGCGACGGACCCGGACGGCACTGTGTACCTGGCGTTCCGCACGCTGGTGGGCACGGGCCTTTCTGGGAGCCACTCGACCGGCGGGGTGAGCGTCGGCTCGATCTGGATCGGCCAGATGGTGTATTTCGACGGCGCCCAGTGGCACGGACCTGGGGTTCTGGGCTTTACCGATGGCGTCAGCGACAACCGTCCTTCGATCGTGGCGCTGGGGTCCGGCCGGCTGTTGATCGCGCACTCCTCCGACCACCGGCTCAACCCGTTGGCCCCCGGGACCCCGCAGAGCGACGGCGTCAGCTCTGACATTTTTCAATCCGAATTGACGGTCGCCCGGACCCAGCAACCGGCGCAACTGCAGCGCATCGGAACCATCGTGCCCGACCCTCCGGACCCGGGCGCGGCGGGGGAGCAGGCGGCATCCGCGCTCAGCCGCGGCTACCGTCCCAGGCTGAACGGGCAGAGTTTGCGGCTCATGCGGGGAGACTTCCATCGCCACACGGAGATCTCCTTTGACGGGCGCGGCGATGGGCCGTTGATCGACGCGTATCGCTACTACATTGACGCGGCGTCGCTCGATTGGGCCGGCTGCTGCGATCACGATAACGGCGAGGCGCGCGAGTACACCTGGTGGCTCACCCAGAAATTCACCGACGCGTATCTGCTGGGGCCGAAGTATGTCCCGATGTTCTATTACGAGCGCAGCGTGAGCTACCCGGAGGGACATCGCAATGTGATCTTCGCTCAGCGCGGCGTGCGAACACTGCCCCGGCTGCCGGTCACCTCGCCCTCTTCGCCGGTGGCGCCTGCGCCGGACACGACGATGCTGTATGCCTACCTCCACTTCTTCGGCGGAATGAGCGCGCCGCACACCAGCGCCACCGATCAGGGGACGGACTGGCGCAACAACGACCCGCAGGTGGAGTCGTTCGTCGAGATCTATCAGGGCGATCGCCAGGATTACGAAATGCCGGGCGCGCCGCGCTCCAATACGTCCGCCGATTCCATCTCCGGGTACGAGGCCGCCGGATACGTTTCCAACGCGCTGGGCAAGGGCTATCAGCTCGGCTTCGAAGCATCCAGCGATCATATTTCCACGCACATTTCGTATACCAACATCTGGGTGACCGCGCCGACGCGGGCCGGCATCCTGGACGCCATGAAGAAGCGCAGAATGTACGGATCCACCGACAACATCGTCGCCGACTTTCGCAGCGGGACCCATTTCATGGGCGAGGCTTTCTCGGCCGCCGGCGCGCCGGTGTTCACCGTGCGGCTGTGGGGGACGAATCCGTTCCAGAGCGTGGTGGTGGTCAAGGACAACAACATCGTCTATTCCACAAGCGGGGATCGCGCGGTGGCGTTCACCTGGCAGGATCAGACCGCGGTCAAGGGCAAAACCAGCTACTACTACGTCCGCGGCGTGCAATCCGACGGGCAGATCGTCTGGGTCAGCCCGATGTGGGTGACCATGCAATGAGATGGGGTGCGGCGGTTCTGGCGGCGGCGGCGCTGCATGCGCAGACAACGCAACTGCGTCCGCTGCATGTTTCGGCGCAGGGCAGCATTCTGGACGACACGGGCAAGCCGGTCCTGCTGCGCGGCGTGAACCGCAGCGGCACCGGGTCGGGCAACGCCGAGGGCGGCGCGACGGATGCCGAGTACGCGGCCCAGAGCCAATTGCTGGGGAGTAATCTGGTGCGGATCTTTGTTAATGCCGCCTGGTGGACGGCCAATGTGCAGGTGCCGCTCGCCACCCAGAAGTATCAGGACTACATCGACGGGTTGATCCAGCGGTCGAAGAAATACGGCAGCTATGTGCTGATCGTGAAGGCGGGCCAGTTCCCCGACCCGCCGTGCGGCGCGGACGGCAAGAATTGTCCGGCGCCCAATCAGGGCGATCTGAACTGCCAGGCGAACTCCTCGCTGTGCGCCGCGCAGGATACCAGCGGAGCGACCATCGATGCGGCGCTGCCGTTCTGGAGTGCGTTTGCCAAGCGCTACGCGGCGGACCCGGGCGTGCTGTACGACACGTGGGAGAACATGTCGGTATCCGATCTCGACGCCTGGAGCAATAACCAGAACCAGTTGATCGCGACGATTCGCACTTACAACCCGCAGGCGCTGGTGTTCGTGGAGGACGGCGGTACGGCGTACGAAGCGATTGCCGCGGGTACCATCCCGGACTTCGCGTGGTCGAACGTGGTATGGACCTTCCATCTGTACAATGCCTCTGTGGCCGGTTGTACGGAACCGGCTTCACCGCGGTATGCGAACTGGCCGCAGAACCTCGTCCCGCTGGTGAATTTCGCGCAACTCCAAGGGCATGCAGCGGCGATCACGGAGTGGGGCGGCTGCAACGACAGCGAGCCGTATCACACCAACATCACGTCATTTGCCACCACGCGCGGCGCGGCGCTCGCGTACTTCGACAGCGGCAACCTGCTCTCGCTCGCGGGCGGCGCCTGGCAGCTCACCTCAACCGGGACGAAGGTGGCGCAGGCGTACGCCACGATTGGCTCGGGGAGCACCGCGCCGGCGCCGGCAATCACGCTGGTGGCCAACGCGGAGGGCGACGTGCCGGTGATCGCTCCCAACACGTGGGTCGAGGTGAAGGGAGCGAACCTGGCGCCCGCGGGCGATACGCGCATCTGGCAGGGAAGCGACTTTTTCGGCGGCCAGATGCCGACACAACTGGACGGCGTGAGCGTGACGGTGAATGGAAAGGCCGCGTACGTTTACTACATCAGCCAGCAGCAGATCAATATATTGACGCCGCCGGATGCGATGCAGGGCACGGTGCGGATTCAGGTGACCAGTGCCGGCGTGGCCAGCGCCGTCGTGAATGTTGAGTCACAGGCTGTGGCGCCGGCGTTCTTCGTTTTTAGCGGCGGACCGCAGGTTGCGGCGGAGCACGCCGACGGGAGCTTCCTGGGCTCCGCGAGTCTCTATCCCGGATTCACGACGCCGGCGAAGCCGGGAGAGACGGTGGTGCTGTACGGCAATGGATTCGGTCCAACGTCCGTGCCGGTAGTAAGCGGTTCCGGAGCGCAATCGGGAACGCTGCCCGTATTGCCCGCGATCAAGATTGGAGGCATGACGGCCACGGTCGTGTTTGCGGGGCTCATCTTCCCGGGCGAGTTTCAGTTCAACGTGGTGGTGCCGGGCTCGCTGGCCGATGGCGATCAGCCGATCGTGGCGACGTACAACGGGTACAGCACACAGCCCGGAACAACGATCGCGGTGCAGCGATGACGAACGCAAATCCACTCGCTGACGGGGTGCCCCCTGGGCCCGGATCTGAGCGCGAATCTCTCCTGGCAGAACTGCTCGCCGCGAACGGGCGGGAGTACGGATTCGCGGCGGCGCTGGGCGTGCTGCTTCTGTTGAACGTCACCGGAGTGTTCCGCGGCATCCTGGGCCTGGACACCGCGATCCTGGTGACCGTACTCGCCGGGTACAAGACGTTTTACAATACGATTTCCGGCTTGCTGGAAAAGACCATTTCGGCGGACCTGGCGCTGTGCATCGCGGTGATCGCGGCGCTTTCCGTGGGCGAGTACGCGGCCGCGGCCGAAGCCATGTTCATCGTGATGGTGGGGGAGACGCTGGAATCGTTCGCCGCCGGACGGACGGAGGCGGCCATCCAGCGGTTCGTGGCGCAGTTGCCGCGTGTCGCCCGGCGGGTGACGGACGGCGGCGAAGAACTGGTGGATGCCGCGGCGCTATTGCCCGGCGAGCGGATCGTGGTGAAAGCGGGGGAACGCATCGCCGCCGACGGCGCCATCGAACAGGGAGCTTCGAGCGTCGATGAAAGCTCCATCACGGGCGAGCCCCTGCCGCAATACAAACGGGCCGGCGACGAGGTGTTCTCCGGCACGTTGAACGGCAACGGGCTGCTGCGCATCCGCGTGACACGCGCGGGCGGCGAGACCACGCTGGCCCGCGTCGTGGAGTTGGTGAAGGAGGCCAGGGAACGACGTGCGCCGGTGGAGCGCCTGGCCGATCGCTACGCCAGGTACTTTCTGCCCGCGCTGTTGCTGGCGGGCGCGCTTACCTGGTATTTCACGCGCGACTGGCTGCGCACGGTGGCGGTACTGATCGTCGCCTGCCCGTGCGCGCTGATTCTGGCCACCCCGACGGCGATGGTTGCCGCCATCGGCGGCCTGGCGCGCCGCGGCATCCTGGTGCGCGGCGGTGGCGTCCTACAGAACGCCGCGAAGGTGGATGCGGCGGTGTTCGACAAAACCGGCACCGTCACCGAGGGACGTTTCGAGATCGCGAAGGTGATTGCGCTCGGCCGGACGGCGGACGAAGTTCTGGCTCTGGCGGCCGCTTGCGAACGGAGTTCCGACCACGCATTGGCGCGGGTGATCGTAAACGAGGCGCTCCGTCGCGGGCTGGACCTGGCCGAGCCCGAGGACGCCCGCGCGGTTCCGGGGCGAGGCGTGGAGTGCCGGCTGGACGGCAGGCTGGTGCGCACCGGCAGCGCCTCGTATGTGGCGGAAGAGGCGAGCGGCAGCGTGGCACTGGTGCAGGCCGAAGCCGATCACCTGGGCGCGACGGCGGTGCTGGTATCGGACAATGGGCAACTGGCCGGCGCCATCCTGCTGCGCGACCGCGTCCGCGAGGGCGTTCGCGAAGCGGTGTGCGGTCTTCGTGCGATGGGGATCGGCTACCAGTTGATGCTCACGGGCGACCGGCGCGGTCCGGCGGAGGCCATGGCGCGCGAGACCGGCATCGACCACGTGGAGGCCGAGTTGCTGCCCGAGCAGAAGCTGGAGCGCGTGCGGCAACTGGCGTCGCAAGGGCGCAGGGTGGCGATGGTGGGCGATGGCATCAACGACGCGGCGGCGCTGGCTGCGGCGAGCGTCGGAATCGCGGTGGCCGGGGCGAGCGACATCACGGCGGAGGCCGCCGGCGTCGTGTACATGCCGCATTCGCTGCAGAACCTGCCGCAACTGTTCGAGGTCAGCCGGCGCGCGGTGGAGACCGCGTGGCTGAATA
>OBLU010001427.1_pt1 | contig 22358 bp, 23 predicted proteins | sample 1518681 | NCBI WGS metagenome assembly OBLU01 (sample SAMEA3539304, study PRJEB22396) | soil metagenome | biome: tundra; feature: field; material: soil | place: USA | collected 2010-05 | depth 0.15 m
GGCATGTCCTGGACATCGCCGACAAACTCGGGCTCTCGCCCGATCAGCTCGCCGCAACGCGCGCACTGTTCGACGACGTGCATGCGAAAGCGCAGGCGCTAGGCACACAGATCCTCGCCCGCGAAGATGAACTCGATGCCCTCTTTCGCGACCAACACGCCGATGCAGACAAAGTGCGGCAACTGACCGCAGAAATCGCCAACCTGCAGGGGCAGTTGCGCTCGCTGCACTTGACCGCGCACATCCGCGAGCGCGCGCTGCTCTCCGCCGAGCAGGTGACCAAGTACGATGCACTGCGCACTTACGTTCCCGGCGACAGTCCCGCGCCGATGCATCATCATTGATGGACGAGGCGTCGGGGCGTGCCACAAGCAGGCGTGCCCCGCCGCTAAGGCCGAGTACCTCAGATCTCGTAGGCTCTGCTCGCTTTACTTTGCTTCGTTTCGCTTGCCTGACCCGAACGGATCGTCAAAAGGCCGCCGAACGTTATATGCATTTTTGGGCCACGTTCCTCCAGCGCCCTGCTGAATCTACTCTGTCTGCCTGCTTTCCCTGTATCCTGATTGCGTCCCATTTTGTGATCGGGGACGAAGGGTCTGGAATGGCGCAGGCAATGGACTGGACGATACAGGGACGGCGGTTTGGCTCGGGATTCGGCGCAAGGCTCGTGCCCGGCCTGCGCAAGCACTGGCGTCTGGCCAGCGGCGGAGCCTTGCTGCTGGCCGTAGCGGCGATCGGCGCGGCGTGGCTGGCCGGCTCCCACTCTGGCCGTTCGGCTGCTGCTGCTGTTCCTTATCCGCACGAGCTTGCCCAGGTCAGCTTTGCCGTGGCCGGCGACGTGATTCCGCATGAGCCGGTGCGCGCCGCCGCCGCAGCGGCCGGCGAAGGCTCCGAGGGCTGGGGCGCGCTATTCAGCGACGTGAGTGACGTCTTCAAGGGGGCCGACTTCGGTTTCGTCAACCTGGAGACGCCGGTGGCCCCGGCGCACTCCCACGGGTCGAAGCCCTTTATGTTCGACGCGCCCGTTGCCCTGCTCGATGGATTGAAGGCCAACGGCATCAAGATCGTCTCGTTTGCCAACAATCACGTCATGGACCAGGGCTGGGCCGGCTTTAATGAGAGCCGGGAGCATCTGCGCGACGAGGGAATCCTGTTTGTCGGCTCCGGCGATACGGCACAGCAGGCCTGGCAGCCGGTGATCGTCGAGGCCAACGGCATCAAGGTGGGCTGGCTGGGTATGACGCGCTGGCTCAACGGCAACCGCAACCCCGACAAGGACGACCAGCCGCACGTGAACTTCTTCCCTTATCCGGGCGAGTCCGGCGGCGCGCCGGGGATGGATGAGGCAGGGGTGCTGGAGGCCATCCGGCAGGCGCGCTCCAAGTGCGATTTGCTGGTGGTTTCCATTCACTGGGGCATTGAGTATGCGCCCGCGCCGCGAAGCGAAGACATAGAGACGGCGCACAAGATGCTGGAGGCCGGAGCCTCGGTGATCGTGGGCCACCACCCCCACGTCTTGCAGCCGGTGGAGACCTATCGAACTCAGGATGGGCGCAATACGGTCATCTTCTATTCGCTGGGCAATTTTCTGTCGAACCAGTCGCGCACGTATGTGGATGGCCTGATGCCGGACAAGGAGGGCGACCCACGCGACGAGATGATCGGGCTGTTTTCCGCCGTTAGCAAGGACTACGGCCCAGCCGGAGTGCGCGTCGAGCTGGGCCACGTGGGGATTCTGCCCGTGTGGGGCGAAAACAACCGCAACGAGCTGGTCAGCGGCCACGCCAAAACCACCACCATTCGCCCCGTGCTGATTGACCGCGAGATGCCGCGCCTGCAGGCAACGCTGGACGAACTGAACAAGTTGAGCGGCTCTGCAACGCCGCTCACCGCCGATCAGAAGAAGGAATTCATTGAGGTGACGAACCGGTTGAAGCTGCTCGACGATCGCCGCAAGCTGTTGCTGGCCCGAACGGGCGACGAATATGTGACCGATCCGCCGAAGCTGGTGGCAAAGCCGTAATATGCGGAACGACGCATTCGGCAAAGGGGATTCGATGCGATCCCCTAGGCCAGAAGCGAAATGCCTTCTGCCAACGCGGCTGCTTCGAGGGTCTTGTCCAGGGTTGCCAACGGCAACCGGTTGCTCTGCGCCGCGGCCAGATACGCAGAGTCGTAAACGGAGAGCTTGTGCTTTCGAGACAAGTCCATCAGATGGGTGCCGTTGGGAAAATCGACAGCGATGGAGAATTGGTTAAGATCGCGGAGAAACTTGGCGGAATCACCAGGCGAGATTCGATTTCGCCGCTCATTCATTACTAATATGTTCCAGATTTCATACCACCAGATACTTGGAACAATCGCCGAATCAGACTGAATGTGAAGGAATGCAAGATCGGCCAACGGGTGATCTTCGTCGCGCATGGCCCACGTGATAGCGATTGAGGCGTCCAGAACGAAGCGCATCGTTACATGCGTCCTTCATCGCGCGCGGAAAGTATCTCCTGAAGAGAAACCGGCTTGGTGCGCTTGCGAATCTCAAGAATGCTTTGGACGGCCCGCTGGACCCGCTCCCGATCAACCTCGACCGGAGGGATAAGGTGAGCCACCTGCTTGCCGTGACGGGTGATGATGATGCTCTCCCCGCGCTCCACGTCGTCGAGGATGCGGAGGAAGTGGGTCTTGGCTTCGGATGCTTGAATTGTTTGCATAAATTGACCAGTCAAATGACTGGTTGAAGTATAGCAGATATCGTGGGCCTTGAACGGTACGGTTCCTATTTTCCTTTGCGGGAGCCGCCGAGCCAAGCAAGGAACCGGCCCCAGCGGGAGCTTGCCGGAGTTTGGCTCGGTTCCGGGGACTCAGCTTGAGCGTCTGGAACGTCGGCGGTCGCGAGTTGAGCTCGCGCGGCTTCAGTTTTCTCCCGGTCGTCATGCAGAATCTGCCATAACGCCGGACCGCGGACTTCCCAGTCGCAATGGCCGCATCGGTCGCATTTGTACTCGCGAATATCGCGCCCGGAGGAGGTGTCCTTCTCCGTCTGCCGCATCGGTTCACCGCACTTGGCGCAGTCCATAATCTTATCCGCAACCAGTCTGGCCCTGATCGCGGCAGGCGTCAATAGCCGTTCGCCACGAGCCAGGCCTCGGACAACTCCAGCGAGGGCTTCTTCTGGGCCTGCATCTGTGCGAGGGCAAGTTTGACCAGCACATCGGCCTCCACGTTCACTGGAGCGCCGGGCGCGAGCGTGTGCAGATTCGTCCGCCAATAGGTCAAGGGCAGAATCGCAATGGAAATCGACTCGCCGTCGAAGCCGGCGATGGTCAGGCTGATGCCCTCGATGGCCACCGAACCCTTGTGCACCATCCAGGGGCGCACATTCTCCGGAACGCGAACCTTGAGGGTCCAGTCGGTGGTCTCCCGGTCGAAGTTCGGGCTCGACTCCGGCACGACCGGATCCAGAGCGGTCATCGTGCCGCAACCGTCCACATGCCCCTGCACAATGTGGCCGCCGAGCGGACTGCCGGCGGCGGTAGGCAATTCCAGGTTGACCTTGGCGCCGGGGGTGAGTGCGCCGAGCGAGGTGCAGTCCAGCGTTTCCTGGGCCAGATCGGCGTGAAACAGGGTGGGGTTTACGTCCAAAGCGGTGAGGCAGACGCCCGAAACGCCCAGCGAATCGCCCTCGCGCAGCCGTCCGGCCAATCCGGGAGCCTCGACGGTCAGCCGCCGCACCCCGCCCGTGTCCTTGAGGCTAACCAGCGTGCCGGTCTGTTCGATGATGCCGGTAAACATGGTTTTATTTTACAGAGATCAGAGATCAGAGATCAGAGATCAGAGATCCTGGTTCTTCATTTCCGGCCAGGGGTCCTTCAAGAGCGAGCATAGGCCAAGGTCGTTGCCGTAACGCTCGACTTCTACCTCGGCCATGTGGATGGCATTCGCCATGCCGCGGAAGGCAGGGACGGCGTCGGAGCCCATGATCTGTGGGGAGACGAAGAGGTGAACGCGGTCCACGAGTCCGCCGGCCAGCAGCGCGGTGTTCAGCCGCGTGCCGGTCTCGGTCAGTAGGGTCAGAATGCCCTCCTCGCCCAATTGATCCAGCACTTTGCATAGTGGGACACGCCCAGCCTCCCACCCCGGCGACGAAGACCTGTCGCCGGGGACCCCGGCCTCGGCAGGGAGGACTTCGACGCGGACGCCGCGGGTGCGCAGCTCGTTGATGCGGGACTGATCGTTCGAGACGGTGAAGATCGCCAGGTCGTTTTTGGCTGTGGCCACCATTTTGGAGTCGAGCGGCATGCGCAGGGCCGAGTCCAGCACCACGCGCAGCAGGGGACGGCGGCGGCGCAGACCGCTGCGGTCGGTGAGCAGGGGGTCGTCGGCCAGCACGGTGTCCACGCCGGTCAGCGCGGCGTCGGTCTGCCAGCGCAGTGGCTGCACGGCCAGCCGCGCGGCTTCGCTGGTGATCCAGTAGGGCTGGTGCAAAATGTGCTCGCCCGGCGGCGGCGCGATGCGGCCGTCGAGGGTCATGGCGACCTTCATGAGGACCAGCGGCCGTTTGTGCTGGCTCCAGCGGGCGAAGCCCTCGTTGAGCCGGCGCGCCTCAGCCTGACAAACGCCCAGCGCAACTTCAATGCCTGCTTCGCGCAGCCGGTCCAATCCATGGCCGGCGACGGCGGGGTTGGGGTCGATGGTGGCGGCAACGACGCGGCGCAGACCCGCAGCGATCAGCGCTTCGGTGCAAGGTCCGGTGCGGCCAGTGTGGTTGCAGGGCTCAAGCGTGACGTACGCCGTGCCGCCGCGTGCGCGCTGCTGGGCGACTTTGAGGGCGGCGACTTCGGCGTGGTCTACGAGGTCAAATTCGTGCCAGCCCTCACCGGCGACCTGGCCGTCGCGATCGAGAATCACGCAGCCTACGGCGGGGTTTGGCGAGGTTACGGCGATGCCGCAGCGGGCGAGCTCCAGGGCTCGCTGCATCCAGTATTGATCTTGGTCCAAATCGCTCATTCTATACCGGTAGGGATCATTCTATTCCAGTAGGGAGTCGACAAACTCGGCGGGGGAGAATTCCAGCAGGTCGGTCATCTGTTCGCCTACACCGGCGAAGCGGACCGGGAGGTTGAGTTCACGGGCGATGGCGACGGCGATGCCGCCCTTGGCCGTGCCGTCGAGCTTGGTGAGCACGATGCCGGTGACGCCCGCGAATTGAGTGAATTGGCGAGCTTGCTGGAGGCCGTTCTGGCCGGTGGTGGCGTCCATGACCAGGAGGACCTCATGGGGCGCTCCAGGGACTAGGCGCTGGGCGGTGCGGCGCATCTTGTCGAGCTCGTCCATGAGGCCGGTTTTGGTGTGGAGGCGGCCGGCAGTGTCGACAATCAATTCGTTGATATTGCGGGCTTTGGCTGCGGTTGCCGCGTCATAGAGGACGGCTGCCGGGTCGCCGCCCCGGCGGGTCTTGATCATCTCTACGCCGCTGCGTTGGGCCCAGATTTCGAGTTGCTCGATGGCTGCGGCGCGGAAGGTGTCGGCGGCGCAGAGGAGCACCGTACGATCTTGAGCGCGGTACCAGGCGGCCAGTTTGCCGGCGGAGGTGGTTTTTCCGGTGCCGTTTACGCCGACGAGGAAGGTGACTTTGGGAGGGGTTTCGGGGGTGGGAATCGGGTGTTGCGGGGCTTCGAGGATAGCGCGGAGCTGGGCCTTGAGGAGGGTGCGCAATTCGTCGCCGCCTTCGATGGCCTGGCGGCGGGCGCGGTCGCGCAAAGCGGCGAGGATATCGGTGGTGGTCTGCACGCCGATGTCGCTGGTAAGCAGCGCGGTTTCAAGGTCTTCGAGGGCGGATTCGTCGACGGTTCGGGTGAGGGCGACGATGCCTTCGATCCTGGAGGAAAGGGACTCGCGGGTGCGCGAGACGGCCTGCTTCATGCGGTCGAAAAGGCCGGGTTTGGGAGCCTCGGCGGAGCCGGAATCGGACGCGGTTTCGGACTCCGCTGACGGAGGGATTTCCGGGTCTTTTTTGCCGCCGAAAAGACTGATCATGAAGTGTTCCAGATTTGAGTCTAAAGCAGAGATCAGGGGGCAGGGATCAGAATGACGGCGGGTTAGCGAGTCAGTGCGCCGGTGGATGCGGAGTTGCCGGGGGCGGTGGTGGGGGACGAGCCGCTGCTGATGATTGGAGCGATTGGTGGGGGTAGCGGCGGGCCTTGTATTCTTGGATGCATGCAATATCCCGCGAAGTCTGATGGGTTGACTCTGGCGGAGTGTACCCTGCACTTGGAGTGTGGCCGACGCTCTGGGGACTATCTCTGCCGCGTTTCCTTTGATTTACATCGCACTGATGTAATTGTCATTGAATCTCTCGAGTCCGTTGCAGCGAGTTTTTCAAACTGTGGATTCGATGACTCGTTTTTCGTTTCAAGCCCATCCATCCGCGAGCCTATCGAGTGCTTCGTAAACTCTACATCGCGGGACTCGAATGGAGGGTTCAAGATAAAGCTCATGCCAAAGCGGGCGTACGTTTTCGTGGACCAATCCCGGCCTCTTGTCCGCGTTACTGCCGGAGTTGTCAATCTGGGCCACTATGGACACAAAAGGCCGCTTGTTGTGCGCCAATTCACTTTGACAGATTATGAATGGAGTATCGACTTCACACCTGCTCTCGAAACTATTCTTCAATATCCTCCGGAAATCCAAAACGCGGAGTACTTTTTCACCCATCAAATCGAGTTAAGAAAGAAGAGCGGTTCATCGTTTTCTGCGATCGAAGCGCGCGACGAACTCAATCTACTGTGCGGATTTCTGTCTTTTTGCCATGGCTTTTGGGTATCGACCGCGCTCACTTGTGGAATGGATGAAGAGGGGGTTGTTGCAATGGAGGAGTGGGGCATTCGTCAGGTCAGTCCTTGGCATCGAGGGACGAATTGGCTTGATGAGTGTAACGGGACCTGCATGGTCGAACTCTATCCGCTGTTCGTCGAGCGGATGAGGGACCCGGATTGGTGCGCAACTATCAAGCAGACGATCTATTGGAATCACCGCTCAGAAATGACCTTTGTGGGACCAGACGGCGGCTGTATACTCCTTCAGACGGTTCTGGAGCGACTGGCTTGGCAATTATTTGTGATAGACAAGAGGTCTCTTTCCGAGGAGGGATTCTCAAAGCTGCCGGCTGCAGATCAGTTGAGGCTATTGATATCGGCCTCCTCAATCCCACTCGAAATCCCCCCACAGCTAACCGATCTCCAAAAAGCAGCAAAAGAGTTCAATTGGAACGATGGGCCGCAAGCATTTGTCACAATTAGGAATAGGCTCGTTCATCCTCCCAAGACTAAAGGAAGCCTCGGAAAGGAATGGCCGTATTATGAGGCATATCTGCTGGGGAAGTGGTATCTCGATCTCGTGATCTTGAACACGTGCAAATATAAGGGTTTATATGCAAATCGGACCAAAATTCCTCGCTCGGTTGGTGAAGTGGAGCGCGTGCCATGGGCTTCCTGATCCTCTGGGGTTGGTTGAATTGCCAGGGCTAAGCCAATGGCCTAGCGGTCCGGAACTGCCGCTTGGAGTGCGGTTGGCGGCTGTGGTTTCTCAGGTCTGAGAAGCGAGGCCTGAGGGCCCAGCGCTATGGTCTCGGCGGGGGGCTCCTTGGAATCGAGAACGTTGACCAGCGACCAGGGAATGCCGGCTAGATCGTAGTGAAACTCTCCCTGCTTATCAATCACTAACTTGCTTGCCGGATACAGGAATCCTGTGCTCTTGGTGTTGTCGGCGTCATTCAGGTCGAATTGGCCAACCGCCAGGTCAAAGGACTCGGACGACGTATCCGCGTTGGTTTCGCTGAGTTGAAGCGGGCGGTTGGTGATAAAGGTGATCCTCCGCCCGGTTGGCGTTACAACCATCTGGATGAAGGCGACGTCATAGCTGAGAGCCCCTTTAATGGAGCAATGCCCGACCGCTTTGGTTTTGGAAAGCGCGGTGACTAATCCACGATCCTGGCCCTCTTCGAATGCCTGGGAAAGAATCTGCATGTCCGATGGAGTGGAGTAGCCGTCAATGATCAGCGTGACGCTGACCACGGTACCGGCCTGTGCGTAGGTGGCCTGAATGGTCTCAGCATTCGGGGTGGCGGAGAATCCCAGGGTGGTTCCCAGCGTGAATGTGGCCACCAGCAGCAGGCTGGAGAATCGCAACTTGCGGGCGCATCGAATTGCTCTCGTGAGTGGTCCCATTTTGCAATCCTCCGGGACATCCGCTTCAGTTAGGGAATCTCTGAAAAAGTCCTTACCGTGAAGCCGTCATTCCCTCAGGGGCTAAAGCCCGCGTTGATTTTGCAGCAATTACGGCACGACTAAAGTCGTGCCCTGACACAATGCGGCTTTTTGAAACAAGCTCTAGACTCCTTCGCGCCGCAAAGTTCGAGTTATGCGGCGGTTCTGATTTCGCTGGGTTTTTGGGGCTGGAGGAGTTCATCGAAGATGGCGCGATATTGGATCATCGCGGTGCGCAGCTCTTCGGTGGTGGCTTCGACTTTGCCGGGGCGGACGGCGATGGCGTTCGCCAGGCGGTAGTTTTCCATGACGCGGGGATAGCTGACGGAAACATCGGCGGCGCGCTGCTCAAAGCCGGTCTGGGGATAGCCGCGGGCCTCAAGGAGCGCGTTGATGAGGTCGTCGGCTTCAGTGACGGCGGCCTTGGGATGGTCGACGAAGCGGGATTGGACGGTGCTCCACTCGGCGACAAAGCGCGTCCGCTCGGTGGCGCCGAGATCGCGGATTTTCAGAGCTTCCACGCGGGTTTCCCGGTCGGCCAGCTTGGCTTCGGCCTTGTGCGAGGAGCCGTGCGTGAGAACGGCGCGGTCGTACTCGGATCCGAAACGATTGCGCAGGCCGCTGGTGCGGGTTTTGCGGCGCTCCAGGTACACAAAAACGGCGATGACAGCGACGACGATAAGTACAAGCGCGGCGACGATGAGCTGGGTGTTCGTGAATTGAGAGAGCATTGCGTTCTCCTGTGCGGGTATGCCCGCGACGGCAAAGGGTTGTTGTTGGTGGAGACTTCGAGGCCGGGGAGGAACATCTACGCAATCATCATGAGCGTGTAGGCGCGCGAATGCTGGCCAGAATAGCTCGGTGCGGGTAGTAAAGGAGGACGCGGGAGGGAACGGTCTCTATAGCTCGTCTTTGCCGGGGCGGAGCATGAGGGATTTTATGGCTTCGCGGGGGTCTTTGCCTTGGTTGAGAATGAGTTCCATTTGCTCGGTGATGGGCATTTCAATGTTATGCTGGCGGGCGAGGCCGAGGGCGGCGCGGGTGGTGAGGACGCCTTCAGCGACTTTGCCGCCCAGGCCCAAGAGGATTTCGGGGAGTTTGCGGCCCTGGCCGAGTTCCTGGCCTACGGTGCGGTTGCGGGAGAGCGAGCCGGTGCAGGTGAGGACGAGGTCGCCTGCGCCGGAGAGGCCGGCGAGGGTTTCGCGGCGGCCGCCGCAGGCAACGGCGAGGCGGGTGATTTCGGCGATGCCGCGGGTCATGAGGGCGGCGGCGGAGTTGTAGCCGAGGCCGACTCCGGCGGCGACGCCGGCGGCGATGGCGATGACGTTTTTGAGCGCGCCGCCGAGTTCGACGCCAATGACGTCGGTGGAGGTGTAGAGGCGGAGGGATTCGGAAGAGAACTCGTGCTGGATGCGGGCGGCGATATCCCACCCCAGCGACGAAGACCTGTCGCCGGGGACCCCGGAATCTTCAAAGGCGACGGTGACGGCGGTGGGTTGGCCCTGAGCTACTTCAAGGGCGAAGCTGGGGCCGCTGAGGGCGCCGATGGGGAGATATAGGTCGTACAAGGAACGAGGCGCGGGCGAGATTCCCGAAGAGCTTACTTCAGGGGCTGAATCCTCTAAAAAAACTTCCAGGTCTGTGTCGGGGTTTGTGTCAGGGCTGAAGCCCTGACCTGCCGAGCGAATGGCTGCTTGCGCGGATTGCGGAGCGGTTTCGGCGAGGCTGGCGGCGATGACCTGGGTCATGCGGAGGAAGGTGCGGTCTTCAACGCCCTTGGTGGCGCTGACGACGATTTGTCCGGGGTGGAGATGGGGGCGGATGCGGGCGAGGGTGGGGCGGAGAAACTCAGAGGGGACGACGGAGACGACGATCTCAGCATCGGCGACGGCGGCTTCGCTGCCGGTGATGGCGATGGCTTCAGGGATGGGGAAGCCGGGGAGGAAGAGGGTGTTTTCGCGGGCATCGACGATCTCCTGGGCGAATTCAGGGCTGTGGGCCCAGAGGGTGATCTGGTGACCGCCACGGCGGTGGAGCGAGAGGGCGAGGGCGGTTCCCCAGGCACCGGAACCTAAGACGAGGATGCGGCTCATGCGGGTTTTCCGGCTCCTAAGCGGGATTCCGTGCCGGCGAACAGGCGGCGGATGTTCTGGTGGTGCCTGGCGATGATGAGCAGGGCGACGACGAATTGGGCGGCGATGAAGACAGCAGGACGAGGGCCGCTCACCAGAATCCAAGCAAAGACGGGAAAGCTGGCCGCACCGAGGATGGAGGCCAGGGAGACATAGCGGCTGAGGAGAAGGACGAGGAAGAAAACCGAGATGGCGGCCAGGGCGGCGGCGGGGGCGGCGACGAGGAAGACGCCAAAGCCGGTGGCTACGCCCTTGCCGCCGCGGAAGCGGAGCCAGACGGGGAACATGTGGCCGAGGACGGCGAAAAGAGCGGCGATGGCCTGGGCGGTGCGCACCGGGGAGGCGGGCATGAGGAGGGCACCGAGCAGGGCGCCCAGCCAGACGGCGGAGCAGCCTTTGAGCATGTCGAGCAGGAAGGTGACCGCGCCCAAGCCCTTGCCACCGGCGCGGAGGACGTTGGTGGCGCCGATGTTGCCGCTGCCGGCCTGGCGGATGTCCTGATGGCGGAAGAGGCGGACGAGCAGGTATCCGGTGGGGATGGATCCGAGCAGGTAAGCGGCAGCCGCGATGAGGAGGATTGCGAGGAGCATGACGAGTGAGAGTTTAGCAGGTGCCACCTGCGGTGGGGCAGACGGCGCTTGCGCGCCTATGAGTGCATGGTTTCAGTCGGAAACCATCGACTCGCCGGGGAGGATGGGACGGGTGCGGTAGAGCTTGCCGCGCTGGGCCAGCAGACCCATGAACAGGAGTGTGGCGACAAAGACAAGGAGCATGATCCAGTTGGCGGTTTGGAAGGGGATTGGCGCATGGGGCAGCTTCATCCACAGGGTCTTCCAGAGGACGAGCAGGAGGGTTTGCGCGGCGGTGACGGCCCAGACGGAGCCGTAGAAGTAGCGGCGCTCGGCGCCTTCGGTCCTGGTGGAGGGTCCGACGCGGGGCAGTTTGCCAGCCGCGCCGAGGAGCAGAATGACGGCGCAGAGCGGGAAGTAGGAGTAGGTGTAAATCTGCTTCATATACCAGACGCCGGTGAAGACTGCGATGGCGAGGCCGGTGAGGTTGAGCAGCGCGAAGTTGAGCACGGCGTTCCAGGCGAAGGTGTAGCAGAAGCGGCGGTAGAGGGGATTGGGCTTGTCCTCGTCAAAGCGGAGGATGTAGGGGCGTGGTTCGGCGCCGGGCAACTGCCCGCGCAGAGCGGCGATGCCTGTGCCGGCGAGCACCGCGGCGAGCCAGGCCAAGTTGCCCCCGTGAAAGCCGCTGGCAAAGAGCGAGAAGGTCAGGGGGCCCGGCGCGAGGAAAAAGACCCAGATCCAGATGGGCCAGTGCGCCAGCCGGTAGAGGCGGGTGTTCCGCTCGCGGATCTTCCGCTGCTGGGCGTATTCAACTTTCCCGCGATATTGCATGGGCCTGAGTTTCGCAGGGCGGGTGGTTGGGCGTCAATTGGCGGGCGGGCTACGACCGGAGTTCCAGGGCTAGTTTGCGGGCAGTGCGTACTTCCGAGGCGAGCACCTGCAATACCATGAGAGACAAGCGCGGGTCGGATTGCATAAGGGCGTTGAAATCGTCGTGCGCGAGGAAGCTGAGCTCGGCGCCGCTGCCGGCAACGGCAGTCAGCGTATAGGGCTCACTGCTTACGAGGCCGGGGAGTCCGAGCAGCGAGCCGGCGCCTACCTGGATGGATAGGAGCGAGTCGCCAGCCGGGGAAGTCATGGAGAGGGTGACCTCTCCCTTGTTGAGGATGAACAAGCCGACCGGGGGATCTCCCTGCCGGAAGAGAACGTAATCTCCGCCACAGGAGACCTCGATGGCGTGTTTCTCGAGGGCCTGGATCAGTTCGGGATCGGCGAGGAATGCGGACGGGTCAAGGTTCACTTGCGTTCTCCAAGCTTTATGACGGGCAATGAGCAGCCCCGGGGGTTTGGTTGCCTGTGGCGTTATGGTTGCACCTAAGGAAGCGGGGGTTTTGTGATGGGTGTCACATAATGGGGGTTAAGCCGGGGAGTTCAAGGGGAGGCTGGGGTTGAGTTGGCGGTTGACGGCGCAGGCCAGGCGCGGCGTGGATGCCAGCTGGGGTGAGGGCAGGGAAGTAGGCGAGGGTTTGAGCCGCTGTCATTCCGGAGGCGAGATGTGGGGCGCCCGGCAAAAGTCTCAATCGTGGAATTCCGGTTCCAAGGTAAACTGTAGGCGGTTTCAGGTAGAGAAAAGAGGTGAAGATATGGCTTTGCCCGGAAGCATTCAAGCCGCTCCCAGTGGAGCTCTCGGCTTTGACGCTGATAGCGTGATTTCTCTCGATGCCGCTCAACAGTTTGTCAGCCAGGGCTACGAGTTCTGTGTGCGGTACTTGTCTCGGGGCATTGGACAAGCACCGGACGATTTATCTCCGGCGGAAGCCAGCGCCATCCTTGCCGCGGGATTAGGGTTGATGGCCGTGCAGCATGTGCGAATGCCGGGGTGGTCGCCCTCAGCAGGCCTGGGTCAGACCGACGGGAACAATGCAGCAAACAATGCTAGAACCGTTGGATTTCCACCGGGTGTCAACATATGGTGCGATATGGAGGGAGTGAACGCCGCTTTGCTCCCGCAGGACGTTATCGATTATTGCAATGCGTGGTTCGCTGCGGTATCGGCCGACGGGTATGTTCCGGGCCTGTATGTTGGAGACAATGTTGTTCTGAACGGCCAGCAGCTTTACGACCTGCCTTTCGAACATTACTGGAAATCGGCCAGCGCGGTACCTGTCTTGCCTGCACGGGGATATCAGATGATTCAGACTCTGGTTCCGGAGCTGGTGAACGGGATGGGGATCGACCAGGATACAACGCAGACTGACGGTGAAGGCGGGCAGGCTATCTGGTTGATCGGTACCACCGCCTGAAGTAAAGGCCGGCGGCGATTGGCGTTTCCCGGCCCGCGTTGTCCAGCTTGCTGAACGGCAACGCCGGTCTCTCAGGGGATAGGCCGCTGCGCATGGAGATGGCGTTCGGCGTGAGGATGGATACGCTGATGCGGATGCAGTCTGCTTATGAGATTGCGCAGACGCGGAAGCGGGAGAAGCTGATTCGGGTGGGGCGGCTGCACATCGCGGCTTGAATTCATGATGAGCGGAATGCGTGATCCTGGGCCGCGGAGACGAGCTTCACACCGCGCCCTGCGGGGCGGAAGGGATTTCGGGGCGTGGTCCCCGGATTTCGCTGCGCTTCATCCGGGGCTATTCTCGCGCCCTCCCCGCCGGGAGGGGGCAGGGGTTCGTGGTCTCCCATCCTTGACGCGGTGAAACTGCGTCAAGAATGGGGCGCCCGGCCCTCAACTTTCCTGGAAATCCAATGCGAGCCTGCTATCGGAGGCGTCAGTACCAAATGCCCAATAAAGTTCCCGTTGGCACTCTTTCGCGATCTCGGTTAACTGGTCTCCGAGTTCGAAAGTCGTGAATCGTCTCTCTACGATGACATCAGGCTCGATCATCTTACGGAAATCACTGCTGTGGCCGAAAATAGGATCAGAATCAAGGAAGCCGCACTCTTCGAGATCGTCGGCCTCAAACCGAAAATCGAGGAGTCCGGAATATCCAGCTTTGCGGTAAATCAGCAGGCTCAGTTCGAGAACCCCCGAAAGCAGTGCAGCAGTGGCTCGCGGTGAGAGCCACTTCCCCCCTGGAAATGAATTGTGTGCGTGGTAATCCCACCAGTAGTCGAATTCATGAAGAATCAGGCCCTGCTGCTGGAACTCGCTCGACCAAGAGCTGCCCAAGTATAGAACTCCCTCCGCGACTCGCTGCATGTCGCCTTGGGGAAGGAAATGAATGTCAGTGTTTAATTGGACGTGACTCTTTTGAAGTATAGTTGCCAGTTCTTTGGGGTCAGCGATGGGCAATCGAGGAAATGTGGGGATGGTCCAAAGTCTCATGGCGCCTTTTCGGCAGTACCGTTGGCCTTGGCGGCGATTTCGCCTAGTGTTACGCGCCCCAATAGCTCGGCGGTTGGCGGCTTGGAGAATGCGGGTCTTCTCATCGAGGGAGCGCTGCCGTTTGTTAGTAAGCCATTCCAACTCTCCTATCGTCGCTTTTCGTTCAAAGCGCTTCGACACATTGTCGACCCGCAAATAAACCGTAGTTCCGCTTTCAACCGCGTGAGGTGCGTGGTCGCTTTCGTTCACTCTGATAACTACAATCGCCTTGTCAGGTTCAGCCAACTCTTCGTGACTTTTGAATTCCACCACGCGCACTTCCGGAAATACAGGCGGATAGACTGCCTCAAGTGCAATTTGCAATACGCGCTCGCGCAGTCCCTTCTTGAGGTCCACGCCCACGATGGGGAATTGCGCTTGTCCAGTCTGGGTCTCATCGACGCCAATCACGATGAGGCCACCAAACGTGTTGGCGAAAGCTGCTAGGGTCTTATCTAAGTGTGTAGGGAAATCGCCTTTGAAATCCAAGACAACTCCTTCGCGTACGCCCGATTCAAGGAACCGGAGGACGGCCTGATAGTCGATATTGTTGATTGGAATTCCAAACATTGTTGTACACGAATGCTACCACTATGCGGTGGTACACCGGCCCTATCGCAGTCGGCGGCGGATGAGGTCGAGGGCTTGCTGGGTGGTCCATTGGCGGATGCGGTCGCGGTCGCCGCGGAAGGTGCGCTCGATGGACTCGGTTTTTTGGGCGTCGCTGAGGGCGATGTAGACCAGGCCAACGGGTTTGGATTCTGTTGCGCCGGCGGGACCGGCGATGCCGGTGACGCCGAGGCCGAGGGTGGCACAGGCGCGGAGACGGATTCCTTCGGCGAGGGCCTGCGCAACTTCAGCGGAGACGGCGCCGTGCCGGGCGATGAGCTCGGGCGGGACATTGGCGAAGGCGGTCTTGAGGGCGTCAGAGTAGACGACTGCGCCGCCAAGGAAGGAGCGGGAGCTGCCGGGGACAGAGGTGATGCGCTGGGCGATCATGCCGCCGGTGCAGCTTTCGGCGACGGCGAGGGTGGATTGGCGGAGGCCGAGGAAAAAAATGACGATCTGCTCGAGAGACTCGCCGTCAGAGGAGTAGAGCCAGTCCTCAAGGGCTTCTTCCATGCGGCCGGCAAGCTCGTCGACGCGCTGCTGGGCGGCGGGGAGCGAGGACTTGGAGCAGAGGAGGGTGATCTGGATGTCGCCGGCGTGGGCCAGGATGGTGGTTTCGACGTCGGTGTAGGGGGTGTAGATGGGGGCGAGGAACTTGTCGGCCTGGGACTCGGGGATCATGGCGGCGCGGAGGGTGCGCCTGGCGATGTGGCGCGGGGGCAGGACGGCGCGCAGGCGGGGGATGCACTCGGCGTCAAAGAGGGGGCGGCACTCGTTGGGAGGGCCGGGGACGAGCAGGATGAGCTTGCGGTAACCGGCGAAGGTGATGTCGAGCCACTGGCCGGGGGCGCTGCCGTTGGGGTTGGGCAAGATGGCGGCGCCTTCGAGTACGTCGGCCTGCTTGAGGTTGTTGTCGGAGATGGTGATGCGCATGGTGGCGGCGCGGGCGTAGAGGGCGGCGACCTGGGCAGCGTCGCGGCGGAGGGTGAGCGAGAGGGCTTCAGCGACGGCCTCGCGGGTGAGGTCGTCTTCCGTGGGGCCGAGGCCGCCCATGAGGACGATGACGTCGGTGCGGCCGAGGGCGGCGCGGATGGCGTTGACGAGGTGATTACGGCGGTCGCCGACGATGGTCTTGAAGGCGACGGTGACGCCGATCTCGTTGAGTTTTTCAGTGAGATAGAGGGAGTTGGTGTCCTGGCGAAAGGGGGTGAGCATCTCGGAGCCGACGGCGATGATTTCGGATTTCATAGAGAGGCAGTGGTTAGTGACTAGTGGTTAGTGGTTAGTGTTTGGTGGTTAATGTTTGAGCGCTTTCAGGATGCCGTTAATCATTTTCGTAACTTCCAGGGATAGGGCCTCAGCTTCGTCGATTGACTTTACGCTGCCCAATCCTAGTGAACGTGCAACTTCGAGCTGAGTCTGCAATTCAAAACTCGAGCCCCGCGCTATGCCCAGAAACTGCTGGAACTCTCCTGTGCTCAAGCGACCCTGACCCTCTGCAATATTGCTCGCAATTGAAACCGCAGCCCGCGTCATCTGGCTGGTCAATCCGTACAGCTCTTCACGGGGAAAATCCCGCGTCAACCGGTAAATCGCAATAGCCAATTGAATCGACCTCTGCCAGACAAGCAAATCTCGAAACGATTGGACAGCCGGCTTACTTCCCATATCCGTATTCACTTTCCTGTCCGTGTGAGATCACGGGCAAAATACAAGACTGCTCCGCGCCACGGTCGCTGGGGAGTGCGCGGGGCGAAGAGCTAGAACAGAGATAGTCCTTCGATGCCCAAGTCCACATCATAAACGGCTTCACTGGTGACGAGAATGGTGGCGCCGAGGGGGGAAAAGGCGACGCCGACGAGGTTGGCTCCGGCGAGGACGAGGGATGCGTCGCCACCGGGGGTGATGCGGACCAGGCCGCGGCGGCCGTGGAGGCAGGCGGCGAGGTAGACGTCTCCTTCTTTGGAGAGCGCGAGGCCCTGGGGACGGCCGAGGCCGCGGTACCATGCGCGGGTCTCTCCGTTGGGCTCGATGGCCCAGATGGCGTCGTTGGAGGAGAGCGTGGGGGCGGTGACGAAGAGGGTTCCGGCGGCGTTGACGGCGAGATGATAGGCGGCGGGGCTGGGTTCGAGGGTGGCGTAGACGAAGATCTGGCGCTGAGGGTCGATTTTGAAGATGGTACCGCTGCGGTCGCCGACGAAGAGGTTGCCCTGGGCGTCAAAGGCAGCGCCGGTGGCTACGCCCATGCCCCCGGCGTAGATGGTGGACTCGCCGGCGGCGTCGATGCGGTAGACGTTGCCCTCGGCGCGGGAGGTGACGAAGAGGTCGCCGCCGGGATTGAAGGCCAGGCCGGTGGCGTTGAGGATGCCGGTGACAAAGGGGGTTCCGCGGCCGTCGGGGCTGACACGAACGATGGAGACGGGGGTCTGTTTGCCGCGGGGGCCGGAGATGGTGGTGTAGATCATGCCGGAGCGGCTGACGGCGGGGCTGGTGACGGGATGGAGGCCTTCAGAGAGCTGGCGGGCTACGCGGAGGGGCACGGTGTTGCTTGCGCCAAAGGGGCTGCGGACTTCAACGAGGCCGGTGGAGGCCTGCTCGGGGACGCGGAGGGCCAGGCGGGTGGGGCGGCTCATGAGGACGTGGGCGGGTTGGCCCGCGACCAGTACGGCGGGGGGACCGAAGGTGAACGGGCCTAGATGGGCGCCGATGAGGTCGACTTCGCCGAAGGGCAGAGCGGCGGCGGGGACGATGTCGTCGATGCGGGGATCGGGGCGGCTTGCGGCGTCGGATTGGGCGCGGGAACTGGGCATGTCAGCAGACCCTCTAGATCCAGATGCGTAGGAGCGATGCTACACCCAAAGCATACATGCCTGCTGCCACGTCATCGAAGACGATGCCCCAGCCTTCGGGGAGGCTTTCAAGCTGGCGGGCAGGAAAGGGCTTGGTGATATCGAAGAGACGGAAGAGGATGAGAGCGATGAGGGCGTGGCGCCAGTCGGCGGGGCTGAAGAGCAGGGCGATCCACTGGCCGGCGACCTCGTCGATGACGACGAAGCCGGGGTCGTGGCGGCCGGATTCGCGGGCGACGATGGTGGAGGCGGGGACACCGAGGACGAGGGTGAGGGCGATGCCGGCGAGAAGAACGATGAGCAGGATCTGAGGGGCGGGATGGAGGGCCCAGGCGTAGGCGGCCCAGAGGAGGACGGCGGCGACGGAGCCCCAGGTGCCGGGGCCGGGCTTGCCGAAGCCCGCGCCGAAGAAGGTGGCGACAGCCCACCATTGCATGGAGCGGCCCTTTTGGACGGGAGTCGTGGAAGGAGGGTCAGTCGTCATGGGAGTCTCCGCTTTGGCCGCCGCTGAGGCCGCCGAGGTCTTCGAGGACTTCGGGGTCGAGGACGGGGGAACTGATTTTGTAGACGCCCATGGTCCACTTGCCGAGGTCGATCTTGCGGCAGCGGTCCGAGCAGAAGGGGAAATCTTCGTCGTTGACGCGGACCAACATGCCGCAGGTGGGGCAGCGGAGGAGCTTTACGGATTTTTTCTTTGGAGGCATCGGACTATTTCATTTTACAGTGGGTCCACTTTACAGCGGGCCGGAGGTAACGCGGGCGATTACGTCGTACTCGTGGGCTTCGGTGATCTGGGCGCGGTAGAAGCGGCCGGGTTCGAGGGTGGGTAACTCGCCGAAGTCGTTGATGTAGACTTTGCCGTCGATCTCGGGGGCATGGAACTGGGTGCGGCCTTCCCATAGGAGCGGGGTTTCATCGCTTTCGCCTTCGGCTAGAATAACTAACTTACGGCCGATCCATTGCTGCTTGGCGCGCCTGGAGATGGACTGCTGGAGCTTCATCAGGCGGCGCTTGCGGGTTTCGATGGTGCGTTTGGGGATTTTCTGGTCGAGCGAGAATGCGCCGGAGCCTTCTTCGTCGGAGTAGCTGAAGACGCCGAGCCAGTCGAACCTGGCTTCGCCGATGAACTCCTCCAGAATTTCGAGGTCGCGGAGCGACTCGCCGGGGAAGCCGACGACGAAGGAGGTGCGGAGGGCGATTCCGGGGACGGCGGCGCGGACTTTTTCAAGAGTTTTGAGGAAGATGTCGGCGCCTGCGCCGCGCTTCATGGTCTTGAGGACGGCGGGCGAGGCGTGCTGGAGGGGAACGTCGAGGTATTTGCAGATGTTGTCATGGCGGGCGATGGTATCCAATAAACTATTTGTTATTCGGTTGGGGTAGGCGTAGAGGAAGCGGAGCCAGCGGAGGCCTTCGATGCGGGCGAGCGAGTCGAGCAGGAGGGCGAGGCCGTCTTTGATGCCAAGGTCTTCACCGTAGCAGGTGGTGTCCTGGCCGATGAGGGTGATCTCCTGGACGCCGCGGGCGACTAGCTGTTGCGCTTCGGCGACAACCGACTCAAATCTTCGAGAGCGGAACTTGCCGCGCAGATTGGGGATGACGCAGAAGGAGCAGGGGTGGTCGCAGCCCTCTGCGATCTTGATGTAGGCGGAGGATTTGGGGGTGGTGAGGAAACGCGGGGTGGACTCGTCGTAGAGGTATGTGGGCAGGAGGTGGGTTGCGCCCTGCCAGTCGTCGCGGCGGAAGCGGCCTTGCCGCTCGCGGAGGTTGCCTTCGGCGCGCCCCTCCGGTGTCTGACCTTTATGAGTCGCGGCGCGGGATTCGAGGCCGGGACGAACCTCGGCGTGGCCATTGCCGCTGAGAATGTTGAAGGGCGACCACGAGGCTGCGGCGGCCGGGGCAGCGAGGCCGGCGGCTTCGAGGATGGATTCGAGTTCGCCGGTGCCGACGACGGCGTCGACTTCGGGGATGCTTTTGCGGATTTCATCGCGGTAGCGCTCGACGAGGCAGCCGGCGACGATGAGCTTCTTAGCCGTTCCGGCCAACTTGTAGCGGGCCATTTCGAGAATGGTGTCGACGGACTCCTGCTTGGCGGTGTCGATGAAGCTGCAGGTATTGACGATGAGGATTTCGGCCTCTTCGGGATGGGCGGTCAGCCGCGCGCCGGCACGGTCGAGCAGGCCCATCATGACCTCGGAGTCAACGAGGTTTTTGGGACAGCCTAATGAAATAAAGCCCACGGAAGGGGCCGTGGGTGGGGCGAGTTTGGTCACAGTTCCATTGTAGCTGGAAGTGCGCCGCGACAGCTTCGATTCCGGGCGAGCGTCAGTTCACCGCCGCGTAAGTGACTGTTACTTCCTGCTCTTGAGGGGCAAGCCGGCGGTGGTGAGAAGCCCTTTGGCGTCACCGGCGAACTGGCCTTTCGGTTCCAGCTCCAAATACTTCTGGTAAGCCTCGGCGCATCCGGGCGGAAGAATCAGCTTATGCGTCTGGGGATCGACGGTAGCTTTTGGAACCAGCGCCTGGCCCTTGAAGTAGTAAAGGATGGCGCGGCCAGGATCGACGGCGATGGCCTTCTCGACCGCCTCCAACTGGGCATCTGTATTGCCAACATGAAGGAACAGGATGGTCTCATTGCGCAGATAGAGGGCGGCATTACTGGGAAACACCTTGACCGCGGTGTCGAAGGCCGCTTCGGCTTCGGCGATTCTGCCGGTGCGGGCGTAAATCTCTCCGAGGCTGCTGTAGGCCACGCCCTGAATCATCGGGGTGCGGTCTTGGGCGTTGGTGACCGTTCCGCCCACGGTATTGCCGGAAGAGCGGGCGGCGCCGGGAGAGACATCGTCGGCATGAGCCGGCTTCGGCGAGGCCGGATCGATGCCCAGCGCAATCTTGAAGCTGTTTTCGGCTTCGGCGTATTTCTTCAGGCCGATCTGCGCCAGGCCCAGTTCGACCCAGGGAAGGATCATCTCCGGATGGGAGGCGGTGGCATTGAGCATCAACGCCTCGGAGTCGGCATAGCGCTTTTCCCTGGTGGCGGCGCGGGCCGCAACCAGTTCGGCGTTCAGGCTATCGGCGGTATTCCTGCCGGCGTCCGGCGCGGGCGAGCCTTCCTGCCCATAGGCGGGCCAGGTCATGGAGAACAAGAGAGCCATGCAGAGCCAAGAATTGCGTTTCACGTTTGCGCCTTCAGATGAGGAGTAGAGCTTTCCAACAGCAAGTGTAACCCGGCGGAAGCCAGACTCCATCGCCGCCAGCTAAGCGATCCCATTTGCCCAACAAACAGAAGGCCCACGGGAGGGGCCGTGGGTGGGGATGGTTTGGACACTCTGTAAGCATGTGTGAAATAATGCTTGCAAATGGCAAATGCAAGCATTATTATGAAAATCGAGGTGCAAGCATGAGCAATGGCACGGAAGGGAAAGCAAAGGGCGGGTTGGCGAGGGCTGCTTCGCTGAGTTCTGAGGAGCGGGTTGAGATCGCGAAGAAGGGTGCCGCGGCGCGTTGGGGTGGTGACGAGATTCCGAGGGCAGAGTTTACTGGGGAGTTAAAGATCGGGGAAATGGTCTTTCCGTGCTCAGTTCTCTCTGATGGGACCCGGATTCTCACGCAAAGCGACTTCATGAAAGGGATGGGGATGTACTACAGCGGATGGGTAGCGAAGAATCGGACTCAAGAGGAGGAGAATGCAGAAGTGCCTCATTTTCTTTCCTTCAAGAGTCTCAAGCCTTATGTGGATAAACATCTTGGCAATCTTCACTCCATCATCTTGAAGTACCGCACTGCTACCGGCGGGACCGCGCATGGAATCAAGGCCGAAATCATCCCAAAAATTTGCGAGATTTGGATGGACGCGGAAGAGAGCGCGTCACTCGGTGTTCGCCAGAGGAAGATTGTCTCCAAGGCGAAACTCTTGATGAGAAGCCTTGCACACGTTGGAATCATCGCCCTCGTGGATGAGGCGACCGGCTATCAGGCTGTTCGCCCTAAAGACGCACTCCAAATGTACCTTGAGAAGATCATTCGCAAGGAACTGGCAGCGTGGGCGAAAAAGTTCCCCGATGAATTCTATGAGAATATCTACAAACTTAAGAACTGGCCTTGGCCGGGCATGAAGAAAAACCGCTACAGCGTCGTTGCACATTACACTCGCGACCTTGTTTACCAGCGTATAGCGCCGAAGTTATTAGAGGAGTTGGAGCAAAAGTCGCCCAAGAATGACAGTGGGAATCGGCCAAACAAGCTACATCAATGGTTGACGGACGACATTGGGAACCCCATGCTTGCTCAACATCTCCACTCGCTAATAATGTTCCAGAGGTTGGCTCTTTCGAACGGTTTTGGCTGGAATCGGTATGTGAAGATGGTTGACCAGGTTATGCCGAAACGGGGGGCGACGCTGGAGTTTTCGTTTCCTGAGGATGGCATTGAGCTTGGCTAGCCCAGGCAGTCGAGCTCCCCAAGCGCCCCAAAAGCGATGCGGTTCCCTACCGGTGCGTGGTGCTAAAATCAACAAGTGCCGGGTCCTACGCGACGTAATCCCGCCAATCCCGCCAGGTCCGGAAGGA
>OBLU010001429.1_pt1 | contig 22349 bp, 10 predicted proteins | sample 1518681 | NCBI WGS metagenome assembly OBLU01 (sample SAMEA3539304, study PRJEB22396) | soil metagenome | biome: tundra; feature: field; material: soil | place: USA | collected 2010-05 | depth 0.15 m
CCTTGATATCGAGGATGCCGATTTGCCGCTGGCCGAGGCCGTAGAGCGATTCATCCGCATTCGGCTCCCACTGCTGGCGCACATGGAACGTCTGCTCGCCCTGCACTTCGGCGGGAGTGATCGTCCGGCCATCGGTTTTTTCGGCCAGGATGGGTTTGCCCGTGGAGTCGAAAAACGAAACCGCGCCGGTGGCGAGGTCCACCCGCACCTGGAGCTTCGCCGTCGAGAGCGTTGCCACGCCGTCGCGGGTGTCGAGTTTCCAGCGGGTTTTTTCCTTGCGTCGCACCTCGGTAGCGGGCGTGCTGCGGGCGAAGAACGCGCGGTCTTTGGCCGAAGCGACGCGGATGACATTGTCGGCGAAAACCTCGACCTTGAGGAAGGAGCCGTTGATTGGAACCACGATGCCGTCGGCCAGCTTTTCCGGCGCCGCCAACCGGTTCGGCTCAATCTGATTTTTTTGCTGCGATTCGTTGGCGGCCTGTGCCGGCCATTGGCCGTTGGCCACCATCAGAGCGGCCAGAATAAAGCATTTAAGAAATGTTTTCATAACAAGGCTACATTTTTAGACGAATTTTGTGATTCGGCAATGAAATCAAATTGCAGGACTTGACGCGGGGTGCAACTTGAGGGTATATGGCCCAAGAACGGATATTAAAACGGAGCGTGGCTGTCCCAGCCGCAACTGATCGAAAACCCCGGGAGCGTTCACCTCGATTCCACCGTTTTTTTGCTTCGTGCGTACTGCGCCTGATACCGATTCCCACTGGGAATTGGTATCAGTCCATCGGTTTGGCGTCTGATGACAACAACGGCCGCTGCCACTTTGGCAACGGCCGTTACACTTTACATTCTAACTAAAACGAAGACCGCTTACACTTTCCGGCGGCGAATGAACATCAAACCGGCCAAGGTCCCCAATCCCATCAAAGTCATCGAAGCCGGCTCGGGAACAGGCGTGGTGTAAATGCCGACAAACAGATTGCGCGGACCACCGCCGTAACCTGGCACGGTGGCACTAGTGCCACTGAGACCGCCACTCAGAATCTGAAAAGGAGCACCGTTAGGATCTGGTTGGGTTCCACTCGAACGCAGAAAAGCAAAATCCGGTGTTCCACTGGTGTTTAGCAACCCGAACGCATAGGTATCACCAACCGTCAGCGTGACGGCATCGCTTCCGGTAAGGTCAAACTCGAGAAAATTTCCTGACCCGAAAGCCGGCGGCGTGACCGTAACTGTACTAAACAGATCGGTGTAGAGGCTTGGATTAAAAGTGCTGCCATTTGCATTAAATGTATAACCAGTTCCTAAATCAAACAGAAAAGGTTGATAGGTGGATGCACCGCCACCGCCAAGATCAATGATACTAAAGGCACTGAACACATTTCCGTTGGCGCTGCCTCCCCATCGAAAAACCTCGCCCAAAGCAGTATTGGCAGCGAACGCCCCTTGAGCCTGCCCGCCGGCAATGGTTGCTCCAGCAGGACTCGCAAGAACGTCCGAGAATGATAGGCTGCCGTTTAATCCGCTAATCGAGAGTGCCGGAAAAACAGTGGCTCCGGAGACAGCGATGTTGGCCACAGAAACGCTAGCATAAGCACTAGTGGCTATAGCCAAGGTGGAAACAATTGCGAGGGTTTTAATATAACTTTTCATAGGGTTTATAGTTTTTTGTTTAGGTCTAACTTCAAAAATCATACCACACATTCGATTTTGTGGAATGGACAAAACTACGATTCTAATGGACAATTCTCCACCGAGGAAAAGCATTTTAGCCTTGTAAACATTGACGAATTTGACGGTCGGTTCATGGCCCGGTCGGAAGGGGGTAAAAGCACACCGGGTGGCCGGCGTTGATGCCCACCGGGTTGCGGTGAGAGTAGGGATGCCGGTTTGGGCTAAGGTCCGGCAGGTAAGTGCCGGCGGCGGGGAAGGTGCTGGTGTAGGTTGCCACGCGCGCGGCGCTGCCGGGATTGTTTCCCGCGCCGTTGGAAGTGATGGTGATGTATGACGGACTGGTGCTGTTGCTGACGGCAAAGTCGGCGCCCAGCGTGCCGGATTCTGCTTCGAACGTAACTGAGACCGCGCGGCTTGAAACGGCGCCGAGAGTGAGAAGAGCGATGATGACGGAAAGGCACTTCATTTTGCGGAATCGTTAAGGTCCAGGCGGCACGCGATAAAATCGCGCGGTGTTTGTGGCTGAATTTGTGTCCGCGCGCGCGATGATTCCGACAATCATTTTGTGAAAGCGCAATTTTGGTTTCATGAACGCGCCTTCAGCTTCAGAACAACGATGCTGTGCGGCGGCATCTTGTATGTGAAGCCGGGTTTGACACCGCGCACCGTCGTTGTGACAGGGACAATCTTCTTTGTTTGAGTAATGGAATTTGAATCTTCGAGGTTTCCGGTTAGCGTGATGGCGCTGCCTTTGGAGTCGAGTGCATTGAGGCCTTTGATTTCGATTTTCAGCGATTCCGCCGTCGCCTTCGGGTTCACCAGCTTGAGGATAATCTCCCCGGTCTTGCTGTCGCGCGTCGCGGAACCCTGGACGGATGTTTCAAGTGACGCGGTGGAAAGGATTTCGTCGCCGAGGTTCCGGCTGAACATCTGAAACGCATAATAACTCGGCGAACCATAAGTTGAAATCGCATCGTAGCCGATGAAATCCGGCCGCCATTGCCGCGCGCCGGGGTTCACATTGACGAACAGCGGCGCATAACATTGCATGAGGATGAGATCGGAATTCCGCTCCATCGCCGCCATGAACACGGCGTCGCCAATCGCAGCCTTCATGGACGGCGTGGGCGGTTGCTGACGCGCCCCGGCTTCCCACGGCTTCACTTTCGGGTCTTCATAAGCTGCCCATTCACCGACAAAAATTTCCGGGCCGGTGCGATCGTATTTGCGGGCATATTCCGGCGACATGCGAATAAACTCGTCAACGGAGCGGTAGTAATGCTCGTCCGTCATGTCGGGCCTGCGGCTGTGGACGTGCGAGGTTTCCGGCTGGTCGTTGCCGATGGTGGAAATGACTTTGAGTCGCGGATATCGCGCTTTAATCGCGTCGTAAAATTGCGCGAACCGCGCATCGTAGCTCTTTGATTTGTCGAACCAATCTTCATTACCGATCTCAACATAGGTCAATTTGAACGGTGCCGGATGGCCGTCCTTCGCCCGCTGTGCGCCCCACGTCGTGTTCGTATCGCCGATCACATATTCGATTTCTTCGAGCGCGTCCTGAACGAACGGTTCGAGATCGGGGCCGGGATTGACGTGCATGCCTTTGAGCGAGTAACCGGCATAAACCGCCAGCACGGGTTCCGCTTTCATGTCTTCGCACCACTCCAGAAATTCCAGAAGTCCCATTCCATCCGTCGAGCGATAACCCCACGGACACGGATGGCCGTGGCGTTCCTCAATCGGCCCGATTGTTTTCTTCCATTCGAACCGCGTTTCGACTGTGTCGCCTTCGATATAATTGCCGCCGGGAAAACGCAGGAACTTGGGATTCAAGTCCACCAGCATTTGCATCAGGTCTTTGCGCAGACCGTTCGGGCGGTCGTTCCAGGTCGGCGGGAAGAGCGAGACCAAGCCGAACCAGACCGTTCCCGGCTGGTCCAGCGTGATCACAAAGCGCGCCGCTGCCGTGGGAGCCGCTCTGCCCGTCTTGAGAGTCAGTTCAAATCTTTTCCAATCCGTCGTGATTCCTGAGAATTTTCCCGTCGCGTAAACCGTGCGGCCGTCATTGCTCACGATGGAGGCCGTCACCGGCCCGGAGAAATTGGAATCGGCCCTGGCAAGAATCGAAGCACGGTAACTTGTCCTAGGTTGCACGGGAATGCCCCAATAGCCGCTGTTGGCCATCCCGGTGGGATGATCCTTCGCGGCCTTCGTCACCGTCAGCCGCAGACTCGTCGTGAGCTTGTCGTTGAAAGAATTGGTTGAATCGAGCGCGATCGTCGCGGCGGAACCATTGTCGTTCACAACCGACCAACAAACCGGCGTCGCTGCGTCATCCAAAAAGACGCGGTTGCGTATCAACTCCGCATAAAGTCCGCCGTCGTAAGAATGGTTGATTTCTTCGGTCATCAGCCCGTAGAGCTTCGGGCTGACCTTTCCAGCGGGACGACTTGCATCCACAGTGAACGTCGGATCAGCCGCGAGACAGGTGGCCATGGCGGTTGCAAAAATCAGAGATGTGGTGAGTTTTTTCATGTGTTGTCGTTATGGGAGACGGAGAATAAAAAACTGCCGTGTTTTATTGGAGTCATAGTTGTTGGTGAAACTGAATCCACCTCCCGAGCCAAATTGATTCGTCGCAATAATCGTCCAGTTCGTGACCGGCAACGCGAGATTGGTGGAAGCCAACGTGTAAAAGAAAGTTCCCGGCGCGTTGCCATTCGTGCCGACAACAACAAAATTTCCGCCGAGCAGCCGGACGCCCGTGACGCGCGGCGGCGTGATGAGCGCGGGATTGGTCGAGGTGACGAAAATAGTGCCGTCCACCGCAATCCTGTTTGTGTTCCAAATCAATCCCGCGCCGGGCGCAGCGGGAACCATGCTGCTGAACGCGCCGGAATAATTGGACGCACTGAACAGTTTAATCGTGTCGCCATAAGCGAGCGCCGGGCCGAAGTTGCTCAACGTCAGCGTGCCGCCGCAAGTGATGTTGCTCGCGACGAGCAGCGACGTGAAATTGGTTTTGTTTATCGCGGCGAGCAAATTGCCGGCGAGCGCGATGCGGTTGCTGATGGTCAACGGAACTGTTAGCGCAGTCACATCCAAGGTCGCACCGTTGCTAACGCCCAACTGCACGTTTTTGAAAGCAGCATTGCCGAGCAATGCGAGCGTGCTGTTGCTGACGATTATATTTCCGGTCGCGCTGTTGTTGCCCGCGAGTTGCAGGGTGCCGCCGCCGCGACACGTCAGACTGCCGGCACCGACAATTGGATTTGAAATGGTCAGCGTCAGGTTGGTGACAATTTGAAAAATTCCGCCGCCGGGATTCAGCGTCACGTTGCCACCGGAATTGTTGATCGCGAAACTTACCGTCGGCTGGAAGGTGGCGTTGTCCAAAACCAGTTTCGCGCCTAAACCACCCAGATTCTTTGGGTCGCCGATTTGAATGGCGCCACCACTGCCGACAATCATTTGCCCGGTGAACGCGGTGTTGTTGCCCGAATAAACCACATTGCAATCATTGGAGAGTGAGGCACTGCCGCTGAGGTTGGCGGAGATGCCGATGTAGCGGGCGGTGGTCCCCAAACCGCTCACAAACGAATTATTGACCACGTTCATGTTCCCGGCGACCCATTCGATACCGCTGGCGCCGCTGTTGACTCCTTGCGCGAGAACGCCGCCGGCCATAATCAAATTGTTGATTACGACGCTGGCTCCGTTCGGTCCTTTCAACATTAGACTGCCCATGCCCGCTGGTGCACCAGGTGACAATGTCAGCGAAGCGCCTCCAAAAGTTGAGTTCCCGGTAGTCGGTGTGCGTAAAATAAAAGTGCCGGTGTTATAAGCACCACCGGGGCCAGGAGGAATCGTCGCGGCATTCGACGTGCCGTTGGTCACCCAATTGCCAATCGTGTTGAACGATGAAGTGTTCAGAACATCGCTGGCGTTGAGAATGAAATTCGCCGATGACGCGACGGTGCTGAACGACCAGACCGTGCCCAGGTTGGTGCTTATTCCGGCGATTTCATCCACACGCCAGAAATGAGTCAGCCCGGCGGCAAGCGACTGAGTGCAGTTCGCGGCTGAAAAAACGCCTTGAAATTCCTGCGAGGCGGGCGTGGCCTGCGCGACGGCGTTGGAGTTGATTCCGAGATAAACCGCGTGGGTCAGGGCGTTGCTGCCGGGCATCCAGCTCAACGTGGCGTTGAGCGCGATGCCGGACGCGCCGCCGGCGGGCGAAGGATTGGTGGCCGCGCCGACGAAGACGTTTTGATCGAGCACAACCGTTGTCAGCGAGAGCGGCGGCAACGCTTGCGAATTGGTCAGCGAGCCGAGCGATTGAAACGTGTTGGTGCCGGCGGTTTGATAAACGCTGGATTGGCTGAAGCTGAAGGCACCGAAGTTCAAAGTCATCGCGGACGATGTATTTGCGTTTGTGTTGATCAAAACGACCACCAGCCGCAGGTTGTCCGGCGAAAGAAACGCGGAGGTCAAAACATTGTTGTCGGTGTCGGTCGCGCTCACGCGCTTGTAGCCGGGATTGATGAAATAGGAAAAATGTTTCATCGCCCAATAGCTTGGCGTGAGCCAGTAACCGTGCGATTGCGTGGCTGTGCCGGGCGGCGCGTTCGTCCAACTGCTCAAGTTGTAGGGATTTTCCTGATTGATTAAACCATTGCCGCCAACCGGCCAGACCAGACTCCAAAAATTGAATGCGACCACTTGCTCGACGGCGAGAGAATCATGAATCAGCCAGGCCGTGCTAATCATGTTCGTGAGACCGTATTCGGTCATGAACTTCGGCTTGGCTGGAAAAACATTCGTCACTCCACGCATCGCGGAAATGTATCCGTCGGGCGTGCCGTCGGTGCTGCCAGTATATAAATGGTGCGCGACACCGTAGAAACTATTCGAGTTCATCGTCGCGGCGTAATTTTGAACGTCGTTGTAACCGATGCCGAGCACTTCCGGCGCGAGGATTTTCGGCGACGCCGGCAGATTCGTCAGGCGCTGAAAGGTCGCGTCCAGCGCCTTGGAATAACTCGCGTAATTTGTTCCGTTGACCGTGTCTTCCGTGGGATGAAAGACGCAGGAGTCGTAACCAGCCGCCCAGTCGGGTTCATTTTGGATGCTGATCCAGGTTGGCGAAATGCCGTTGGAACGATACGCGAGCAAAGAATCATACCAGTAGTTGGCGAAATTGGTGTAGGCAAAGCCGCCGTTGGTGAAAACCAGCGTGCCGCCGTTTCCGGTTTGTCCGTTGCTTTTCAAAAATGCCGGCGGCGCCCAGGAACTCATCAGGACGGGAACCGGATGTCCCAAAATGCGGTTGGCGTTTGAAACGATGTCGCTGGCGGGCACGTCGAAATTGAAGGTGCTCGGATAACGATACCAATTGCCCAAGCGCAGCATCGAAAGGTTCAGTCCGGCAAAAGCGTTCGTGTAAATTTCCTGTTTGTACGGATGATCGCTGATCCAGTTGTCATAGAACGCCGTCGCCCCGCCGAAACCTTCAATGGTTTGATACGTCTTTGTCGAATCAATGATGGCCGTCGCCGCCTCCACCGGAGGCACCGTCAAGGCAAGGAGCGTGATAAAAACTGGAACTGCTTTCAGCATAAACTGCCGACTACTTAACTATCGTCTCTTTTAATTCGTTTTCAATGCGGTTTTGATGGAAGCCGTTCCAAGCTTCAAGCCGTCAGCCTTGGCCGTAAGCTGGATTCTTCCCGGTTGCCCGGGTTTTCCGCGAACGATGACCAGACAAAGTCCGTTGAAAGTTTTCCGGTCAGGGGATTGAAATAATTCAAAACTTGTCGGATCTCCGTTGTCCGTCGCCACGATTTCGCCCGGCCCTTCGATGTCAAAATGGATGCGATTGCCCGCGCGCGGAGCCGTCAAACCGCGCTGGTCCGTCACGGTCACCGTCACGAAGGACAAATCCTTTCCATCCGCGCAAATCCGGTTGCGATCCGGTTCCAGTTTGAGCCTGGCGGGTTCTCCGGCTGTTTTAACTTTGTCCGTCGCCCAAATTTTGCCGTTTTTGTAAGCGACCACTTTGAGCGCGCCCGGTTGATAAACCACGTCATCCCAGCGGAGGCGGTATTCATATTGCCCTTTCTTTTTCCGGCCCAGAGATTTGCCATTGAGGAACAGCTCGCCTTCGTCGCCGGAGGTGAAGACGTGAACCGGCGTGACTTGTCCAACACGTTCCGGCCAGGTCCAGTGCGGCAGAATGTGCGCCATCGGCAAATCCGATCGCCAGTGAGCCTGATAAATGTAGAATCGGTCTTTCTTGAATCCGGCCAGATCAAGGATGCCGGAGTATGAACTGCGCGATGAATCAAAAGGCGTTGGCTCCCCCAAATAGTCCCAGCCCGTCCAGACGAATTCGCCGCCGACGTAGGGATGTTGCTCCTGCGAGGCAAACACTCTGTCCGGCGACGAACCGAACGCTGCGCAATACAGTTCATACGCGCTAACCTGGTGCTTCGACTGGTCTTCGCCGGAGTTCGGGCCAACGGCTGCGCTGTTACTGGTGATGACGGGAAAGATGTATTCGCCGCGGCTGCTGAGTGCGGACGCGGTTTCGCTGCCGATGATCAACTTGTCCGGGAACTTCTCGCGAAACTCCGGATACCGGCCGGGCGCTTTGCGGATGCCTGCGCCCTGATAATTCAGGCCGATGATATCCACCGTTGCCGGAAGCGCGTTCGTCGCCTGCGCCCAATTCATCGCTGTGGTGGTCGGGCGTGTCGGGTCTTCCTCATGCACGATGTCGCGGAGACTTTTGGCCATCGCCGCGCCGTCCGCGCCCGTGTATTGTTCTCCGACCTCGTTGCCGATGCTCCACAGGATGACGGACGGATGATTCCGATCCCGCCGCAGATGAGCGCGCAAATCCTGTTCGTGCCAGTCGGGAAAAATCAGGTGAAAATCCAGCGGCGTTTTCTGACGAACCCACACGTCAAACGATTCGTCCATGACGAGGAAACCCATCTGGTCGGTCAGCTCCAGCAGCTCCGGCGCGGGCGGATTGTGGCTGGTGCGAATGGCATTGCAGCCCATGCCCATCAGCATTTCCAACTGCCGCTGTGCCGCGCGATAGTTGAACGCCACGCCGAGCGCGCCCAGATCGTGATGGTTGCAGACGCCCTTCAACTCGATGCGCTCGCCGTTGACGAACACGCCTTCATTCGGATCGAACTTAAGCGTCCGAATCCCAAAAGGCGTTTCGTAACTGTCCACCACTTTCCCGTTCTGTGAAACAGTCGTGACGGCGACGTAGCGGTTGGGTCGCTGTGTCGGTGGCGGTCCCCAAAGCTTAGGATTGATGACCGTGGTGCTGCCCCCGACGACCGCGCTGTCGCCCGCAGGAATTTGCAAATTCGCGGACGCGATGTTGGCCACGGCGGAGCCGATTTTTTTGCCGCCCGCATCCAGGGAAAAAATTTCCGTCGCCACGCTGACTTTCGCGCTCTGCTTGGAATCGTTATCCACCGTCACCTGCAAATTTACGGTGGCTCGCTCTCGTAAAACCTCCGGCGTCGTCAGGTGCGTTCCCCAGTGCCCCACATGCACAGGCTGAGTTTTGACCAGCCACACATTGCGATAAATCCCGGCACCGGGATACCAGCGCGACGAATTCGGCGGATTGTCCAGCCGGACTGCCAGTTCATTTGTGCCGCCCGGCTTCACATAAGGCGTCAAGTCCACGCGCCACGATGCGTAACCGAACGGCCAGCCGCCGACCAATTGACCGTTCAACCAAACCGCCGCGTAGGACATCGCGCCGTCCACATCCAGGAAAATGGATTTGCCGGAATCTGTTGCCGGAATGTCCAGCTTCGTCCGATACCACCCCATACCGGCAGTCGGCAGGCGGCCCATTCCTCCACTACCGGCGCGGGTGAACGGTCCTTCGATGGCCCAATCATGCGGCAAATTTATCTGCCGCCATGAGCTGTCGTCAAAACCCGGCTGCACATACGCGACGCCGTCGCCGGGATTTCCTTCGGGACGGACAAATCGTTTTGATGCGTCCTTTATAAACTCATTGCCGGTGGGCAGAATCCATTGTTTGATGACTGCGGGTGGCGGGTTGGTGGATTCGTTCGACGCCCCCGGTTCATTCATGGCCGGGTTGCCATCCGCTTCGGCTGCGGCCACGCGGCGCACTGTTTCCGGTTGCCTGACATCGTAAAACAGGCTCACGGGGTTGTTGATCGGATCGCCTTTGGTGAATCGCCAGTTGTCGTCTATGGAGATTCGCTCGCGGGGCGAATCTGCGGCCACCGCCCATCCGGCGCTACCGGCAACCAAGGATAGGCAGAGGCATTGAACCAGGCGTGCGACGAAGGGTGAAGGTCTCGAACGATTCAGCAATGACCGTGGCGTTGTCATCAAATTTCAGTGCCGGCGCAAATTCGTTTTCTTCAGTGGGTGAACAAAGTCAAGTCAATGCCATTGGCCATGACCTGATAACCCGCCGGGTTCAGGTGCAACCCGTCGCCGCTATTATACGCCGAAAGGAGGTTCGTCAAAGTAACCGGGTCTCTGACCATGGCGTCAAAGTCGATCACGGCGTCATACTTGCCGCTGGTCCGAATCCAATTATTGACCGCCTGGCGCGCCGCTTCATGGGCTGGCGTGTAATAGGAATTCCCGCCGAAGGGCGTGATCGTCGCGCCGTAGGCCAGCAGGTTTCGCGCGTGCGCTTTGTCAACGAATTGTGCGAGCGCGTTGGTGACGGTTGTTTCGGTAGTGCCGCCGCCGATGTCGTTGACTCCTTCAAAAACAATCACCCAGCGCACTCCGCTTTGGTTGAGCACGTCGCGGTCAAACCGGTTCACCGCTGCCGGCCCCAATCCGCCAAAGATGCCGTTGCCGCCGATGCCCATGTTATCCACCGCCACGCCGGCGGTGGGCGCATTGGCAATGAGACGCCGCGCCAGGTCATCCGGCCAACGATCGTTCCCGTCCGTGGTCGAACCTCTGCCATCGGTGATCGAATCGCCCAACGTGACAACTGTTTTGCTGGAACTGTCGGCCAGCACATCAACACCGGTGATGATATACCAATGTTGCGTCGTCGCCGCTCCCGGCAGGTTGGCCGCGGAGACGACGTTGCTGGCTTGAATGAAGGAAGTGGTGCGCGAGCCCGGATGGCCGTTGATGGTCGTGGACGAGATGTTTCCGAAATAAATGCTGATGGCGAGATTCGTCAAGGCCGGGAGATTGTAGTCGAATGGATCGGAAAGGACCACTTCGCCTGCCGGGATGGTAATCGAAGGCGCGCCATGAAACGTGAGCGCCTTGTCGGTGGCGGTGTTGATGTTGCCGCTGCCGGCGCTGCCCGCGCCGGCGGCCAGGGCCACATGGACGGAATTCATGGTGACCGGACTGGTTCCGTAGGCATTGGAAAATCGCACGCGCAGATGGCTTCCGCCGATGGTCACATGAACAAACTGGCGGAGCGTGCTGTTGGCCAGAGGCGCGGGCGGCAGGTTGCCCGGTTCGGTCAATTGGGGGCCGCAACCCCAGGTGGCCACCCAATGACCCTGACCGGCAAACAATTTTGCCGGTGCGCAATAAAGAGCCAGCGCAACCAAAAGGCCAATCGTCCTGTTCCGCGAAATCCGCGGAAGGAACCGGTTAATCTTGCTTTTAATTTTGAGGCGCATAAGAATGATAGAATCGCGTGGAGTTGGTTGAGGGAGGTTCGGTAAATTGCCATGCGCCACCGGGATCGGCGACATTGGTGGAGACGTTGCGCCACATGGCAGGCGGCGTCAAGTTGGTGGTGGCCTGGATAACATTGGTGGAGTTGGGACCGCCGAGGAAATACAAGGTCACGCTGCTATCCGGATTATGAACGATGTTGGTGATCATCGCCGGCGGATACGGAATCGCCACGTTGAACACCGTCCCCTCCGCGCCGGGGCCGCCGCTGAACGTCGTGCCGTATAATGAATTTCCCACCGGCAACAATCCGGCCACGGGAAGTGCGCCATCCCGGTTTGTGCCGGTGGACGGATCCATCGCGGTGAAAGCGTGGATGGTTTGGAATTGCGTGCCGTTGGTGCTCACGGAGAAAACGGTTCCATTGGCGCTGGCGCCGCCGGCGGAGGCGGTTCCGTAAAGATAACCGCCCGACAACGCCAGGGGCGCACCAGGCGAAGCGCCGTCCGAGTTGGTTCCCGTAAGCGGATCGGCCGTGGAAAAATTGTGCAGCACAGCGAAGCCGAAGCCATTAGTGCCAACGGAAAAAATCACGCCCTTGCCGCCGGTGCCGCCGGCAAGGGCGGTTCCGTAAAGCAGGCCGTTGGACAAGACCAGACCGCTGGAAGGAAACGCGCCGTCGGTGTTGGTGGCCGTCAGTGAATCCAAAGGCGTGAAGTGGTGGAGCGTGGTGAAACTGCCGCCGCTCGCGTTGAGGGAAAACACAACGCCCGCACCGCCGGCCCCGCCGGCGGAAGCGGTTCCGTAAAGTGTGTTGCCGGATAGAATCAAACCTCCGCAAGGCAGAGCGCCGTCGGTGTTCGTGCCGGCGTTCGAGTCCAGCGCGCTGAAGTCATGCAGGACGGCAAAGGTGGAACCGTTGGTGGACAGGGAAAACACCGTGCCGTTGGCGGCGGCGCCGCCGGCGGTTGTCGTTCCATAAAGTGTGTTGCCGGACAACGCCAACAGCGCGTTGGGACTGGCTCCGCCTGAATTCGTAGTATTGTCCGCCGAGACGGCGGCAAAACTTCGAAGGATGGAAACGCTGCCGTTGGTACTTCCCAGGAAGACCGAGCCCACACCGCTGTTTCCGCCGGCCAGGCTCGTTCCGAAAAAGCCGTTGCCCGAAACCGCCAGGTTGCCCTGCGGGTTGCCGGCGTCCGGGGGGTTGGCAAAAGAATGGAAGGCGCTGAAGTTCGTGCCGTCCAGGCTCATATAAAAAGCCGTGCCATTACCCTGCGATCCACCGTTGAGGGTGGTTCCGATCAAAACGCCCCCGGACAACGCGAGGCCGGCCGCGGGATTCGCGCCGTCCAGATTGAGGCCGTTGTTGAGCGCGCTGAACCGGTGAAATGCGATTCCATCCGGCCCGGAGAAAGTGTTCGTGTTGACGTTGGAAGCAGGCGGGATGGTTCCTGTATCCAGATTTGACACGGTGAAAGCTGTTCCAGCAGTTCCGAACGCGAATTTATCCAGGTCCAACCCGTTTTCGCGGGCGCCGATTTGAAAAGTCTGCGTCAAGTTTCCAGCGCTGACGGTGAAACCTGACTGGCTGGGGGGGAACTGCGAGAGGTTGATCCATTTCCACATACCGCTGCCCAGCGAGCCGCCGCCCGTCACCACGTCCGTGCTGTTGCTGAAACCGGCAGCGGCCAAACCGTTCATCAAAATCCAATCCGAATTGAGCGTTGGCGATTTGCTGCCAAAACTGCTCGCGTAAAACATGCTGTCGTCGTTGAATCCGTTGGGGCCGACCCGAACCCGCGCATAGAGTTGATAGGTTCCGGCCGATGGAAACGTGACCGAGTAACTCGCCACGCGCGCGGCGCTGCCGGGATTGCTCCCCGCGCCGTCGGACAGGATGGTGATATATGCCGGGCTGCTGCTGTTGCTCACGGCAAAATCCGAGCCCAGCACGCCGGATTCCGCCTCAAAGGGCACCAGGTTGGCCGCGAGGGAAACATCCGAACCCGCGAATACGACAGCCATGGCCGCGAGGAAAATGATTGCCGAGCGATGTAGTTTCATTTGTTCGATTTATTGCATTCACCGGCAAAATGCCGCCAAACCCGCGGCGAGCGAGAACCGGGCGCTAAAAACAAAGCAGCCAAACCGGAGGTTAAAAAAACGCCGTTGATTTCGCATGATTAAATCACGGCCCGATTTGGATGCGATAAAAGCGCTGCGGATAGGCGTTGAAGTTGGTGTCCACCAGGCTCACCGGCAGCGCCGGCGAATTGCTGGTCATCAATGCCTGCCAGTTCACCAGATTGGTCGAGGCCCACAGGGTGTAGTCCGGCCCAAGCGTGCCGGTTGCCGTCAAAACCGCCTGCCCGCCGGAGATGGCGATGGAGCTGATGGCCGGCAGCACCAGTGGATTGACCACAACCGTAAAACTGTTTGTCGCGCTCAATGCGGGCGTGCCGCCGTCCGACACCTGCACCGTGACCAGGTTCGTCGTGCCCGCCTGGTTGACGAGTGGCCGCCAGGTGAAGACGGCGTTGGTGTTGTTCAACGGCGCGACCGCTGCGTTCGTGGGCGCGGACAGCAAAGCAAACGTCAAAGTTTGCGCCGGTTGATTTGTATCGCTGGCCGTATTGGTGACGGTCAGGAAAGTCCCCGCATTGATTGTTTGATTGGCGACGGTGGCCAGAACCGGCGGAGTGTTGGGGGCCGCCTGTCCCACGAAAGTCACGACGCTCAACGGCGGCAGGGTGAAAGTGAAGGCGCCGTTGCTGACGACGATGCTTGGCTGGCTGGCGAGCGAAAGCGATTCCGAAGTAACCCAGGGGGTCACGCTGGCGGCGGCAAAGTTGGTCAATTGGATGGTTTGACTGATGGAAGTATTGGTGTTGGTGTTGATGGCGACGACGGCGAAACGGAGTGTGTTGGTGTCCTTGTAGGCGCTGACGGGCGTGGAGTTGACGTTGTTGATCACGCCGATGCGATTGAAGCCGGGACGGACGAAGCGGCTGAACTGCGCCATGACAAACCCGCGTTTCTGCGGCACACCGGAGGCGTTCACCAGGCCATTGGCATCTCCCAGACATTTCCACCAGATGTAAGCGCTCATGTTCCCGACCGTCAGGCAGTCGTGAATCTGTTTGGCGGTGGTGATGGCCGCACTTATGGTTTGGTCGTTGACCAGATACTCCGTCATCCATGTCGGCTTGCCCTTGTTGTGCGCGTTGGGGTAATCCTGAATCGTCGTGACGCCGTAAAGATGCCCGCCAATGAGATCAACATTGGTGACCGCAACCGGATCGTTGAGGGTTGGATCCGAGTAGCTGAAGTTGTAACCCAGCGATTCGGGCATCATGACCGGGGTGCTGCCGATACCCGGGGCGTTGGTCCGGAAAAAATTCAGGAATTGCGTGCCGCTCCAGACGCACGACTCGTAAGTGGCCGGCCAATCGGGTTCGTTCTGGACGGAAATGGCCCGCAGCGGGGCGGCGTTGGAGGCCATGTAGTCCGCAAACTTTTTCAGGTAGCTCGTATAGGTGGCGTATTGCGAAGGCAGCAGCGAGCCGTTCGTCAAAACATTGTTGTCCTTCATCGAGGCCGGCGGCGTCCACGGCGTCGCCAGCACTCCCGCGCCGCGCGCCACGGCTTTTTGCGCATCTGAAAGCGCATTGACCCAGTTAGTGGTTGGATCAATGCGCACGCGCAGAAGCGTCAGCCCAAGCTGGCTGGAATTGTTGGTGCCATACAGGGTGTCCATGTTGGCGCTGGTGACAGGATCCAGTCCAGCATCCAGAAACACCACGCCACCGCCAAAGCCATCCATCCGTTGATGCACCTCGTTCCAGTTCACCGTGCATTCCGCGGAAGTGGAGGCGTTCGTCGCCGGCGCGTTGGTCCCCGCCGTTCCATAAACCGCCAGGGCGAAATCGCGCGCGCTGGTGCCATTGATCCAGCTTCGGTTTCGATAAGCCGCGCCGCCGGAGTAAGTGTCGTTGATGGTTCGCTGCCAAAGAAGCGGCGACGAGTTCAGGACGCCGTCCATTTCAAACGCATACAGGTGCCCGGATTGCAGCGTCACCTGATCGCTGCCGATAAAATCGAATTGCAGCACGCCGACTGCCTGCGGCGCATAAGTGATGGAGAGGCCGTTGCCGGAATTAAACAGATCGGTGCCCGGAATGTAAGGCGAGGGATTCGGAGCGGTTTGCGTTCCGAGATCGAACAGGCGCAACGCAACGTTCGTGCCCGTCCCGGTGCCCGTGCCCGCGCCGGCGTAAAGGCTGATGGTCTGCAACGTGTAGTTCGTCGTGATGATCGTGAAGGTCTGGCAATAATTCGTGCAGCCACCGACGGCGTTGAAACTTTCGCCCACCGACGTCTGGCTCGCCGGATTGGTCACCGTAGCGATGATGGGGCTGCCCGGCCAGCTCGTGGCGCCGGGGGAAACATTTTGCGTGACAATCACTCCGGCAAATGCCGGCAAGCAAAACATACCTGCAAGTGCCCATGCGAAAATCACCCTCCTTGGCAATGCATGCATATCTTGAAACTTTCGACTCAGATTACTTCAAACAATCGCTACACGCCCCACCTGATGCTTAAAGAACATCGCGGTGCCAAGCGTAAAAACCACTCTACTTCATATATTTTTTAGTGGAGATATTCAGCAAATCTAAGGGAGTAATGGGCTTAGGTCCGCTCATGAAATCAGAAGAGTCCTGATACCAAAACCAGATACGAACATTTCCATTTCCATTGTAAGAATGAAAAGCAAACATGGTTTCATATTTAAACCACTGCACTGACGCATCCACAAATAATTCATTTCCACCCGCCGGAATGTTTCCGTTGGCATGCGGGGGAATGTCGTCCCAAAAAGCTTGCCCGGGATTGTCTTTAGCCAATTGCCCCCAGCCATTGTTGTCTTGCACATTCGCGTCTGCCGCCAACACCCAATAAGGCTTTGACGTGCCCAATTTTACCGGACTATGGGGCGTGCGATCGGGGCCAACGCTGACGCCACTGGCAATAGCCCAATTGGTCATTCCCCCCATGTATTCATATCCAATAACCCATTGTGGCACCCCGCCTCCGGCTACACCTGAAGTATCATAGAGCGGAAGAAAATCCAAAGCTTTGGTCCGGCCTGGACAAACCCATACGGACGGTTTGGAAAGGTTCAGGCTTATTGTCCCTACACCTTCGGCCGCAGGCACCTCCAAGGCATTAGGAATTTGAACTCCGTTATCTCTTTTGAGAGGGACAACATAGTCGTCATTGTCTCCGGCATAAACGTTCATGCCTATCGCTATTTGTCTCAAGTTGCCGCTACAGGCAACACGCTTCGCCTTTTCCTTGGCGCGCACCAATGCCGGAAGCAACAGGGCGGCAAGAATGGCAATGATAGCTATGACAACCAACAATTCGATCAATGTAAACGCCTTGCCGGAAGAACATCCGAGTTCCCGATTTCTATTTGGCAACATATTCATTCTTGATTTACCCATAATTACATTTTCTTTGCGGAGCCAAGGGGGCGAGAGACGTTGTCTGTTATTCTCTCGCCCCCCCAACCCTTCCCTTTGGCTTTCTATTTAAGATTACAGCCTTCGTTCATTTTAGTACGACAGGATGTAAAATTCCACCGGAATACCGCCGTTGATGATGTTGGTGGACAAGCTCAGATTGCCGTTACTGTCAAACAGGTTGGTCAATACCGGCGTCCATTGCGCGAGAGGCTTGACCAAGTTGGTGCTTTGCAACAGAATATATTGTCCATTCGCCACGCCGTTCGTAGCGTTGATCGTCAACGTCGTTCCGCTCACGCCGATGTGGGTAATAACGGGCCGGGGGGGGGTGAGCCCCGAAACGGTGGCGATGCCGTTGGTAGGATTGAACGACCAGACGCCGGGCGAGCCGGAAATGGTGGCGAAATTGCCGCTGAAACTGCCGTTGTTGAACAGCTTGAAGGACGCCCCATTGGTCAGGGCCGTGGCGCCGATATTGGTGATCTGCAGCGTGCCGCCATAGGTCATCGCCCCGACCACCCGGATGAGGTCGTTGGTCGCGCCGCCATCCAGGCTGACGTCCATCGCGACGGTGCTGCCCGCCTGGAGCGTCAGATTATTGCTGACACTCATGTATTGGATATTGGTGGCTCCGCCCGGAGTGATCTTCGTGCCGGAAGTGGCGACGATATTGCCCCGTACATAAGAGCCATTGTCCCCGCGCAGCGTCTGCCCATTGACCAGCGTCAGCGTGCCATCGGTGCGGCCACTGACGTCCAGGGCGCCCGGGAACGCCTGGCTCGCGGTGATGCCCTGTAGCGAGATGTTGGCCGAGTGGTCTATCGACCCATTGCCCACCAGTCTCAGGACGGAACCATTGTTGCCACCGCCCGCGGCATTTGCATTGGCGACAGTCGTATTGCCGCTATAAGTATTCGAGGCGGCAAACGTGGCCAGACTCTGGAACTGCAGCGTGATGCCGCCGGCTCCACTGATCGTGTTGCTGAAGATCATACCGTTGTAAAAGTTGGCATTCAAATTGACAATGCCACTGACCAGAGTCACGGGACTGTTGAACCGATTGGTAGTGATATTTAACCCGAAGAGGGTCGCGCCGTTGCTGCAAATCAACGGGCGGACGCAGGCGGCCGCCGCGGTTCCCCAGCCAAACCCGCCGCCGTTGCCGACATAGATCGGCTTGGTCGCATCACCCAGCCCGAGGGCCGAGGACGATTCGTAAGTAACGTTGCCTTGCCGAATATCGATGGTTCCGAAGTTCGTGCTGACCGTGGTCAGGTAACGGATGCGGAACTGCCCCGTGCCAACTTTGGTCAGGGTGAAGCCGCTGCTTTGTGAACTCATCTGCGGCGAAACACCATGGCGAATATTGATGTCGCCGGGACCGCCCACGGTGGCGTCGCCGGTAAGCGTCACATAACCCGGATCGGCCAGATCATTGTCGTTGGTGTTGTTGTTGACCAGCGTCCCGTTGCCGCCCACGCCGGCGCCGCTCAGGAACACGTTGTAACCTTCCGGTCCGAAGGACGAGAAGTTCGGCACTTGCACGCCATTGATATCCAATGTGCCGCCGTTGGCGACTGACACGATTCCCAGGTTATTGTTCAAGGCACCGCCGCCGTAAGGATAGACGAAGTTCAAGTCGGCGAGTTTGATGGTGCCACCATTAATGAATGTGCCGCCAGTAAAGGTGTTGTTCGTGCACGCGATGGTTAAGGTGCCGGAACCGTTCTTGACCAAGGCTGTGCTTCCGGCGATACCGCCCAACGAGGTGCTGAAATTATAATTATTTGTCGAATTGACGGTAATGCCGCCCGGCTGGACGGTTTGCGCAATGTTCACATTGAAGTTGGCGGCGGTGTCGTCAAACACAACGGTTGCGCCATCGCTATAAGTAGACGCCGATGACGAGATGGGATTGAACCAATTGGCTGTTCCACCATCCCAATTTGACGAAACGTTGCCTTTCCACACGAAGCCGGCAGTGCTGACCTGCAAGTCAATGGTATGGTTGGTGGAGTTGTCAACCAGGCTGGCGGTAACACCCCCGGGGAGGGTCCCCAAATTCAGACCGCCAAAACCGTTGCCACCAATGGTTCCATCGTATTTTATCAATGGAAATTGGCCGATGGAATAACCGGCGCTTGGCGGAATAACAAAACCGTAATTTATCGTCAGGTTGGTGGCATAAATCACCGGACTGGTCGGCATGAAAGCCAGACGGGTAAAGCCCAGGTTACCCCCAATACCCGACAAGGGAAGATTCTGCTGTTCCAAAATCAGGCTGCTCATTGGAAGCGTCGGTTTGCCGGCAGCCACCGCCACGTCCAAAATCCCGCCGTCAACGAGGTCATAGGAGCCCCCGCTCTGATTGGCGGTGGAGGTCAAGAGTTGAACAAAATTGGTAACCATGGTCGGACCACTGTATGAATTATTTCCGTTCAAAAGGACCAGACTGCCGGCAATATATGGGCTGCTGGTGCCGGTGATGTAATTCGCAGTGTTGCCCAGGGCAACAATGCCACCGGGACCGCTTATATTTCCGTTCATCGTGATCTTACCATAGCTATCCCGGCTATTATTGTAGGTATTGGCGGCAACGAACGCATTATTGGAAAAGGTCAGTGTGCCGTTAAGCGTAACGCTGCCATTGTAAATGTCGGAAGCCGGATGATTATACGGTGTACGGATATTTACAATCATGCCACCATTCACGGGATCATTTACAACAATCGAATTATAAAAGGTCAGGCCGGTAAATTGACTTAGGGGATTCCACGTATCAATGAATCCACCATTGGTCAGGGTGATGGTGGCAGTGGTTCCGGCGGCATCCGCATGATCCCAGAACAGCACGCCACCGCCGGCGATCAACAAACCGCCCAGCGGGCTTGCCGCAGTCTGCTTCAAATATAGATAGCCATTTCCTGTTTTGGTTAATGTATATCCATTTCCGGTAACCCCCGTGCCGGTGTTGCCAATTTGCCAGTTGGAGGCGGCACTGACGGTGGAATTACCCAACAATGCAACGCTTGCCACGCCAACATCTCCGCCACCGGAGGTCAAACCGCCACTAGCATTATGAATGGCGCCTTGCGTGGCGCTGAATCCGTTGCCTTTGATTTGAATGGCACTCGTATACGCGGAATCAACCGCAGCGCCGTTCAGGTCCAATGTGCCGGTGCCGGAAATAACAGCCAAAGGCGTGGCCCCGGCCGGAGCTCCCAGTACACCGATTGCATTGGTGTAGCCGATCTGGAATACGCCATTGGTGATAATTGTCCCCCCAGAATAGGTGTTGGTCACAGACATTATAAGCGTTCCCGTGCCGCCTTTGCTCACGCTCGTCACGCCGGCAATGGATCCTGAGCCAGAAAGCGTATAATTGCTGCTCGAGTTAAAGAACACGGCACTGGGATTGACGGTGACGTTGACCACCGGCTGATTGGTCGCGCCCAAATCAGTGAAATTCACCGTGTCCCCATCGAAATACACATCGCTGCTGGCGCCATTCAACCAATTGGAGGTGGTGCTGATATCCCAGACATTGTTGATGCCGCTCACCACGTCCCCCTGCCAGATGAGATTTGCCGCCGAGCCGGTGCTTGACACCTGCAACAGCACCCGTTTGAGCGTGCTGGAGGTATCATACGTGACGACGTAACTCTGGTTGCGCGTGGACAGCGCCGAAACGTGAAAATTCGCCGCGGAACCCCCCAACGTGCCGGCCACCGTTATCAGGGGATAAGTGCCGACATTCGGATTATTGGCGAGTTGAATGCTGGTTACGCCGCTCGGGGAAAGATTGCCGCTGGCGACAATGACGTCGTTGGTGGTCAGGAAATCGCAAACGAGCGTGGCGCCGTTGTTCAAGTTGAGATTGGCGATGGCGAGGCTGCCCGCGGCGCCCGCGCCGGCCGGGCTGATCCGGCTGCCGCTGCCAGCGGTGACGGTTCCGAGCACGGTGCCGATACCCGCCAACGTCTGGCCGTTGGCCAAGGTGATTCCCGCAGCCGTAACGTCAAACGTCCCGGCGCTGCCAATGGATATTGTGTTTGAACCCGCCAGAGAACCTCCCGCAGCCAACACCAGCGTGCCGCCGCCAACCGATATGGTTCCGGTGAAACTGGCGGCCGTGCCGCTATGCACCAACGTGCCGGTGTTTGTCAAAGACAACGTGCCCGCTCCGGCCAAGGCATTGGCGTTGGTCAGGATCAATCCCGATGCGATGTCAAATTTGCCGCCGTTGGCTCCAATCGTTATGCCGCTGTTGGGATTGTTCAGGGCAAAACTGGCGGTGGGCCGCAAAATGCCGAGGTCTAACGTTAGCTGCGCAGGATTGAAGCTGGCCGGATTGCCACCTAAATTAGCTTGAGAACCGACAACCATGACCGTGTTTCTCATGACGATCTGCCGTCCGGTAAATGCGGTGTTGTTTCCCGTGTAAATCACCGTGCCTTGCGCTGCCGGCCAAAGAGTCGGCCAATTCGCATCGGTAGTGAGATTAGTCAGGTTTCCCGAGCCGCTGATGGTCATGCCGTTGCTAAACGTGCGATTGTCGGTTGCACTCGAATTCCCCGATCCTGTGTCCATCGCGCCACCATTGGTGGGAACAAACATAGTGCCGAGCAGCGTGGTCGTCCCGCCTTGGGCATTAACGACTCGTGCACTATTGGTCAAATTATTTACCGTAATTGTGAGCGGATTAACCTTTGAGTAAAGGGCGCCGCCAGGCGAAATCGTCAACGAATCACCCTGAAAGGTTATGGAAGATCCCGTAGTCGGACTTCTGACAATAAAAGCACCAGTGAAGTAGTTGTTACCGCTGGTCGGGGCTGCCGCTGAGTTCCAATGGCCTGCGGAGTCGAAAGAATGCTCTCCAAAGCCGTCGCCTGTGGTCATGGTAACGTCGGCAGCCGTGGCATTCAGCGCCACCGCCAGCATGGCGAGGCAGGCGGACATCAGCATGGCTCCCCCTTTGCTTCGCCTTGGGTTCGCGGCGCGAACCATCCGCCGGGGCGGAATTTGACCGGTAATGTTTGTTGGATTTGTTTTCATGGTTGTGAGGTTTGCTTTCATAGTGGTATGCGGTTGGTTTTTAAACAGGGATCAATATTTCTTTGGACAAGGCCGGCGGCGGTGAGGAGTTTTCCATCCTTTCACCGTAGTTCGATCGCGAGGTCCGATAGCGGCTGGGCGGCACGTTGTTGACCGCCTTGAAAACCCGCGAAAAATAAAATTGATCGTCATACCCCAGAACCGCCGCCACTTCCTTCACGCTCAACATCGTCTCGTCCAACAAACGGCAGGCGTGCTGCATGCGCAGGCGGATGAAATAGTCAATGGGCGCGCAGCCGATCTGGCGCTTGAACAACGCGAAGAAGTGCGATGGGGAAATATTTGCTTGGGCGGCGAGCGTGGCCACCTGGAGCGGCTCGTCCAGATGCCGCGTCATGTAGGCAA
>OBLU010001430.1_pt1 | contig 22326 bp, 18 predicted proteins | sample 1518681 | NCBI WGS metagenome assembly OBLU01 (sample SAMEA3539304, study PRJEB22396) | soil metagenome | biome: tundra; feature: field; material: soil | place: USA | collected 2010-05 | depth 0.15 m
CGATCAATCTGTACGGAGCCACGAAGCTGTGCGCCGAAAAGATGTTTGTGCAGGCCAATGCCTATGCCGGAGCGCAAGAGACTCGCTTCAGCTGCGCGCGGTATGGCAACGTTGTCGGCAGCCGCGGCAGCGTGATCCCCGTGTTCCTGGAGCAGCGCAAGCGGGGCCGGATCACGATTACCGATCCTCGCATGACCCGCTTCTGGCTCACCCTGGAACACGGCGTGCGTTTTGTAGTGCGCTCGATCGAGCAGATGCACGGGGGTGAAATCTTCGTGCCCAAGATTCCCAGCATGCGGCTGGTCGATCTGGCCGAGGCCGTCGCTCCGGGATGCACGGTAGAATACATCGGCATTCGGCCCGGGGAGAAACTGCATGAGGTGCTGCTCTCCGAAGATGAAGCGCGCAACGCCCTGGAATTGGACGAGATGTATATCATCCAGCCATCGCATCCCTGGTGGAAGAGAGGAAACTGGGTTCACGGTCGGGAACTGCCGCAGGGCTTCCGCTACACCAGTGACAGCAACGAACAGTGGTTGAGCCACGAGCAACTCCAGGAACTGATTGAGCCCGGAACCGCGGCGAAGTCGCCGGTGCCGGCATAGATGCCACTCCGCAACCAGAACACCCGATCGGAACGCCCAACCAAGACCAGAGCGATGCGTGTTAGCGGGCAGGAAGTGCTCGCCGTCGATGGAGGGGTTCCTGTGCGGAAGACACTTCTTCCTTACGGACGGCAGTCGATTGGAGAAGATGACATCCAGGCGGTGGTCGAAGTGCTGCGCTCCGATTGGCTGACTACGGGTCCGAAGGTCGGAGAGTTCGAGGAAGCGTTCGCGGCCTGGACGGGAGCCAAGTATGCGGTGAGCTTCAGTTCTGGTACGGCGGCGTTGCATGGTGCCGCTTTCGCGGCGGGGCTCAAGCCGGGCGATGAAGCGATCACGACTCCCATGACGTTTGCGGCTACGGCAAACTGCGTGCTGTATCAGGGAGCGACTCCGGTTTTTGCCGACGTCAGCGCCGACACGCTTAACCTGGATCCGGAGAAAGTCGCGGTGCGAATCACGCCGCGCACGCGGGCGGTACTTCCCGTGGATTACGCGGGGCATCCGGCGGACGTGGATGCGATGCTGGAACTTGCCGCGCGCCACGGGATGGTCGTGATCGAAGATGCCTGCCACGCACTGGGCTCCGAGTGTCGACGACGGCGCACCGGCAGCATCGCTCACATGACCGTCTTCAGTTTTCACCCGGTGAAGCACCTGGCAACCGGAGAAGGCGGTATGGTGACGACCGACCGCGCGGATTTCGCCGAGGCGCTGCGCCGGTTTCGTAATCACGGCATCTCGAGCGATGCCCGGCAGCGTCAGACCGATGGGCAGTGGCGCTACGAAATGGTGTTGCTCGGTTTCAACTACCGGCTCACCGATATCGCCTGCGCCCTGGGACTATCGCAACTGAAAAGGCTGGAGGCAAATCTGTTGCGCCGGCGAGAGATTGCGGCTCGCTATGCGGCTGCGTTCCGCAATCTTGCCGGAGTAATGCAGCCTGCGGTGCGAGCCGACGTAAACCCGGCGTGGCATCTTTATCCCATCCGGCTCAATCTCGAAACGTTGAGCGCGGATCGGGCCCAGGTGTTTCGGGCGTTACGGGCGGAGAACATCGGAGCTAGCGTTCACTATATTCCCGTACACCGCCATCCCTACTATCGCGATCGCTTCGGATATCGGGGAGGCGAGTATCCCATCGCGGAGGATGCCTACGAGCGGCTGATCAGCCTTCCGATGTTTCACGGGATGACTGACCAGGACGCGAGCGACGTGATCCGTGCGGTGAGCAAAATCGTGGGACACTGCAGTCGATGAGGAGTTTAGAAATGTCCAGCTTGAGCAGGAACGAATCGCCCAGCAATAGCGCTGCGACCGCGTCTGCGGAAACGGCGCAGACAGAAGTGTGGAAAGGCGAGTTTGGCCGGGAGTATACCGACCGCAACAGGTTTGATGTTGATGCTCTCGACTCGCTCTATCGCAAGAACTACGGGCTCACGAGGACGCTGATCAATCAAGATTTCCTGTGCGGTATTTCGAAAGACGCGAGTTTTCTCGAAGTGGGCTGCAACACCGGGAATCAGTTATTGCTTCTGCAGCGGATGGGATACTCAAATTTGTCGGGGCTTGAGCTTCAGCCTTACGCCCTGGAGATCGCGCGGTCCCGCACGGAGAACATTTCGTTGGCGCAGGGTTCGGCGCTAGCCATTCCGCACGGGGACGCTTTTTTCGACGTGGTGTTTACGTCCGGAGTGTTGATCCACATCGCGCCCGAGGATCTTCCTCGCGCGATGGATGAAATCCATCGCTGTGCCAGGACTTTCATCTGGGGGATGGAGTACTACGCCCCGAACGTCATCGAGGTGAACTATCGCCGCCATACCGGACTCTTGTGGAAGATGGATTACGCGCAATGCTACCTGGAACAATTCAAGGATCTGGAATTGGTCCGTGAACAACACGTTCCTTATCTCGAGGGCTCAAACGTTGACACCGTGTTTCTTCTTAGAAAGAAGCAGCGGGCCAGGTAGCCCACACGTCGACAGTCATTCATCAGGGGAGGCTTATTGAAGGTAGTTGCCATTGTTCAGGCCCGAATGGGCAGCACGCGCTTGCCGGGCAAGGTACTTACTGACATCCACGGCCACGCGATGCTTTGGTACGTGGTCCAGCGAACACGAGCCGCAGAAACCTTGGATGAGGTCGTAGTCGCTACGACGACCGAGCCCGCCGATGACGCGATTGTTGCTTTTTGCCGCGAGCACGGAGTGGGCTGCTTTCGCGGCAGTGAAGAGGACGTCCTCGATCGCTACTACCAAGCGGCTCGCGACCACAATGCCCAAGTTGTTGTCCGAATTACTTCCGACTGCCCGCTGATTGATCCCGAGGTCGTCGACAAGACGGTGCGAGCGTTCTTGGTTGAACAACCGGATTATGCTTCAAATTGCGTGGTCCGCACTTACCCGCGCGGGCTGGATACCGAAGTCATGACCTTCCGGGCGCTGGAACTGGCGTGGGGCGGGGCCCGTCAGGCTTATCAGCGTTCTCATGTGACTCCTTACATTTACGAGAATCCCGGACAGTTCAGGGTTCTGTCCGTGACGGGAGACGAGGACTACAGCGCGAATCGTTGGACGGTGGATGCTTTAGAGGACTTAGAATTTGTTCGTGCAGTTTATGATCGCTTGGAAGGCGAAGGGTTTTTGTGGAGCGATGTAGTGAGGCTGCTGGAGCGTGAGCCGGAACTCGCTGAAATCAATCGATCGGTTGCGCAGAAGGCGATATAGGAAGGTTAACGGGTCAGCAAGCTCTCGCCTGAGCGTGTGACGCTTGTCAATCATGAAGATTCTGCTCATACACTCCGATGACGATCCAGAAAAAGGCCCATGGGCAGATCTGCCTTGGGACCGCATAGTGGATCTTGGGCTGGGAGGAGTGAATAGCTACGCGCGCTGGACCCGCCAGTTCCACTGTCCTGTGACAAGTCTGGGTTCTTTGCGGAACGGGTTCGATGATTTCCGGCGAGTACGCGATGTGCTGGGTATGGGATGCGGGCGACTGATCGACGAACACGGTCTGGACTGGTGGGAGATCATGTCAATTGTCCTGACCGGCGAAGTGGAGGCGCTGATTCTGCTGCAACGCCTGGTTGAGACGGTTGGTTTGGGGGATGAAGTGTATGTTTCGCGGCCCGGTCTCCATGCGAGTCTTTTGCAGTGTCTGCTGGCGGCGCGTGTGAAGATTTTTCCGCTACGACGAGGAGCCCAAAAGCGCGGGCTGGGGCACTACATCCGGCTTTCCAATAAACTTTCCGCGCCGCAGATGATCGATGTTTTCTGGGATAAATACGATTCGGGATACCAGTTTCGCGGACGCCTGGTAGGAAAACGGCGGCCCTCCACGCGGCCGGTAGTCTTATTGCCCACCGCTTACGTAAATGTGTCACGCACCGGCGTCGCCTATGCGAACACCTTTCCCGAGGAAAATTTCTTCTTGGTCACCACGCGACAGAGTGGCTGGATGCAAGAGCTGCCGCGGAATGTTGCGGCGGCCTGGCTGTCTTCGTATGCCTCGGTGCGCGACCGGAGCGCGGAGAATGCGGATATTGAAAGCCGGTGGCGGTCTCTGCTGAACGAATTAGGAGGAGTGGCGGAATTCGAGATCCTGAACCGGCTGGGATATTTGGACGGTTTTCCGCGGCGGTTCCGCCATGGACTCGCGGTTCGCGACGCCTGGCGAAATGTTCTCGATACCGAGCCGGTACAGGCCGTGCTTTGTGCGGATGACAGTAATCCTTACACGCGGATCCCGCTTCTTCTGGCGCGGGAGCGTAGGGTAACCAACATTGCGTGCCATCATGGGGCCCTGGATGGCCGTTACGTGTTCAAGCGCAGCTACGCCGACGTTATCTGGGCGAAGGGAAAGATGGAGGAAGATTATCTGGTGCGAAGATGCGGAGTGCCTGGGGAGAGAGTCGAAATTGGCGCTCCGGCGCTGCCGCCGAACGGCAACGGATTGGAGCCGTCGAACCGTCCGACCTTCCGGCCATACCTTCTTTTCATCTCGGAAGCTTTTGATGTGTCGGGTGGGAGGCCGGAAGAGTTCTACCGGGATATCCTGCCTGCGCTCGCAGACCTGGCGCTGGCCAATGGGCGCAAGCTAATCGTGAAGTTGCATCCGGCGGAAAGCGAACGCGAACGAGCCAGCATTTTAGCTCGGATACTTTCCGCCGAACAGAGGGGCGCCACGCGCATCATCAGCGGTCGTCTTACTGAGGACCTTCTGGCAAAGGCGTGGTTCGGCATCACGATACTTTCGACGGTGGCAATGGAATGCGCCATTCGAGGGATTCCCTGCTTCTTGTGCAAGTGGTTGGAATTCTGGCCGTATGGATACGTGGAGCAATTCATTCGCTATGGAGTGGGTATCGGTCTGAACGATCCGAGTGAGATCGAAAAGATTCCAGAGTATCTGCAGCAGCGGGCAGTGAGCGCAGGAATGAGTGAGAATTGCTGGCAGCCGGCTGCGGAGGGACGCTTGCGGGAGTTATTGCCCTGCTCGCGCAAAGAGTGTAAGACGGCCGTGCGTTGAGTTGGGGGCAGAATGCTGGGGCAACGTTGTGGGTGAAGCAACGCTTCTAATCCGGGCAGACGCCAGTATCAGCATCGGAACGGGACATGTCATGAGATGTTTCGCGCTGGCGCAAGCGTGGCAGGATTCGGGTGGTCATTGCATTTTTGCAATGGCAGAATCGACCCCAGCGGTGGAGCGGCGCCTGCAAGAAGAGGGAATGGTGGTAGAACGGCTCACTGCCCGCGTGGGCACGGCAGAAGATGCCAAGGAGACAGGGCATCTCGCCGGCAAGAAGGATGCCGCCTGGATCGTCGTAGATGGCTATCCGTTTGGCTCGGCATACCAGTTGGCGATCAAGGCGGCTGGGTTCAGGTTGCTGTTCGTGGACGACAATGTCCATGCCGAAACCTACAGCGCTGACCTGGTGCTGAACCAGAACATTCACGCGAACGCCAGCCGCTATGCCAAGCGTGAGCCTTCCACGCGATTGCTGCTGGGGCCGCGGTACGCCATGCTGCGCCGGGAGTTTCGCCGATGGCGTAACTGGCAGCGCGAGATTCCGGCAAGCGGGCGGAAGATTCTGGTTACCATGGGAGGCAGCGACCCGAACAATCTGACGGCAAGAGTGATCGAAGCGATCCGGCAACTTTCGAATCCGGACCTGGAGACGGCGGTTCTCGTGGGAGGCAGCAATCCGCATTTGCGCTCGGTGGAGGCTTCGATTCAGAAAGAGTCGATGCGTCTGATCGCCGATGCGACCAACGTGCCCGAGTTAATGACGTGGGCGGATGGGGCGGTTGCAGGCGCGGGCACGACGTTTTGGGAGATGTGCTTTCTCGGATTGCCCGGCATTCTCCTGGTGCTCGCCGAGAATCAGGAGGACGTGGCCGCGGCAGCCGGCAGCATGGGGATCGCCTGGAGCCTGGGCAGAGGGATAGACGTAAGCGCATCCGCCATCGCCGGCAAACTGGCGGAACTGCTCAACTCAAGCGACAGCCGGGCGAGCCAGTCCGAGAAAGGGCAGAAACTTGTCGACGGCCGGGGCGCGGATCGAGTGGTTGCGTTTCTATCAGACCTGCAGTTGCGGCGTACGGTTGAGTCTGACTGCGAAATCTTTTGGGAATGGGCGAATGACCCGGGGGCCCGGGCTGCGTCCTTCCGCAACAAGACGATCTCGTGGGAACACCACACGCAGTGGTTTCGAGCCAAGCTGGCCGATCCCAAAGCAATCCTCTACACCGCAACGAACGAGGGCGGACTGCCCATGGGAGAGGTGCGTTATCAGATGGACGGGGAGCGGGCAGTGTTATCGATCGGCTTGGGCCCTCGCTTTCGCGGATGCGGCTGGGGCCAGAAAGTGCTCGCAGTCGCCACCGAAAGGTTCTTTCAAGATTTCGAAGTTGAGTTCATCGATGCCTACGTCAAGCCGACCAACGAGGCCTCCTTGAAGTTGTTTGCGGGCGCGGGTTTCCAGCGATTGCCCTCGGAAGTAATCGAGGGACAGGAAGGCATCCATTTCGTTCTGGAAAGGAGCGTCTTTGCGTGACGGAGGTCATGCACATCGCGGGCCGTCGAATCGGAAGGGGTTTCCCGGTGTACGTGATTGCGGAGGTTTCCGCCAATCACAATCACAGCTTTGAAGCCGCAGAAGAGATCATCCGCGCCGCGAAACAAGCGGGCGCCGATGCGGTGAAGCTGCAAACGTACCGGCCCGATACGATCACGATCCAGAGCAGCGAGAGTTGTTTCCAAGTGGGCGGCGGAACGCTATGGGATGGACGCACGCTATACGACCTTTACGCCGAGGCTTACATGCCATGGGAGTGGCAGCCAAGACTTAAGAAGGTCGCCGAGGATCTAGAAATGGATCTCTTTTCGAGCGCCTTTGATTCGACCGCGGTGGACTTCCTGGAGGAGATGGGCGTGCCCGCTCACAAAGTGGCCTCGTTCGAGTTGGTGGATATCCCCCTCATCCAGCGAATGGCACGCACCGGCAAGCCACTGATCATGTCCGCGGGTATGGCCACGGTGGAGGAGATCGAGGAAGCCTTGAAAGGCGCCCGCGAGGCGGGCGCGATGGAGATTGCGTTGCTGAAGTGTACGAGCGCTTACCCCGCTCCGGCTGAGGAGATGAATCTGCGGACGATTCCGGAAATGGCGCGGCGATTTGAAGTGCCCGTGGGATTGTCCGACCATACGATGGGAATCGCAGCGCCCGTGGCTGCAGTCGCGCTGGGCGCCTGCATCATCGAAAAGCATCTGACGTTGTCGCGCTCAACTCCGGGGCCGGATAGCACGTTCTCGCTGGAGCCGCATGAATTCGAAGCCATGGCGGATGCGGTGCGGACCGCGGAGAAGGCGTTGGGGGAAGTGCACTTTGGCCTGAGCGGCAAGGAAGAAGCCAGCCGGGTGTTTCGCCGGTCGTTATTCGTGGTGGAGGATGTGAAGCAGGGCGACGCATTCACCGCGGCGAATGTCCGTTCCATCCGGCCCGGGCATGGGCTGCACCCGCGGCATCTGACGGAAGTGTTGGGCAAGAATGCGGCGCGGGGGATCAAGCGTGGTACTCCTCTGAGCTGGGAGTTTGTGGTTCGATCATGAGGTGCTTGTCGTGAGCCCAATTTTGAAGCGTGTTGTCTATCCGTGGCTGGCGAACTCTGGGTATCTTCGCCGGCATGCGGGGGGCGGAGCTTTTTGCGTCCTCACTTACCATGGAGTCTTGCCGGCCGGATACCAGGTGGGCGATCCGCAGCAGGATGGCAGCCTGGTGAGTGCGCAAAACTTTCGTGCCCAGCTTCAACTGCTGAAGGAGTGCTACCAGGTGGTCTCGCCCGACCAGGTGCGGGACTGGATCGTCGGCGGCAAAGCCCTGCCGGAGCGAGCCATCCTGCTGACGTGCGACGACGGACTCCGCAATGCGCTTACCGACATGGCGCCGATTCTGCGGGAAGAAGAACTTTCGTGCCTTTTCTTCGTGCTGGGTGCGTCCGCCGGCGAAGACTCACCAACCTTGTGGTACGAAGATCTCTACCTTCTGTTGCTGGCGGCGCCTGCGGGAAACCACTTGTTCGACGCTTTGGGGATGAGCGTCGATTTGGGAGATCGAGCGCAGAGAAGATCGGCGTGGTGGAATCTGATAAAAAAGCTTTCCCAATACGATCAGTCCACCAGAACGAGGTTCATCGAAGGCTCCCGAATCCAGTTCGGATTGCCTGAGCAGAGGTTCGCCGGCATGACCGAGAGCCAGAACCGCCGGTTCTCGCTGCTCAATGTGAAAGACTTGCGGCAGCTTGTGGATCAGGGGATGAGCATTGGATCCCACACGCTCAATCACCCGGTGCTCTCGCAGCAAGCTACCGAATCGGCCTGGCAGGAAATTTCGGAGAGCCGCACCTTGCTGGAGAACGCGATTGGAAAGCCAATATGGGCTCTGGCTTACCCGTTTGGCGATCCCGCCTCGGTGACCACCAGAGAGATGCAACTGGCGGAGCAAGCCGGTTTTCATTGTGCCTTCATGAATGTCGGCGGAGGTTTTGGGGCTGAATTGCCGAGATTTGCCCTCCCCAGAGTTCACGTGACGGCGGAGATGAGCTTGTCGGAATTCGAAGCGCATGTCTCCGGTTTCCACCGCGACTTCCGGTCCCGCCTGTCCGGCACAAGCTCGTAAGGCGCCACTGAGGTAGAATCGGGCCTGAATCCCGATGGTCGATGCAAAGCCTGGTTCCCAGCCAGATCCAAATATCCTCACTTACAACGCGCCGGCGGTGGCGGAGTACTACGCGGCGCTGAACTATCTCACGCCCTGCGAGCAGTTGTTGTTTGATGCGCACCTCAAGCCGGGCATGGCGATCCTTGACCTGGGCGTGGGCGGCGGACGCACCACAGGCTATCTTTCGTCTCTGGCCTCGCGCTACGTTGGGGTGGACTATGCCAGCGAGATGATTGCGAATTGCCGCAAGAAGTTTCCGCAGCTTGAGTTTCACGTGGGGGACGCTGCTGATTTGTCGCGGCTTGATTCAGCGAGCTTTGATGCCGTCGTGATGGCCTTCAACGCAATGGACTATGTCTTTCCGGACGAAGCGCGCCATCGCGCGATACAGGAAATTCACCGCGTGCTCAAGCCGGAGGGCATTCTGATTTTCTCTTCCCACAATCCGCGGTCCATCTGCGTGCGGCCCTCATGGAATCCACTGCGCGTCCGCACACTGGCGCAGACCATCGCCGGGAGCCGTCCGGTTTTCTATCAGCCGGTGCTGCGACTGCTGACCGGCATGCGGGTGGGCTTGGCCCTGTTGCAGTCCGTATCGAAATCTCTCAACCGGTCTATACACAAATTGCCGACCCGGACGTTCTGGCGCGGGCGAGGGTTTCTCATGGATTCTGCACACGGTGGGCTCATCACCTATTTCGGAACTCCCAAGAACATAGTGCAGGAGTTGCAACGCACCGGGTTTCAATCGCTGCGCGTCCTCGGGGACGACTATCCGCGTGTGAGCCGCCTGTATACAACGGATTGGTACTACTATGTCTTCTCCAAAACCGAAGGGATGGAGGAGAAGTGAGTCTCCGTCTGGTCGCGCTCCGGGAGATTCCTGAAGATCCGAGGCTGCAGCGGCGGTGGAATGAACTGGTGCTGCAGATGGAGCGGCCCGAGGTTTTTTATACCTGCGAGTGGGCGCTGGCTGTGCAGTCCGCCTATCGGTCATCCCTTAAAACGCTGCTGTTCCTAGGTTACGAGGGAGACCATCTGGTCGGCGTGGCGTCGCTGGCAACCGATGCGGCGGGGGAAAACGTGAGTTTTCTTGCGGCCACCACCGGAGACTATTGCGAGTTTCTGAGCCATTCCAGCCGGCGCACAGAATTTGTAGACGGAGTTTTTTCGGAACTCGTAAACATCACGAGGGGTAAGGTGGTATTGGCAAATCTTCCCGCGGAGTCGGCGACGCTCGCCGCCGTCCTGGCGGCAGGGCGGAGGCACGGATTTTACACTTTCTCGCGGCCAGCCTACGTCTGTGCTCAGGTGGAGTTAGGGACTGGTGCGCGCCGTCAAGAGTTGAAGAAGGCGGTAGCGCGTAAGAAAATGCTTCATCGAAAACTGCGCGCCCTGAAGAATGCAGGCACGGTCAACTACGTTCATCTCGGGTCATGGGCTCGAATTCAACCCGCCCTGCAGGGCTTCGCGGACGCCCACGTGGCGCGTTTTCTGGCCAGGCATCGGAATAGCAGCCTGGCCACGGCCAATCGCCGTCACTTCCTGGAAGATCTAGCTCGGCGATTTTCTGATACCGGAATCGTGACTCTGAGTCTTTTGATGGTCAGTGATCAACCTGTGGCTTGGAACTATGGCTTCCAATTCTGTGGAAGCTGGTTCTGGTACCAGCCAACCTTCGACAGCAGTTGGGAAGAGTACTCGCCGGGCTACTGTCTCCTGGCCAGGATCGTGATCGAAGCCTGCGATATGGAGGGGATGAAGGTGGTTGATTTGGGTCTGGGCGCCGAAGGCTACAAAGAGCGATTTGGCAACAGCACGCGCCAGACGCTCTACGTCACTGTGACGAGATCCTGGCGCCGCCACATGCGAGAAATCGTTAGGTACCGCGCGGCCAGCGTGTTGAAACGCTCGCCGAAAGTCGAGTCAGCAGTCCGCCGTATGCTGGGCCGATTGCGGCCGGAGCGAGACCCCACACCGAGAACGAAAAACATTTAGACTAATGCATCGCAATTCCTGAAGCGGTTCTCAGATCACTTGAGGCAAAGCCAGCGTGGGGCCGATGTTGCGCCTGGGTTGGGAAGAGCGAGCGGTATGAGCTAGTCAGGGGATTTTCTTGCCATCTGAACTTCAGGCTGACGGAACACGATTGAAGCAGGCGACGCCTCGGGAGGCGTCAGCCACTGCGAGTGCGCTCGCCGGACCGGAGAAGCTGAGCTTCCAGACGGAAATGGGCCGTATCTCCCGGCAATCCGGCATCGTCTTTGCGGGGACGATTTTCACGGCCGCGCTGGGTTATGGCTTCAAGGTCTACCTTGCCCGTGTCCTGGGGGCGGAGGCTCTCGGACTGTATGCCCTGGGGATGACCATCATTAGTCTCCTGGGCATTCTCAACGGGCTTGGTCTTCCGGATTCCGCGGTGCGATTTGTGGCCTTCTATTCAGCCTCCAAGAAGTTCGAAGCGTTGCGATCGTTGTTGTGGAACGGCTCCTGGATGCTGCTGGCGGCCAACGTGATTTTTGCAGCAGGATTCCTTAAAGTCGGGCCCTGGATCGCCACTCGTTTTTATCATTCCCCTCAACTCGTCGGCTACCTTCCCCTCTTCGCGCTAATCATGATTACGGGCGCGCTCAGCACGTTCTTTGGCAAAGTACTGGCGGGCTACAAGGAAGTGGGCCGGCGCACTATCATCACCAGGTTTGTAGCCAGCCCATTGACGATGTCCGTGACTGTATTGCTGGTCGCGTCGGGAGGCGGTCTACGGGGTTACCTCGTTGCGCAGATTGTGAGCGCGGTAGTAGTAACCGCGCTGCTCATTTCCCTGGTGTGGCGCCTTACTCCTGTACCGGCTAGATCACCGGATGTGAGGAAACTTTGGATCGAGCCGCAAGTCTGGACGTTCTCAGCGGCCATGTTTGGCATTGGCTTGATGGAATTCTTTATGGGGCAGGCCGACCGGGTCGCTCTGGGTTTTTACCGCAGCGCACACGACGTTGGAATTTATGCGGTCGCAGCGGCTCTGATTGCTTATGAGCCGATTATTCTGCAGTCGGTGAATCAGATCTTCGCGCCCGTGATTGCCGACATTCATACGCGAGGAGAGCACGCTCTGCTGGGACGTTTGTTCCAGACCCTGACCAAGTGGATGCTGGGCCTGACGTTTCCGCTGGCGATCGTGATGATCACCTACGCGCGCCCTATTATGCGGATCTTCGGCCACGATTTTGAGGCGGGATGGCCCATCCTGGTGATCGGCACGTGCGGTCAATTAGTAAACTGCGGCGTCGGCTCCGTGGGTTGCCTGCTTTTCATGTCAGGCAATCAGCGTCGCCTCATTCGCGTGCAAGCCGTTATGGCGGTCGTCATGGTGGTTCTGTGCATCCAGTTTGTTCCGCTGTGGGGCGTGTTGGGCGCGGCTGTGGCGGCGGCCATCACAAACGCCGGTACGAATGCATGGAATCTTGCTGAGGTGCGCAAGGCTCTGAACCTGTCTCCTTACAATCGCAGCTATCTAAAGTTGCTGCCTTCGGTCGGGAGCGCTCTTCTGGTTACGCTTCTGGTGCGCAAGGCTTCGGTTTTCATGCGACCTGATTGGGCAGGGATCGTGATTGCCCTGACGTTCGCGTACGGAGCGTTTTCCATGGTCTCGTTCGCTATGGGGTTAGACGCCGACGATCGTTTGATCGCCAACGCGGTTTGGACGCGAGTCCGGGGAGCTTTCGGACAATGAGACCAAGGGGTTGATTGTGAGCGAATCGCGTGAAATTAAACTCGCCGCCGATTTGTGCGTAGCCGCAGAGCACAAATTTGGCAGGGCATTCCACAGCCCGGACGAGTTGCAGTCTTCTTATTGCAAGAGCTGGTCCTGGCGATTCCGTCGACTTGAATCGGGCAGATCAGGCGGTCGTAGAGCAGAGGCTAAGGGACCCGGGATCCTTATAAGGAATTGGTAGCAAAATGTCCTTAGAGTTTTACACATCCAGTGATCTCTCTCCGGTTTTGATACGCGAGATTACAGATTTTCTAGACAGCCAAGACACAAGTCATCTATTTCAGTTTCCCCAATGGAATGTTTCGGGGGCAAGGTTTGCGCTGCTCCGCGAAGCTGGAGGTTTGCGATGGTTCGGTACCTTTGGAATGCATTCTCCGTTGGGGGCCGCTTTTCCGTGGATACGGGCGGTCATCGCCAATCGGGGACCCGTCTGTGATGAGAGCAAGTTGTGGCATTCGGCGACCGCCGAATTTGCCGAGCAACTCCACCGCGAGGGAATTACTTATTTTGACGCTGCTCCCGATTGGGTGGACATGCCTGGTGCGGACATTGAGAATGATTTCCGCGATTCAACATGGCAGCCTCTGAGCGGACAGCGTACATCACTTCGTCTCAATCTTACAAAAAGCGAGGATGAGATCTTCGCAAGTCTTCGTAAAAATTCACGATACGAGGTGCGGCGCGCGGAGCGACTGGGGGTCTCGGTGGACCCAGCTTCTTGTGACGCGCAGATAAAAGAATTCCTGACCTTACATGCTCGTCTGGCGGAGCGCAAGAATTTCCAGGCGGAGTCGTCCGACCATTTACTCAGCACCATCCGATGGTTGATCAACGAAGACTCGCGTGGTGCTTTGTTGCTCGCCCGCTCAGAGAACCTTATTTATGGCGGCGCTGTGGTAGGCCGGTCAGGCAAGCGGTGTTGGTATGTTTGGGGGGCAGCCGACAAACACGAGCATTTTAACGTTGGTCATATTTTGCAGTGGAAAGCTTTACTTTGGGCGAAATTCCATGGTTGCACCGAGTACGATTTCGGAGGCTACACTCCAGGAGCAACATCTGGCCCGGCATGGTTCAAAGCCGGCTTCGGGGGCGCAGTTGTACGTTTCATTCCGCGGCATCGCAAGGTCTTTCGAAGAGGATGTTATCGCTTGTTTAACCTGGCGTTCCAGATGAGAAAGTTGAGCAGAGTTTCACCAGGCAAAAAGGAGTCGTTACCTGGCGTCCGGACCCAAAAATGACACGTGCTAGCCGGGCCGCTGGTTGAATAGAGAAACTCCTCTCCTCAACAGGTTATTAAGAAATATTTGGTCCGCCTGGAGCTACACGTGCGGTCGAGGATGGAGGGGCGACGATTGCAAACGCCGCTGCAACCCCCATGGCCAGAAAAAACAACCCGAAATATCTTTCCTCTACATCCGGGTAGATCAGGAAGTGGCTGGTGCAGTAGGCAACGGAGACAATCGTCAGTCCCAGGATGGGGCTCGGGGGCCGCCTCAGGAGTCCTACAACTCCCATCAGCGCGAAAGGGATGAACTCGCCGTGGATAACCGCAGTCACCCCCGCCCTGAGCGCCACCAAATAGTCGCGAAACCCGAAGCGGACCACCATTTCGCCTGGGGCCAGTGGAACCGCAGTGAAAACCCTGTAGTACAACATTCTTGCTCCGTAGTCGCCGGCGAAGTGATTGATCAACAACACCGAACCGATCGCCACCGCCGCCAAAATGGCAGCCTTGGTCTTGTCGATGGTGTGGTTCAAGATTGAGAGATACGCCAGCACAGACATAACAAGAAGCACGTTGTCGGTGCGGACGTAGACCGTGGCCAGGAGAATCGTCAACCCGGCGGTGACCCAAGTCTTCTCCAGGATAAAGTACAATGCCAGCAGCGAAATCATGCAGGACAAAGCATCCGGCTGCGGCCATCGCGCCAGGTCCCAGATCGGAGGAGTGAGCAGAAGCAGCAAGCAGACAAGTTCCGCCCACGGCGAAGCCACATAGCGCGAAATCCACGCCAACAGAATCCATCCCATTGCCCAGTAAGACAAAACGGCAATCAGGACCGTAGCACGCAGGAGCCCTATGCCAAGTTTGTAATGCAGGACGTACACCAGTTCGTTGAAGACCGGGCGAACGGCGAAACAGGGAAGAAATTCGGCAAAATGGTAAGGGTTGACAGCTCTATCGCGAAAGGATCGACTCTGCGAAGTTTCCACCGGGTCGTTCCCCAAGAGGTGATCCAACGTGGGCCGTGGGACTCCGGCCAAAACCTCACGATACACCGTGTCATGGATTTCCCGGATGCTGGCTCCGTGCATCGCCACTACATTCGCCATATATTCGAAGCCGTCCGATGAGTAAGCAGGATACTGGTAAGCCCGGAATGCAGCCAGCGTGAGGAAAACCACGAATCCCAAGGTCGGCCACTTTGAAAATCGCAAAAGGTGTACCCTCCTCTATGGTCGCGCGCAGCCAACGTTAGCATGTCACAATCCGCTGTGTCGATGCCCGTCGACCTGTATATTTTGTTGAATTACGTTGCTAAGCGGGGAGTTTTCGGACAATGAGACCAAGAGGTCAGTCATGAGCGAATCGCGTGAAATTCGACTTCCTGCCGATTTGTGCGCTGCCGCCGAAGAGAAGTTCGCCGGCACGTTCCGCGGCGTGGACGAACTCGTGGTCTTCTTGTTGCAAGAACTGATCCGTAGGGACACCGTCGACCTGGATCGGGCTGATCAGGTGGTCGTGGAGGAGAGGCTTAGAGATTTGGGATACATCTGAACTGATGGCGCTGTATGGAACGCTGTGCCCGACCGGCAGTCTGTCTATCGGCGCAGCCTGGCTCCCTTGTGAACCTGGTCGGAGTCTTAATGGAGAGTTATCCGGCCTTCGTAACGAACAGTTTGCCGTGAACTACAGCGTGCTGGCAGAGAACTGAGAATCAGTCCATCTACGAACCTGTAATTACGAGCCGGGAATAGAGAACCCTCATGCTGAACATTTTGCGTAGAGTGTGGCGGCGTGGGCGTTCTCTTCTGCCCGTTGAGGGTTTTGCCTTCGGCCGTCCGCTGGTCGTGCTGCAAAGCGACGACTGGGGGAGAGTCGGCGTGCGCGATCAGGAGGGCTGGGAAGAAGTGCGAGATCTGGGTGTGAACCTCGGCGAGCGCAGCTACGACTTCTATAGTCTGGAGACGGCTGAAGATGTCGCGGCAGTCGCGTCGCTACTGCAGCGCCACCGCGATTCGACTGGACGGCCTGCCTGTCTGGGGATGAATTTCATCGTAGCGAACGTCGACTTCGCAAAAGTGAGCGCCAACAACTTTCGCCAGATCTATCTTCGCGCTTTGACCGAAGGTCTTCCGGACGGATGGCGGCGCCCGGGCCTGTTTGAGGCCTACCGGGAAGGGATTTCCGCCGGAGTATTGTCGCCGGCACTGCACGGCACGACGCATTTCTGCCGGCCGGCGGTGGAACGGCATTTGGACGATCCGGGCGAGCAAGGCGTTCTCCTGCGAACCTTATGGAAAGCGGGAGTTCCATACATCCAATGGCGCATGCCCTGGATTGGATTTGAGTACTGGGACTCGGAACGGCCTGGGGAGGAAGACTTCCTGATCTCAGAAGTTCAGGAAAGCTTGATTGATTCCGCGGTGGAGAGTTTCACAGGATTCTTCTCGAAGGCTCCGCGCTCGGCTTGCGCTCCCGGCTATCGCGCCAACGAAAGTACGCATGCCGCGTGGGCGAAGTGCGGCATTCAGGTGGCGCAGAACGGACCGGGGAGCGAGATGCCACCACACTTTGACAGAAATGGCATTCTGCATCTGTACCGCTCCATGGATTTTGAGCCTGCCGCAGGGCAGGAATTTTCCGTGGACGCCTGCTTGCGAGTGGCAGAGGATTGCTTTGTCCATGGCCTTCCTGCGATCGTTTCGGTTCATTCCATCAACTTCCACTCGACCATCAAGGACTTTCGGAGCCGGACACTCGGATTGCTCGACCGGTTTCTGACGGCGCTGGAGGCGAAGCATCCCGATCTCTTGTATGTTCGTGACGAGGACTTACACGACCTGGTGGATAAAGGGACGTTGCAATCGATGCAATCTACGGTGCGGGTTCCAGTGACGAAGCGGAAGTTTACGGCGGGCGTGGTTGCTGGAGGGTGGAGAGCGTAGATGGTAGCCAGGAAATCGGTGGTTCTCGTCACCGTGGATTGCTTGCGCGCGGATCATTGCGGCTTCATGGGCTATCAACGCCCAACCACACCTTTCCTCGATGGTCTTGCCACCGAGAGCTTTGTTTTCCCTGCCGCCGTTGTGGCGGGCGTTCCCACGTACTATTCATTTCCCGCGATCCTGGCATCGCGCTATCCACTGGGGCTGGGCCGCGAAGTGCTGGGACTTGCACCCGAAGAAAAGAATCTGGCTTCGGCAATCAAGGAATGTGGATACGCGACCGCTTTTTTCGGCGCCGGCAACCCCTATCTATCCGCGCGGTTTGGCTACGACTTCGGCTTTGATACCTTCTGCGCTTTTCTGGACGGCGGCCTCGCTCCGCTTTCCAATTCTGACCATACATCACCAAAGCGCCGTGGCTGGGCAGGGAAGGTGAATAGCATTTTGGAAAGCGTCAGTCATAAGATTCCGGGGATGGGCGCCGCCTACGACGAACTCTACTTTCAATACTGTCAGCGCTGGGCCGCGCCTCCGCCTAAGTCGCTCGATATGCTGCGCCGCTTCCCGGCGGCGGATGTGATCGTCGACCAGGCACGCACCTGGCTGGCCTCCGTGGGGGAGAATCCTTTCTTTCTGTGGCTTCACTTCATGGATCCGCATTCCCCTTACTATCCCACAGAAAAAGGACTGGAAATCTTCGGAGCGAACCGGCTGACGGCTTCGCGCGCTCGTTATTTGAACGCGTACTGGAACCGCTTTGACGTTGGAAGTGAACGTCTGCGCGGTCACCGCGACGAAGTCATCGCCATGTACGACGCTGGGGTCCGCTGGGTGGATTCGCAGATTTCGCGGCTTGTCGACGTCTTGCGTCGCTTCAAACTCTGGGAGAATTGCGTCTTTGCCCTTACCGCGGATCACGGGGAAGAATTCCTGGAACACAACAGCCGCTACCATGCGCCCTCCCTGGTGGAAGAGTTGATTCACGTTCCGCTCGTCCTTCGCGTGCCGGGAGCGGCAAAAAGAGAGGTCTCCCGCAATCCCTTCAGCTTGCTGCATCTCGCGCCCATGCTGCTTGCGGCTGCCGGGTTGCCAGTCCCGGCTGAATTTCAAGGACAAAGTCACTGGAAACACATCCAGGAGGGAACCGCGTGGAGTGAGCCTGCAATTTCCGAGTGTATCGCCGGTTGCACGAATCCTTTTCGCCCCGAGCAGCGCCGCGGGGCGCGGCTGCTGGCAGTCCGCGAAGCGCGATACAAACTGCTGTTGAATTTTGCTGCGCGTACCGAGTATTTGTTTGATCTTGAAGCCGATCCCGGAGAACAGACGCCTTTGCCGAACGCAGCCGGAAAGCCGGAGCGGCGGCGCTTGCTTGAGGCTGCGCTCGCACATCTGCGGAGGTCCAGTCCTCGGCAAGTTTCAGAAGCTTACCTGCGAGCACGCTTGCGTGAGATTGGCATGAATCTGACAAATGGCACAGCAACCGCGAGTAGACGGGCTGTCGGCTAAGCGAATCCAGGGCGAGTTGCCTGAAAAAACCAAGATGAAGCCGGTCAACATATTGGTCGACTCTCTCGCGGACGAGGGCCTGACCAACGCCCAAATGATAAACGCGCGGGAGATCGTGAGCCGACTAAATTCGGATCGCTTTGCCGTGACCATGTTTGTGCACGGACCTCCGGCCGCCCAAATCAGCGGTAGGCCAAATACACGTTTGATCAAACTTCCAGATCGGCTGCAGACGATTCCCTTGCTGGCCCGCTTCCTGTTCGGGAGGCAGGATATTCTTTTCTATCTGAAGGCCTCGCCGGCCAGCCGATGGTATCTGAAGCTGCGTTCGCTTCGGAGGAGCCCCTGCATAATCGCAGGTACAATCGAGTCGCAAACCGACTGGCGGGATGACACGATTACTCCGCAAGCGATCCGGCTCATCGAGGAGACCACGCTGCGCTGTGATTGTCTCTTCAGCAACTCCGCGTTCGTCAAGCGGAGTCTGGAAACGAATTACGGCCTCCTGAGCGAAGTGGTTCCGACAGGAGTTGATACTGAGTTCTTTACGCCCCATTGGGACCGGCCGGCGAATTCGAGACCGCGCGTGCTCTTTGTGGGGGCGCTTCGAGCTTTCAAGGGACCACAAGTCGTTCTCGACGCGGCGCAGCGCTATCCTCAAGCGGATTTTGTTGTCGTGGGAGACGGCGTCATGGCACAAGAACTACGCGACCGTGCGAAAGGACTGGCAAACGTTGTGATGCGGGGCTCGCGTGGGCGGACTGCAATTCGGGAGGAATATCGCGAGGCAGACATTTTTCTGTTTCCCTCCCGCTGGGAAGGGTCGCCCAGAGTTTTGATGGAAGCGGGGGCCAGTGGTTTGCCGGTGATCGCGCGCCCGGATTACGAACCCGAGTCCGTAATTGACAGTAAGACGGGATTCCTGGCGGCTACAGACGACGAACTGATGATGCGTTTGGCACAACTGCTCGCGAATCCTGACTTGTGCCGCACGTTGGGACAGTCAGGGCGTTCTCACGTGGCTCGCTTCAGCTGGGACGTGATCACCCGCCAGTGGGAGACGATCTTTACGCGCTTGGCGCACGCGCAAAAGAAGGACTCACGCCGGGAGTCCGTTACTTGATCCCCAAGCTGGTAATCGTTACCGAGATCATCGCGCCGTACCGGATTCCTGTTTTCAATGCCCTGGCGCTGAGACGAGAAATTGACCTGCGTGTTATTTTTCTCGCCGAGAACGATCCCAGCCTGCGCCAGTGGCGGGTGTATAAAGATGAGATCAAGTTCTCGTATGAGGTGCTTCCATCCTGGCGGCGGCGCTTCGGCAGACACAACGTCTTGATCAATCGTGGAGTGCTTTCAGCCCTGAACAAAATCAGACCCAATGTTCTGTTGTGTGGTGGATACAACTATCTGGCCTCCTGGGAGTCTGCTTTCTGGGCCAGAGTTCATCGAGTGCCGTTGCTGCTGTGGTCAGAAAGCACCGCTTTGGACAGGCGCCGAGGCCATCGTCTGGTGGAATTCATGAAGGCGCGCTTTCTGAGTCTGTGCCGGGCTTTCGTTGTGCCTGGGAGATCGTCGTTGCAGTACTTGAAAGATCTTGGGATACGAGATCAGCGCATCTTCACAGCGCCAAACGCTGTTGACACCCGGCTATTTGCGGCGTTGGCGGAACAAGCGAGCCGGGACGAATTTCAAGTGCGTGCCCGCCACTCTCTGCCGTTGCGATACTTCCTGTACGTTGGCCGATGGGTGCGAGCCAAAGGAGTTTTCGACCTTGTGCAAGCATATGCCCAGCTAGACGATGAGGTCCGCGCCAAAGTTGGTTTAGTATTTGTGGGAGATGGCGCCGATCGCTCCGAACTGATCGAACGAGCTTTACGAATCACACCGGGGACGATCCAGTTCCCTGGCTTTGTACATCGTGAGGGGTTGGCGGAGCTTTACGCTTTGGCAGACGCGTTGATTTTTCCAACTCATAGCGACCCTTGGGGGCTGGTGGTGAACGAAGCGATGTCGTGTGGTTTGCCAGTGATTGTTACAAGGGTTGCAGGATGTATGGCGGACTTGGTGCAAGATGGCTGGAACGGATTTGTCGTCCCGCCCGGAAATCCGTCTCAACTCGCCGCCGCCATGGCGCGTTTAGCGGGCGATTCCGAATTGCGAATGGAAATGGGTTCCAGGAGCAAGGATCGAGTAAGGGCGTATTCTCCGGCGGCTTGGGCTGAGGGATTGGTAAAGGCAGTGGAATCCACATGCGCGAGGGAGCCATGAAGGGCCGGGTTCAGTTGGTGGTTCTCCCTCTGGGAGTGATTGCGTTTCTGGTGTTGTTTATGTTGGTGGAGCGCCGCCCAGATCTATTCACCAACACCACTTACCTCGGCGCGATTCTGGCATTACAGATTGCCCTTGCCGGTCTGAGCCATTTTGAAGACGTGTTCTTTCCTCTATTGATGGGAACCTTTCTTTGGGCGGGATCATCGCTGCCATTGTCTGGCACCGGGATGTCGCTGCGCTGGCTTTTCTTAGGAGTAGGCGCGTTAGGTGGCTTCGTCATCTGGATCAAGAGTCCGCGGCCGCGGCATTTTGGGCCTTTCCATCTAGTGGCCGCGTTTTGTGTGTTTTCCGCACTCGTCTCCGCCCTAGTTTCCGAGATACCGAGAACGGCCTTGCTTAAAGTGTCAAGCCTGTTCTTGCTCTTTCTGTATGCATCCTCGGGAGCCCGCGCAGCGATTGCCGGACGGGAAAAGAAGTTTATGAGTGGCTTAGTGCTGGCCTGTGAAGTTCTGGTTTACGTTTCGGCAGTGTGTTACTTCGTCTTGGGTTTCGGCGTCTTTGGCAACCCCAACGCGTTGGGGGCGATCGTCGGCGTGGCCGCAGTTCCGATCTTGCTCTGGGCGGCGTTGGTGGCTGAAACTAGGGGTCTGAAGCAGCGCCGATTTTTCGCCCTGGCTTTGTGTGGCGGCCTGCTCTACCTGGCCAACTCCCGCGCCTCGATTCTGGGCGCCATGGCGGTCGTTCTGGTATTCACGGTGGCTGTGCGTCACCAGCGACTGCTCTTGCAATGTGCCTTCGTTTCTCTCTTCTTCCTTACCGTGATGGCGGTGATTAATCCCTCCCACATGAAGGAACTGGTTGCGTCGTTCACCGGAAGGGTTATTTATAAGGAAGGAGGCACCACACCAGGGCTGTTAGGATCGCGCCTCTCGCCTTGGGCTGAGACCCTTTCCGTTGTCAATCGGAGCAGAAAAAATCTTTTGTTTGGCACTGGGTTTGGCACCAGCGAACTGGGGGATCTTCGGCCTGACCTCGAGGCATCTTCGGTCTACACGAAAGAGGGGACAAATCGGGAGCACGGTAACAGCTATTTGGCGTTGGCTGAGTATATGGGACTGCTGGGTGCGGCGCCGTTTCTGGTCTTGCTTTTTATGGTGGTTCGGGCCGTGGTTCGTATCTATAGCTGGATGCGAAGAACCGGGAATCCCTATGACTATTGCATTCCATTCGCGCTGGTTGTGATCGCGGGTCTGGTGCATGCTGGCTTTGAAGACTGGCTGTTTGCGGTGGGCTCCTATCTTTGCGTCTTCTTCTGGGTTTCGGTTTTTGCGCTGATGGATCTGGTTCCCGAAGTCGAGCCGGGAAGATCGACAACGGTGTTTCACAGGCGGTCAGGCGTAGTGGCATCACCGGCTCCGGTGGCCCATTCGCTGCGCTGATCGAATCTGCGCTGGAGCCAATCCTCAAGGTTGGAACTGGTAGTATACTGGCTCCGATAAATCAGCGAACAATCAGCGCGCACGCAGCGTCTTGGAGAAGTGGAATGGCGGATCCGTCAGGGTCGCGGGTGAAAAATGATTTGACGCTGCCGGGGCTTTCCGGCCAGCGGGTGGAAATCCTGGAATGCACGCTGCGCGATGGAAGCTACGCCGTGGATTTCAAGTTTACCGAAAACGACACGGCGATCCTTGCTGGCGTTCTGGGCCGGCTTGGTTTTCGCTGGATTGAAGTGGGTCACGGCGTGGGGTTGGGGGCCATGAAAGCCGGCAAAGGTA
>OBLU010001431.1_pt1 | contig 22299 bp, 20 predicted proteins | sample 1518681 | NCBI WGS metagenome assembly OBLU01 (sample SAMEA3539304, study PRJEB22396) | soil metagenome | biome: tundra; feature: field; material: soil | place: USA | collected 2010-05 | depth 0.15 m
GATGCCGTCGATCCAGGCGCTGGATAAGCCGTACCATCCATCAAAATAGTGGAGGAAGGGCCACAAGACGACCTCGTATTCGCGGTCGCGCTGGGGTATTGGGGGGCGAGGAAGGGTGTATTCCGGGCGGGTGAGGGGTATGGGCTGAGAGCCAAGCCAAAGCGGGAACTTGACAGGCCTGAGCCTGGAGAATTAAACCATGCAAGCTTGAGCCAGAGGGGTGAGCGGGCGAGGACGCGAGAGTGCGAAGGGGAGAGTCAACTGCTGCTTGCCGCCGGGACGATACGGCGGCTCAGGATGCCGATAGCAAAGCCGGTAAGGACCCCGGCTCCGTTGATGAACATGTCGCGGATTTCGAACTCTCTGCCGGGTACCAGTTGCTGACCAAACTCCAATGCCACGCCCAGCAGTATCGTGGCGAAGGCGGCCAGGACGGCGAGAGACCGGCGTTTGATGGCCAGAAGCGCCAGCAGGGCCAGCCAGGTGTAGGCGCAGAAGTGCAGCACCTTGGAGCTGACGGGCAGACTTCCGACCGCGCGCATCACAGGCGAACTGGCGGGCAGCAGCGAGCCGCTCACGACCAGCAGGATGCTGAGGAGCCAGACAACGTATAGCAGACGCGAAGACATCAGGATGAGGCGCCTGGAGGGCGCACCGGCGGTCTTCGGGCTTGTCATAACAGGTTGCCAATGAATCGATTCGCCATGCTGTCGGGGAAAGTGAAAGTGGCTTCAGTCGCCGGTCCGCCGTCGCCGGCCAAACCAAAAGCGCCGGTGCCCACGATTCGTGGAAATTACCCCGCTCGTGGTGACCATCCGGACACGATTATTGCTGGTGTCCAGGATATGAGATTGCCTGACTTGTCCACCGCGAGCGCCGAGGGTCCGCTGAGCAGGGCTTGCATTGACAGCCCTCCATCTTCCGAAAAATCCGATTGACCCTGGCCGCCGGCCACCGTCGTGATGATCCCGTTAGGATCCACCCTCCGGCCATTAGAATAGGACGAGTCCGCGATAAAAAGGTTGCCTGACGAATCGAAGGCCAAACCTGCCGGAAATCCCAGCGAAGCGGCGATGGCAAGTCCACCATCGCCGGCGGTACGGTTCATGCCGTTCCCGGCGACGACGGAGATGATACCGTTGGTCGCAACCTTGAGAACCATGGCGAGTCCGCTGGCGGAAAAGTACACGTTTCCCTGGCCGTCAACGGCGACGTTGTTCGGTCCCACTAGCTGGGCGGCAGTCGCTGGCTGACCGGTGCCCGCAAACAAGGCGTCGTTCCCGGCGTAGGTGTTGATGGTGCCTTGGGCCAGCATGACGCCGGAGAAAACCAGGGCGGATGGCAGGAATCTCGTCAGAAGCATGTTCACGGGAGTCTCCAATAAAGTTCTCACACGTTTTCCATTCGTTGTCTGCTTGTTGTCGCCGCGCATGAACTGGCCATTGCAGCCGATAAGCATATCGGATCGCAAATCTCGTGAAGCCGATATTCCATTCGTTCCCATCTGGGCGTTCCGTTCTACGCCAACCTCCACTGGACAGAGTACCCTTCCGGCAACGGTCAATGGTTAACGGTTAGCAGTTAACAATTAACCCAGACTATCCATTGAAATGATTGATCCTCATCTTTCGAAAGTGGTCTCGTATGAACAGAAGCTATGAACGGAATGTGCGAAATGTGTCGCGAGTTAGACCTTCAGACGCCCAAGATTCTCTGGCCGTGCACGTCGGGAACTGGTCAAATGTTTCGTGCGGCTCCCTTAAGAACGGAGCTTCGATGCCAGGCGCCGCTCGGTTGCTGGGTGAACCGAGGACTCGCGAGGTACGCTCCGGCGCCGAAGCCTGGAATGGCACGCGATGGAAATGTATAAAATCCAAACCTAGACTTTTCAAGCTAACCAAGGCTGCCTTCTATCTTCCTAGTTCGGTGAGAACGCCGTATCTTATCGGGATTCGTGTATGGTTCTGCCTGCTTGCTCTGGCGCTTCCTGCGGCTGCGCAATGGCGCACAGGGTATTTCATGCAGCGCGAAGCTGCAGGGCAAACCGCCGCGACCATCCCGTGGTCGAAGTACACACACGTGATTCATTCTGCGCTGCGGCCGACGTACAGCGGTGGGGTCTGCGACTTGGATGCCACAGCAGGCCTGCTTCGTGCCGCCGATATCGAGGACTTTGTAAGCCATGCACACGCTGCGGGTGTCAAGGCAATTATCGGGATCCGTCAGGACGAGACACTCGAGGCAATCACTGCTTGCACAGCGCCTCAGAATATTGCACAATTCGTAGAACGCATCAGAACCTTTGTCGCGAATACCGGTTATGATGGTCTAGACTTCGACTGGGAGAATAGTATTATTACCCCCCAATATCGGGAACTCATCAGACGTCTTCGCACGGCACTGCCCACAGCCATCCTTAGCGTCGTGGTGGGGTTCACCGAACGGTTCATGACTGCTGCGGTGCAGTACGATCTGGACCAGATCAACGTTCGGGGCTACCATTTGGATTCTCAAAACCCTACTGGAAGCGTGATCAACTACACCTCGTACCGTTCGCCAGAGCTTCAGGGAGCCAATTCCCCAGACCAGTTGTTGGACATTCTGTCCTGGGACTTCGTGTATGCTGGGAACGCATCAAGTAAACTCGGACTTGCCGTGCCGTTTTACGGCCAAATCACGAAAGGCTGTATGGACGATACCGGCACGACCGGCGTAACTGACCCGAATCAGGCTTGGGTTGGCCGCGCAGAAATCGCCTCCATTCCCTATCGCGACCTTGTGAAATCTCGGTATTGGAGCAACGGCAGTCGCGTATGGGACGACTTCAGAAAGTCCCAGTACATCCGATATCGCGGCGGAAGTTGCACGGCCGATGCCTTCCTTTCGTACCTCGGGCCTGAACAACTGCATGAAGTCGTCGCTCTGGTCCGGGCTAATAAACTTGGCGGCATCGCGACGTTCGGCCTGCCTTACGAATATCTCGCCAGCCAAACTGGCGATGCCCGATATCCCATTTCAACTGTTCTCTACGATGCGATGACCGCCTCGCCTGTCAACTTCCTAGACACCAACTCGCCTGAGACTGCCATCACGCACGCTGTTGAACCGCCTCGCCCGCCCTATCACAACATCTCACGTACTAGCCAGGCGAACACCGGGCCGCCGATCTCCGTTCCTGCTCAGACAACGCCTAGAATGACATCCACGGTAACGAACGCGGGTGCAGTCACATTTACCTATTACGTCGATTCCGCCAACGGCTCGGACTCCAACCCTGGAACTATCACCAAACCCTGGAAGACCATCGCCAAGGTGAACGCAACCACATTGCAGCCGGGGCAGTCGGTTGGATTCAATCGTGGCGGCCTGTGGCGGGAGATGCTGATGGCTAAGCAGAGCGGGGCTGCTGGAAGTCCGATCACGTTTGGGGTGTACGGCACTGGTGCGGAGCCTCAAATCCTGGGCTCCTCTTCCGCGAGTTCGACGGCAGACTGGACCCAAGACACGGGGACTCGGAATTGTTGGTACACGGCCGCTCTCGCCGCAGTCCCCACCTTCGTCTGGAGAGACAACGTATTCATGCGTCCCGTTACATCGGAAGCTTTACTGGCCAGCGGCGCGGACACAAGCAATTATTACTTTAATTCCGTTAACAAAAAGGTGTACGTGTATGCCACGTCTAACCCAACCACTGGCGGGCACGCCTTTGAGATCGGGCAGCGAGCTTTCGCCTTCTATGCACTCGGAAAGAGTTATCTGGTCATACATGGACTTACTGGCAAATATACGAACAACGCAATCTTCAACCTGGACACTGGTTCGTCTTACTGCATTATTGATGGGGTAGCGGCCTCGTTCGGCATGAAAGGTATTCGTACCTCTTCGACGACCGGCAACCAAGTCAGTAACAGCGTAGTGTCGTACGTGTCCGACGACGGGATAAGTTTCATGTCGGCCACGAATGGGTACATCTTCGGGAACGATATCAGTCATGCCGGGATGCTGGCGGATGATCGTAGTGGGATCAGTATATTCCAGGTGTCAAGTGGCAATGCAGTATACAGCAACGTGGTACACGATTCTGGGTCTGCCGGTCCTGTTGGATGCCGGGGAATCATTCTCGACACGGTTCTCACGACGGGGGCGAATGACGTGTATGGGAATCTAACCTACAATAATTCCGCTGCGGGAATCTTGGTGTATTGGTCTGATAACCAGCGCGTGTACTACAATATCTCCCACGACAACACACACGATATCTCATCCCCGTTTGGAATGGGGATAGGTGTCAAGAAATCTGTTGGGACAGTAGTCTACAATAACACCACTTATCACAATCAATTTGCAGAGATTTATGGCGCAACGATCGAAGGTGTAAACAGCACGGGAACCGTTGCGGAAAATAACCTATCGGTTATGGCAGGCACCACTCATTACGGAATCGCTTTCGACAACGCCGCGAACACAGCAGATTATAACCTTGTCTACAGTGCGGCCGCGGGCTATCACAATCTGTATAACTGGGCTGGCGTTAACTACATAAGCAAAACGACTTTCTATGTCGCCACCGGCCAGGGGCAACATGATATCAACGCTGATCCGCTCTTCGCCAATTCGCCGGGCGGTGACTTTACTCTTCTGCCCGGTTCTCCTGCCATACGAGCAGGCATCTACATTGCCGGTGTGAGCACGGCGAAGCCGCCGAACATGGGGGCAAAGTGAGATCCGGGCGACGTTCCAGTACAGCTCAGGACCTCGGCAACAGCTTCTCGGCCACGACCACGTAGCCGAGGGGAAATGCCCGCTTACTACGCTCAGAAAGCGCTTGCACAAGCGACGTGGAGTCCAACACTGTCGTTGCAATGGAAACTCCGTGTACCGGTAATAATCGTGCGGTCCTTCGTGATAACCCAGTAAAAGAACGGGACACCGATTATTAATTTCTCGCCCGGCCGAAGAATTCGCGCTGCCTCGCTCATCGCGCGGGCAGGTTCCGCGAGGTGCTCCAGGACATCGGTGAGCAGAATAGTGTCGAAGCTTCGGTCATCAAATGGCAACCTACCACCGAGATCGACCACGAAATCGAGATGCATACTGGGGTGAGGAGTATTTGCCCAGTCAATGCAGATGTTCTCCTGCACAAGGTCGCGGTAGACTCCGAACAGAGGATCGTGCCCGCAGCCCATATTCAGCAGCCGGCCGCGGACCTGAGCGAGAATCGCGCGCTGATACCATTGAGCAGCGATGTCGGCAGTGAAGCGGGAACTGATGGTCACCTGCCTGCAATCCCGCGACGCCCTGAGACCACGCGCGGTTATGACGAATTTCGTCTGGTGCCAACGTTCGGTGTTCTTCACAAGATCTCGCCCTCGGTGAGTGATATAAAGTCTTAACCAGGGGCACAAGACGCACTTACCACTGGAAGGGTAATCAGGCGGACAAGCCTATTGGTTCGCTGGGACCCGTCCTGGCCGGTAATTCCGATGATTAGAGGTCATGTGGGCAGATGGAATCCTTCGGAAAAAGAAGAAAAACGCAACTATTGTGCTATACGGCGGAGAGATCCCTGAACCAAGCAATTGAAGAGCGAGGTCAAACTCGCGATACCGATCCGCTATTTCACGGAGCCAGACAGGAGGCAACGGCACATTCCACGCCTTGGCCGAGACTGCCAACGGGTCGATAGATTGTACCATCTTCGCAGCATCTGCCACCTGAGAGCAAGGACACGTTCCGGTCTTGAGGAGTCATTGATCACCTCTACTCCGTCGCCTGCGGTGTCACACACGAAAACTTCGCCAGTTCGATAGATGAGGTACCACTTCCCGCCCCCCAGCTTGATTGCCCTGCCCAGCGACGATTTTGGCAATGTGTCGCGCTATCCAACATTTTCGTTGCGACGCTTTTGCTGATCGATGTGGTGCTGTATCCAGTTCCAAAGCACTAGGCTTATAAATGGTATGTCGTTGAGAAGATATCGCTTCCAAAGCCGTCGTGGCTCCGCTATGAGGCGCCAAAGCCATTCGAGGCCGTGCCTCTGCATCCAGAGAGGCGCGCGCCGGATCTGGCCTGCAACGAAGCTGAAGGATATACCGATTCCTACCGCGAAAGCAACGCCTGATTCCCGAGCATAGTTATAGATCCACTTTTCCTGTTTAGGAGCACCTAGACCAACGAACAGGATGTCGGCGCCGCTTTTGCGAATTTCATCCTGAATCGACTGGTTTTGAACTGAGTCGACATGAAACCCCAGTTCGGGGCAAGAACATCCGGCGATTCTCAGATCAGGATAAAGGCCGTTCAGACGGCTCGCCGCGTTTACTGCTGCTCCCGGATTGCCTCCCAGCAAAAAGATGGAATGGCCACATCTCGCGGCGGCTTCACAGGTCCGCTCGAATAGGTCGGTTCCGTTGATTCGCTCCTTCAGTGGTGTACCGAGTACTTTGGATGCCCATACCAGCGGCACGCCATCGGCCAGAACCATATCGGCCTCTCCGTACACCGTGCGCAGTTCCGGATCGGTCCGGAGTTGCATGACGTGGTCTACGTTAGGTGTCACTGCATACGAGAAGTGGCGAGCTGCAACAGCTTCTGCAATTCGCGTCAGAGCTTGATTCATGGAGATATTGTCGATTTCAGTACCGAGTAGGCTTATCCGAGCCATCGCTCTACTTCGATTGACCATTTTGGGCTTTGTTCTCCGGCTTCTCGGTAACTTGTCGGGACCTTTTGAATTGCGCGGTGCTTTGCGGTCCAGCCTGGCGGTTTGGCGACACTCAAATCAAATCGCTATATTGCCGAACTGTTGGGTACGTCAGACCGGTTTGACACCGGAGACGGCAGGAGCCAAGCGCTAGGTACGCCATACTAGCTAGAGCGTTTTGCTTCTGCCTGAGTGATTTCTCCAACGAGCGGCTGTTGCCAGACACGTCGGTGCGTACCGGTGATGTTACTTCCAGAACACGGTGGGTTGGATTGATAACGCGGACCGAGCCCCAAGACAATTGTTCTAAGGGTAACGGCCCGCGAACATTCAATGCGGCGGTCGCTTTCGGCGCATTGCGTCGATTAATGCTGGATCTGCTGCAGGAAACCTGAGAGCGAGTATGGGTCTCGTTGCCGGGTCCCTACGAGCGTTCGGAAGGCGCCGAGTCGAACCACCCAGCAACTGCAAACCGAGCGGGCGTACCGTCGGCGAAGCTCAAGCCGGCGTGCCACAATGAGTCGCGAAAAGCGTCGTTTTGTGCAGCCATCGAGTAGTTTTAGGCGGCATTGCGTAGAAAGAAAAGACAGCTATTGCTACGCCACTGCGCGTTGCATGTTCTGCACCGCGTGGGCCAATTAGAATAGCCCGAAGCGCAGGCGTAGCACGCGGTAAACCTTACGACTGAATTCTTGAGCCAACGCCCATCCCCCTACAAACCTCCGCGGTTGCGCGCTTCTTGCCGACCAGCAGCGCCCGCCACTGGTAGTGACGCAGAAAACGCCGGAACGGCTCGCCGCTATAACGCGGCTTGCGCCATGCCGCACTCTTGATCCAGCCCCACATCATTGCCAGGCTTCCCCGCAACACCGGTCTTTCGTTGAGACGGTTGACGGCGCTGGCGAGCATGTACAGAAATCCCGTCCCCATGAAGTACTGGCCTCTACCAAAGCGCTCGCGCCCTGTCAGCACGCCTTCTTGACTCGATCCCATTGGCCGCAGATGGGTGAAGCGTAGGTCGCGATCATCCCAACTGCACGCGATCCATCCTTTCATTCGGCACTGATGACAGTCGATGACGTCCCACATCACCTCGCGAATAAAGCCGCGGATCTCCAAAAAACACGACATCCGGTAGAACTTCGTCGCACCAATCGAGGTTTCGTCGCCGTGGCGTTCGTTGACGAGCACACCGCGCTCCCGGATATAGGCCTTGCCGCTGCAGGTGGCAATGCGCGGCTCGACTTCGCAACGCCGCATCAGGATCTCGAAATAGCGTGGCGGCAGAATGAGGTCAAGATCGAGCTTGCAGAGGTACTCGTAGTCGCCGGGGACTACCGTCTCATAGCCCGCGTAAAACGCCTCGATCACGCCTGGCCCCACGGCGCGGTGTCCGCGGTCGGTGCGAGTGACGATCTGGATCCAGTCGTGCCGAGCCCGGTATTCGGCCAGGATGCGCGGCGTGTCGTCGCTTGACCCGTCGTCGACAATCACCCAACGTGCCGGCCGCACCGACTGCGCGACAACGGAGTCGAGCGTCTGCCGCATGAACGCCGCCTCGTTGCGGCAGGGGGAGATGAGGAGGTATCGTTGGCTCATGGTTTATTGATAGCACCCGTGGGGGCCAAGTAAGGGGCAGCATCAGGGCCATCCGCCTCACACAATCGCGTCTAAACACTCTAAGCCCATGCGAAGAACACAGCGCACAGCCCGTAAACAAACCGAAACGATGGCGGGTTGATATTATCTGCCGAACACGCACCTTTCAATTTCAGCGGGATTGCGGCAAGTCAAGCTATCTATCAGGAAAAACTCGTGACACTGTATCAACCGGGGCCGGAGTAAAGCTGTTCGCCTCCCGAGTGTCAGACGTTATCATCTTAAAAAGACAGTCAAGGTTGGTGTCCGCATCGAACCTCGCCTCAACCCTCGCGCGGCCCGCCGATCCGAAACCGGTTCGCAACTTAGAATCGGCGATAAGCCGTTCCAGTGCGTCAGCCGCCGTATTGGGATTTCGCTCGGGCACCAGAAAACCTGTGACGCTGTCGATCACCAGTTCAGGGATACCCGAAATGTAGGTCGAAACGACCGGAAGGCTCATAAGCATCGCTTCGATGATTACCGTCGGTAAGCCATCACGGTACCCATTTTCCCCTATCTCGGATAGCAGCACAAAAACGTCGCCTTCAGCCATTTCGGCATAGATCTCGCGAAGCGGCAGGTATCCGCTGAGGGAAACGACCTCGTCTAGACCTCGCTCCGAAATCATGCGTCGCAACGCACCCTCCTCCTCGCCGCCGCCGAGAATACGGCACTCTATCTGGCAACCTCTGTGCCTAAGGATATCACAAGTCTCAATGAGCGTCTGAAAACCCTTGACCGCAATGAGGCGCCCAGCAGATACGATACGGAACATCGTGGCGGGTCTTGCCGCTTTCAGGGCTTCGGCCACGTGGGCTTCGGAAAGGTACACACCATTCGGGATCACATGGATCTTAGACGAACTACCCGGACACAACGACTCAAGATAGCGCTTATTGTAACTTGAAACGGCAGCGATGAAGCGGCAGTAACGAACCTTGGCTCTCAGAAGCACTGGCTTCACATAGATGTCCTTGGATGCCTGCGCCGTCCAGGAATATGGGACGCCCGAAAACAAGCTCGCCGCAAGTGCTATCTCGACGCCTGCGAAATGACTATGGATGTGGACCACCTTTCGCCTGCGTAAGGTGGCTGCAATGCCTATGCCACAGAAGAAATGATACAAGATGCGCATCGCCATCGATGGCGCAACGCTCCACGACTCTTTCGCATAAATACTGAGAATGGAACAGTACCGAACCGGATGTAACAGAAAGGCTGTAAGATTAGCGGCAAAATCACGCAACAGGTTATCCGGGCGCGAGAACCTGCTGCGCTTCAACACCTCGGAGACGCAGAAAGGGCCTGTCGAATGGGACTGCTTGGCGCGTTTGAGGGCGAAGACGTCAACCTCGCATCCCCGTGCAACCATTCCTTGAATCTCCCGCAAAATAAACGTCTCACTAAGCGCAGGAAGCGTAGTCACGATATAGGCAAGCTTCATAACACCGACTCAGATATTTCAACGCTCGGCATAACCTGCAGACGACACCGCGTAAGGCCAGCGGTCATTCCCAAGCTACCAAATAGTAAAAGGTTATTGGTTGGCTCATATCCCGAAATAAACTGCATATTGATAAAGTACACAGCACAGATTGCCAACACCCACGCGACGCCTAAGCCGCCCCACGCTCGGGATGCGCGTTTACTGGCATTGCGATATATAATAAGTCCGAGAACCATATATAGCAAGAAGCCAACTGAGCCTTCCTCCACGAGAACATTGACTAGCACATTGTGAGTTACGGTTCCCTCTAAGCCGAGATGCTTAAAAGGAACGGAGCCCACTTGGTCGTGATATTCAACCACTTGCGACGCGAACTGCCCGTAACCGTAGCCGAACCATGGTCTCTCGGCTGCCATCTTCATACTGGCCGCCCACACATTCAGCCGATAGTAGACATTCTCCGAATTTCCTAAGCGCTCGCTCGCGCGATGGTTCGGGATGATTAGCAGTACTGCCGCCACAACGATGGCAGCGATACATTGTAGCGCCGTCTTGCGCCTGTCCCGTTCTGAACGGACGCCCGGTACGCTCAGGATAGCAATTCCGGCTGCGACCGCGAGCCAAGCTCCTCTTGTGTATGTGAAGTATATGGCTGCCAGACAGAGTATGAGAGCGATCCCCTTGGCAATTCTGGTTCTGATATCTCCGAGTTTAACGCTTGCCGCGATGATACAGCAGATCAGTCCGAGCGCCGCACCGTTGTATTCGGACTCCATAAACAGACCGCCTGCACGTCCAGCCCCGATCATCTCAATGATGTTTCCGTTGAGAGCGGGATCGACGATCCACCGGGGAATCACCCACGAATAACATTTGGCGGCTTCCAGTAGCGTTAGAGTGGCCATATACCCGCCGAGAATCGTTACTACCGCAGCGAATCGGCGAAGGTCTCTCATACCAGGCGCTGCGCGCCAAAGAAGGACAGATAGGCAAAATCCTCCATAAGCACGGAAGAACCAGGCCACTGTGCTTCTCGTCGCGACACCCAAAAGCACCATTTGCACCACCCCGTACGCCAGGAATATTCCCGCGATGAACGTGAAAAGCTTGGCAGCTGGCGTTTGAGTTCGCTTCGCGCCAATAAATGCCAGACCCAGGACTACAAATACCAACGCATAGTTGTCGGGTCGCTCAAGCGGAGACCCCCAGCCCCCAACTTGTGTCAGCTCTTTCACCAGGTACATAGAGGATCTTGGGCTAAAGATCGCAACGGAGGCGATATAGACACCAAAGGCGCCGCCGGTATCCGTGAATGCGAGGAGAAGTACTGAAGCCAACCAGGAAAGCTTGGCTAGCTGTCCCACGAGCCCGTCGTCAGCACATGCCAAGAAGAGTAAGCACATTGAGAGAAACAGCAGCGCCGGCGGGGGACTGCTGAGCACTTGGTATTCATACCCCTGTACGTCCACTTTGATGAAGATTGGTGCAACTTGCTGCGTGTCCAACGTGCTCACTTCACAGGTGACTGCAGCTATGTTCAACTTTGACGGATCAAAGCCAAACACCCTTTGTCCGTTGATCCACGAGGCTGCGGCCGCTCTGTCGAAGGAGGCGAGGCCGTCGTAAAACGAATCCTTTGTAGGATGGTACGAAGAGTGTGAGTGTACCGGCTCTATCGGACAATCCTTTGGCGACAATGCTGATGTTCGGATTGCGGTTGTATCTTATTGTTAGTGCCTGTGCCAGATTGGGGCTTGCCTCGAAGGATATTATGCGGGCTTCGGGTCTCACCTGCAGTATAGACTCGATACTCTGGCCTTGATTCGCCCCCACATCGATGCACAACCCCTCTGCGGGCCAGCCTGGGATGCTTGTTAAGGCCCGGAAGTCTGTTTCGTGGACGATCCCTAACAGGCGCCGCATATGAAAATATACGCTGTCTTTTACGTTCTTTAGGCACGGCAACTCGCTCTGCGCCGTTCTAAACACCTTCTTCATGGTCTCGTTCACTTTGCCGCCTTACCCCTTCCTTCACTCCTGGTAACCATAGGCGGTTTGTCAGCTAAAACGCATGGCTGTGTACCTCCGCCGCTGAAACTCAGTCCGCTATTTTGGCGAACATCACCGGATTGTCCCCGCTGGACTCCTACAGCTGCCAGTTTCACCGCAAGTGCTTTCCCGTTCAAGTCTACCAGGTGTCCATGGGACTCGAGTGGAGGATGAACCATCACCCTCACCGACACGGACGCGGTGTGCGACAGAATAGAGCCGGCACAATATCGTACATCTCTGCGGTACTCGCTGCTTGGAGGGAACGGAAGCACAGTTGCACGCTCTGGATCGAGCGATAGGCCCCGGCAACACCTTGTGAAGGGTGGACGCAGGGCCCTTATTGGAAACTACCGTATGGGAAACTACCGTGCCCAATCCGACGCGACTCAAACGTCTACGTGGGTCAAACGGCATTCATCGTAACGATAGTATTAAGCCTCTACATCACCAACAGAAGAACAGAATCATTTGTCTTCGGGAATCTGCTGGAACAGTACGCAATAACAACACGAGAAAAGCATAACAACGCGAAGGCTCGACCTACGTCAGACACGGAACTTCGGAGGGTTCAGGTTGCCCCGTGGAACCCATTTGGCGAGTTTTCCCCGCCAGATGAGTCGCGATAAGCCACAACACTAGCGCTAGCAGGCCATCGCTGGCGATGCTCGACCATGCCGCACCCCGCCAGCCGTAAGCGGGTATGATCCACAGGTTGACAAGAATGTTGAAGGCCGCAATGCCCAGCTGGACGAGGGTTCGCAGGCCCTGATAACCGGCCCCCGTTAATGAATCGGCGATGAAGTAGTGAAACGTCTTCACCAGCGGGAGCACGGCGAGCCAACGCAGAGCTTCCGCTGCATTATAGTATTCGCGGCCAAGAACCCGAGGGACCATCGGTGCACCGAGCATGAGGGCAGCGAAGACAAAGAGCGAGTAAGGTAGAATTCGTTTCATGAGCTTCTGGCCGTATAGCATGGTGGCGTGGATGCCATCCTTCCCACAGCGGAAAAAGCCCGGGTAGGCCGCACTAAGAAGGGCGGTCACCGGGAGGAACGCAACGTCGATCAGGCGATAAGCTGCGCCATAGATGCCGGTGCCCTCCAGCGTCCCCAACCGCGCTAACATCGTTTTGTCGATGTTGTTGTAGATAGTTTGGGCAGAAAGGCCGACCGAAAAGTGAAAGCCCTCCCACAGCTCGCTCTTAATCCGCCGGAGCCGCAATTTGGGCATTCCCAGGAACCGCAGGACACAACCCAGCGCCACCATGCTGGCGACGGCCGACGTGACAAGATACGATAGGGACCAAGCGATCAGCGTTGGTCGATGCAACATCACGATCACAGCAATCCCTATCAGACGCATTGAGCTTGCGAAGATGTTTAATGCTGCCGCCCAGCCTAGCCGTTCCAAGGACCAGAAGGCCACACCGGCGACACCTACATACGGGAATACCAGCACGTCTGAGACCAGGATCATCATGATTACGGCCGGCGCAATTTGTCGCGGCAATAATACGAGGCACACTGGGGCCGTGAGCGCAGACAACAGCAGCCCCGAAAGCAAAGTGACCGCGAGGAGATTTCCGAGAGATTCCGCAAACTGCATTCGGTCCTGAGCTACGTGCTTAATCATCAAGCTGGCACAGCCGTTGCCGACGAATGGAGAAACGACGGCCACGGCCGCAGTCACCGCTACGAAGACGCCGTACTGTTTAGGTCCCAGGTTCCGCGCCATCAAGATAAAGTAGAGCGCCTGAATGACGACCCTCGCGCCATTCCCAAGCATCATCCATGCGGTATTCCGGTTCATCTCGTTGGCACCGGCTTTCAAGAATGGTGTTCGATGCGTGAGGCGCATATTTGTCTGTGGCCCGTAAGGAAAACATGCATTTAAGCCGTCCGCCGAGCCGCTACGCGTCTGTATTCTGGGTGACGCGGGATGGCTCATTTCGATATCGGACAACTCGCCCAGGGTTTCCCACCACAACCGCGAAAGGAGGCACATCTCTCGATACGACGGTGCCCGCACCAAGAACACTGCCGGATCCCACAGTTACTCCCGGGAGGATAATCACACGCGAGCCGATCCAAACGTCGTCTCCAATGATCACTGCGGCAACTGATCTAAACCCCTGCTCGGTCATCGGGATATCGGTTCGAGATGTGCAGTGGTTCCTTGTATAAATCAATACGTCCGGTCCCATCATCACATTCGTTCCTATCCTGGTGCCGCGATCGACAAATGCGTTAGGGCCGACACTCGAGTTAGCGCCGATAGAGACTGTATGGAAAACGATGGATGCGTCACGACAGATATTTACGTTCTGTCCGCAGTGGGCAAATAACGGACGACATATCCAGTATCTAATCGCTCGCCATAGAGTACCTCCGGGTCTAGTCGTGTTCGGCAGGTAGCGGCCCAATGCGTGGTAAAAGAGCGAGTGGACCTTGCGATTAACGGACAATAGGATATTAAGCAAGCGGGATCGCCTCCTCCAAGGCCATGTGTGGCGCACAACAACGCGGCGAGCTAGATGGGTTGCGGCTCCCGGGATACTCATGCAGCACCCGTCCCGCGTAGAACCGCGGGAATCGTCTTGATGAGTATCTTGAGATCCAGCGAAAGGGACCAGGTATCGATGTTACATGAGGTCCTGCTTGATCCAGTATGAAAACGTGGTGTTGCTGCGCCCGTTCACCTGCCATAGGCAAGTGAGGCCGGGTTTTACGCCTGAAGCGCCGCATAAGCGATGCATTGTCGAATTTGGAAACGTCCCGCTTGGAGAGGGGCCTTGGTCCCACCATACCAATGACATCTCTCCTCACACCACGTTGAAGAACTAGGGTCGTTCGTCGAGCGAAGCCTTTCTCAGAACGCGACCGGATGGCTGTGATGCTCGGATCGTTTCGAATCTTGAACGCAGGGCCGTGAGTGTCGTTGCGTGATTGCAGCCTGTCTTTGCAGTTCTTCCGTATCCGGTACCATGGTACGGAACTCGTTTTAGCTGCGATCAAGCTGACGAGTCCGGTTTTGGTGGTGTTTGCTACCGTACGACCTTCATAGACACTGCTTCGCATGTTACAGAACTTCTTCGAGACCTTGGTCAGGAATATCTGGCAAGCGGCCTGCCGCGGTACCCTAACTTATAGGATCAGGGGTACTGGATCTGCGGACAGCCATGAGCGACTTAACCATGCCGCCTATACGCTCTAGCCGCAGTTCCGCGTCAGGGAACAACAGATGCATTTCTCGTATTGAAAGTAGTCGGATCTGCTCTACATCACTCCTTGCGGTGAGGTAGTCAGGCTGAACTACCATCCAACCGAGGTTTAGCTTCTGGTGTAATGCTGTTCGGAGCCACAGCGGCGTTTGAGCCCAAAGGGGTACGTGGAAATGAGGTTCGAGTGGAAAGTAACGATAGGGTGTCTGAACGAAATATCCACTTGCAAGGCGGCGGACTTCCTTTGCCATGGCGTGCTGGTCGGCGAGCGTGCCCACGTGTTCTATGACTGAATTAGAGAAGCAGAAGTCAAAGTATTCGTCGCCGAACTCCGAAAGATGTCGCGCATCTCCTGTGACGCACCGTATGGGCGCGCTACCACACTGGGGCGTCTGCGATTCCGAATTGACAACCGTCTGCGATTTCAGATTAACAACAGTGATTGAAACGCGATCGGGCACCTCATCCGAAAGTGTCGCCCAAAACGATGCGGTCCCGCCAATGTCGAGGATGCGGACCGCCTTGCTGGGCGGCAATAACGCGATGAACTGCCTGAGGCGAGTGCGACGTAACCGTGTAGCGGTGGAGTCAGCCTTCGTAATGTCCGCCAATGCTAAGCGCATCGATGTTCCCCCGGTTCAGTTCTTTTTGACGTGAATTCATGACTTGTTGCACCTGAACAGACTCATGCAGCACCCGTCCCACGCAGAACAGCGGGAATCGTCTTGATAAGTATTCTAAGATCCAGAGAGAGGGACCAGCTATCGATATACTGGAGGTCTTGCGCGATCCAGGACGAAAACGTTGTGTCACTGCGCCCGTTCACCTGCCATAGGCAAGTGAGGCCGGGTTTCATGCTGAAGCGCCGCATGAGCGAGGCATCGTCGAATTTGGAAACATCCCGCTTGGGGAGCGGCCGAGGTCCTACCAATGACATTTCTCCCCGCAACACGTTGAAGAATTGGGGCAGTTCGTCGAGCGACGCCTTCCGCAGCACGCGCCCGATGGCGGTGATCCTCGGATCATTGCGGATCTTGAATACGGGGCCCTTGGCCTCGTTGCGGGATTCTAGCCCTGCTTGCAGTTTCTCCGCATCCGGCACCATGGTACGGAATTTGTACATGCGGAAGCGCCGTTTATGAAGGCCGCAGCGGTCCTGAGCGAATAGTACTGGACCCGGGCTTGTCAGCTTGATCGCCGCTGAAATTGCGAGCATGAGCGGTCCGAGGATGGCCAGCCCCGCGATGGCACCCGCGAGGTCCATGCAGCGCTTTACCAACTGCGTATAACCGTCCTGGACGACCTTGAGGCTGACCACGGGTGTAGCTTTGTCCGCTTCGAATTGCGGCCTGGCGAGCGACAGTTGAAAAATATCGGAACGATACTTGGCTTCGATGCCCGCGCGCTCACAGGTCCGGATGGCAGTCTGAATCTGGTCGTAGCAGGATTTGGCGGGCAGCGCGATCAGCACCTCATCCACCGCCTGCTTCATCAGGATGGTTTCTAGGTCGTCCAGGCCACCGAGCATCTGACGCCGGATGGGGGCTGCTACGAGATGAGCGTTTGGAGAGTCTACAAAGCCCAGAACGCTGGTGAGGCCACGGCCTGGCTCCTGGAGGCGTTCATACATGGACAGAGCGCGCGGGCCGCTGCCCACGATGATGACGCTGCGACGGCCCCTTAAAGACTGGGCAAGCCGTCCGGCGAGGAGCCGGCCGCATATACAAGCCAGAATCGCCGTCGGCAGAAAATATAACACGATCCTAACGGTAAACGCACCGCTTTGCGTGGTCAGCGGAAAGAACAACGCAAGGACGGATATCACGGCGCATGCCTTGGTCACCTGAAGCAACTCCCTCCAGAGAGGTGCGGCCGGCGACGACCGAGAAAGGCCGAACGCCCGGAACGATATGGCACAGCCGAGCAAGAAGAGCGCGGCGAGGAGCAGGTTCTTGAGCGTGACCCGGATGGCCAGGAACTGGCTGAATCCACTAGGCATGCGGCCCCAGTTGAGTGCGGTGAACACGCCCAGCAGCACCAACAACACAACGGCGGCGTTCACGAACGCGTAGACACGCGCAGTTAGCGGTTTGGTTGGACGAAACATGGCAGGTATCTCCTTCGAACGAGAAGAAGATTATTTCAGCAGTGGGTTCGCATAGAACCCGAAGCTCCCCCATTTGACGAAGCGTTCGATTTTGCTGACCCGGTTCTGCGGAACGATCAGAAGATCGCCAGGGCGCAAGTCCGCCAACGGCTCCTTGGCAGCGGCCGGGCTCATCGCGGCCTTCAGATTGAGGATCTCGGTCTTCGCCAGATCCGGCCCGACCCTGCGAAAAAGGATCACTTGGGAGTTTTTGGCACTGGCGTCTTTAAAGCCTCCGGCCATGGCGATTGCCTGGAGCGCGGTCACCTGGCCGCGCATCTCGAATTTGCCTGGACTCGCGACTTCGCCGCCCACCACGAAGTAGGGTTTTTCGAATTCCTTCAGTACCAGCGTGATTTCCGGTTCCTTCAGCCGGCGGCTCGCCTTCTCGAGAATCGTGGATTTGACCTGATCTAGGCTCAACCCTTGCACCTTGACGTCACCAACGATTTGCAGGTTAACGAAACCATCCGGCTGAACGGTGACCGTCTGGTCGAATTCCGGTGAGTACCGGTAATGGACCTCCACCACATCTGTCGGTTGAAGGCGATACCGAGTGTCGCGCTCGGCAAAGGATCCGGTTTGCCCAACGGCCGCAGCCGCGAATATCATGGAGAGAAAGAGATTATGGATTCGCACTTGGTTACCTCCTCCGCATCAGGATGCAGCCGGCTAATTTGACGCCCCTCAACTGGAGCGCATGCTGATCACGCTGAATCTGCTGTCTAGCCGTTCGTCCAGCTTCGACTACCAGGACTGCCGCATCCGCCATGGCCGCGATTGTGGCGGTGGCCGGCGCCGTTTCAACTGAGGGGCAGTCGAGCAACACCGAATCGAACTCACCGCGTAACGAACCTAGCCAATTGCCGGCTGATGGCACGGGCGCCGGAGATTGGAAGAACTCGACGGTCGCGCCAGAGGTCGGGGGCCAAAGGGATACGTTTGGCACGTGTCCGGGCACGCTGGCAGTTGCATCCGGAAACTGGTTCATTCGAAGTAACGCGTCCACCTGGACGATTACCACGCGCTTGCTGGAGGCGGCCAGTTCCGCCGCGATTCCTCTACAGGCCTCGCGACCACGGGGTCCGGGACCGGCGTCTACGACCGCTACGACCGAGTGGCTTAGGAAGAGGCGGAGGATGAGACCCAAGTATTCGCCGGGGCGGGGTACCGCTTCCAACAGCGGCGGCGAAGTGTGTTCGGAGGCGGCTCTTTCCAGTAGCAAGGAATTTCTACTCATGTGTGCTCCTATAATCAGAATCGGCCCAATAGGAACGCGCCGGTGGCCAGCAGGGCCAAGCCTCCGGCTATCCAAGCGGGGCGGAAGGATTGTGGTGTTTGGGCGAAAGCGATGGGCTTTCCAATGGCGCTTCCTGACGGCTGCGTTGCGGCGCCGATCGTGAGGTCGAGGTCGCAGAGGACTTCGGCCACTTCATCCGTGCCTGCCTGGCTTTTGCCCAGAGCGAACGCCAGGGTCAGTGAGTTGAAGCAGATGGTATTGACATTGCGCGGCACGCCACCGGATGCGGAGGCTATCATGTCGATCGCACCGCGGGTGAACACAGCGACGGAACCCCCGGCGCTTTGCAGGCGATGGACGATGTAATCATGGATTTCGCGGCCGGTCAACGGTTCCAGGCGGGCAATGGCGTTAAAACGCTGCCGAATCTGTTCGCAATCGGGCTGTTTGAGGGTCTCAGCCAGGCGAGGCTGGCCGGCCAGGATAATCTGCACCAGCTTTCCAGGGGGCGTTTCGAAGTTCGAGAGCATGCGGATGGCTTCGAGGGTGTCGCGGTGCAGGTCCTGGGCTTCATCGAATACGACGACGACGTTCTTTCCGGCGCTTTGGGTTTTAAGCAGGTACTGGTAGAACAACTTGTGGCTGGCGGCGGGGGACGCGGCAGGCTCCAGACCCAAGGACGCGAGGATGGAGTCGAGGACGGTGGTGCGGTCGTAATAAGGGTTGGCCAAGTAGGCGATTTGGGCCTTGCCTTTCAGCATCTGGACCAGGGTGAACAGGACGGTTGTCTTGCCCAGACCGGCGCGGCCGAGGAGCAGAGCGAAGCCGCGGCGCTCCTGGATGGCATAGAAGAGTGTAGCGACGGCTTCGCGGTGCTGCGTGGTTGGGCAGAAGAAGCGGCGGTCGGGTGTGACACCGAAGGGCTCTTCGCGAAGGCCGAAGTGGGTGTGATACATGAGCCGGAGGATCTGGGAAATGTCAACGACAGGGGAGGTAGCGTCGGCACGCACGAGTGATCAAGGGCTAATCAAGGGCTAGTCGCCGTAGGAGGTGGCTAGGACGGGAAGGCCGGTTAGCTCTTCGAGCTCACAGGGCTGCTCGACGGCGTCACGAAAGTACTCAGCGGCGAAGGCGGCGCCAAGGCTGACAAAACCTGCCAAGAAGACTCCCAGGACCAGGTTCAGTATTATCTTAGGCTTGGACGGCGAATGTGGCTCGACGGGTGTCTCGGCGATGGCGACGTTAGCTATTTTCACCCGATCGAGCGCATCGCCAATGCGTGCTTCTTCCGCCTTTTTGGCATACAGCAAGTAGTCGTCTTCGGCTTTTTTCTGCGTGCGGACCAGGTCGTCAAAGGTAGCGGTGGCGTCGCCGAGCTTCATCAGTTGCCGGCGATAGGTCCACGACTGCCGGGCAAGGGTTTGGCGGCGGTTTTCTAATCCCGCCAGTTCGGTTTGCTGTTTTGCCAAGTCGATCTCTACTGTCTGGTGGAGGGGGTTGACATCGGTGGACTGCTCGACGCCGGTCAATTTGTTGGCTTTTTCTAGGGCGACCTGAGTGTCGGAAATCTCCTGGTCGGCTTCCTGGACCATGCGGTCATCAGGACGGAACTTCGCGAGGAGCAGGGTGCGCCGGTTCTGTAATTCCGCCAACATGGTGTGGAGGCGCTCCACGGAGTATTGGTTGGGCACTGTGCGGCTCAGGGTTACGACCCGCGGCGCGGAAGAGGCAAGTTGCCTGTGGCCATCGACGATCCTTTGCGCGTACTCACCGACGGCGGCTTCGGCCTCCATCAGCGCGGACTCGGAATCGGCGGCCTTCTGCAGCGTTACCGTCTTCTGCTCGTCCAGAATGACGATGTTTTCGCGGCGGCGGAAATCGGCGAGTTTGGATTCCGCGTCCTTCAGCTCGAGTTGGTAGCGTTCGGCCTGTCCCTTAAAGAACTCGTAGGTACCGGGCGTGCCATGGACTTTCAAGTGCGCTTCCAGGTACCCTTCGCCCAAGCTGGCGAGCACTGCGACGGCGCGGCGGGGATCCTCATCGACGTAATCAACTTGGATGATGTTGGCTTTTTTGACAGCGGTTACCTCGAGGTCTTTTTCTTCCAGGCGCTTCAGGGCTTTTTCGATGGCTACGAAATGGCGTTCTATAGGATCGGATTCGAACACCCACGGAAGGCGATCCAGCCCACATTTGGTGACGACTTGCCTGAGGAGGTTCTTGCTGGTGAGGAGTTCGATTTCAGAGTTGATCTGGGCCTCGCTGACCTCGTTTCGAAATATCGGGCTTCCGTTGCTATCGGGTGAGACGACTATGTCGGCACGCTCATTCTTCACCAGCACCTTCATGTGGGTTTCGTACTTCTTCGGCATGAGGAAAGTGCCGGCGACGACGCCAGCCAGAACCAGGAAGAACACGAGCAAGATTTGCCGTTTGCGGCGCGCGAGGATGGCGGCGAGGTCTTTGAGGGAAACGGTATTGGGGATGTCATTCGAGGTCATAGAAGCTCACTTTTTGGGCTGGAAATGAACACGGATAGGAAAACACGCGGGTCGAAAAGTTCGCCATATGATCGTGGAGTGCGGCGAGTTTTGCGCGTAGGACATTAGATCAGTTTTCACCTTTCGGCAGCGCCGCGAGGGCAAAATGGGATTCGAGCGCATGAACTCTGACGTCGAGTTCCGCCAGTTTCACGGCGCAGGCATCGTGGGTGGCAGCCGACCCGTTCATGATGCGTTGCAAGGCCAGGCGCGCGAGCTCGGAGACGTTGCGGGCACCGTGGGTGCGATACTCCTTCTTCAGAACTTCGTACTCCACCTCGGAGAGGCGGAGGCTGATCATCTTGCTTCTGGAAACGGAATCGGGCATGGGGAAGATCCTAGTGCGAGGACAACTGCAGCCATCCAGTCAAGACGGCTTCCGGGCGTCGCTATGTTCTTAGCCAGCGCGTGCCAAGGGGCGCGTACGTTCGGACAGGGGCACGGCGCGGGGACCCATGCGATCAGAGATGGGTCGAGCCCACTCACGGTCGATTTCGACAGCGACAGAACGTTGCAGCAGGCCGACGGAGACTATGAGGCGATAAACCTTGTCCGTGTTGGTGACGATGCCTTCCACGCCCGCTAGTGGGCCGGCCTCGATGTAAACCTTCGAGCCTGCGCGGAGAAACGGATACGGCTGCGCGGCCAGCCCGGAACGAAGTATCGCCCTAATGGCCTCGATCTCTTCCTCGAAAACGGGGACTGGGGTCTTACCGGCACCGATGATTCCGATCACGCCGGGCGTGGTCAGGATGGGCATCAGGCGATCACTCACGTTAAACCGGCAGAACAGATAGCCGGGGAAGAGAGGGAGGTCGAGTTCTTTGATCCGGTCGGACCATCGCCGCCGAGAGCGATATAGCGGTAGGAACTCTTCATAACCCTTGCCGCGCAGGGTGGCGGAGGCGACGGTTCCCAATTTGGATTGGATCTGAATGGCGTACCAAGACAGATTGTCGGGCCGCGATAACGTCGGACCCTGGATCATTTCCAATTCGGAATTCCCGCGGCGTTCAGCCGACGACACCATGACTTCTCCACATTTCAAGGTATTTGGACAAGCTGCCGCCCCTAAAGTCCCAATGGCGGGATTTACGCTTTGAAGGGCCAACAATCCAACCCGTTCGACCGTATAGCATTCGCTACACACGGGTTGTCAAACGCGATACGTTGTAAGACGTAAGATTAGTATTTACAGATCTGAAAATCAATAATAAAAGTGGGCGAAGGTACCTGGGAAGGTACCGGATAGCGCGGATGTGCTTGCATGACATCGTGATACACCGGAGGTATTACATTTCGAAGCGTAG
>OBLU010001433.1_pt1 | contig 22288 bp, 21 predicted proteins | sample 1518681 | NCBI WGS metagenome assembly OBLU01 (sample SAMEA3539304, study PRJEB22396) | soil metagenome | biome: tundra; feature: field; material: soil | place: USA | collected 2010-05 | depth 0.15 m
AAATTCTACCAGCGGCAGATCAAGGAAGATGTGGTGCGGGACCGTAGCCTCATTACGCAACAAAAGTTGGCCTCTCCGCAGGTGGTTTCTCCATCCTTACCACGGGAAGCGCCTCGCCGTTTGCGAGCGGCACCTCGATTTGCTCCACCTCGACATAGCCCTTCAGTTTGTAGAGCGGAACGCCCGTCAGCGTCGATCCCATCTCAAAGCGCTGGAATCCCGCCGCCGCAGCCTCCGCTTCCACGCGTGCCAGAATGAGCGAGCCCAATCCCCGCCGCGCAAATTCAGGATGAACAAAAATCGCCCGGACCTTCGCCGCATCGGTCTCCGGGTCCAAAAGCTCCGTCACGCGCCCCGGCCCGCGATCCGCGCCAAAAAGCGTCTTCCGCTTTGACCATCCCCCACACCCGACGCTCCGCGCTTTAGCGTTTTGGTCAAGAGTTTCTGCCACGAAGTAGGTTTTGTCGCGGATGAGCTGCGTATCCAGCCCCAGCACCGTCCCCAGCGCACCTTCAATTTGAGCTGCCGTGTAGTCGCCTGCCTGCAACCCGCGTATGGATGCTTCGATCAGTTCATGCAGTGCGGGAATATCCGTCTCGGTTGCGAGGCGCAGCCTGAAGATGGGCTTCATGGGCGTTCAGAGGCTTCTGCCAGTTACGATCCTGAACGCGCGCTCGTACGAACCCATGTTGAAGACGTTTTTATAGCCGATGCGCTCAAGCCGTTCCTTGGCCGATTTGCTGCGCACCCCGCTTTGGCAGTGCATCAGCAGCACCTTGCTCTTGTCTTTAACCTGCCTCAACACTAGATCCTCAACCTCATCGAGTGGCATGTTGTATGCCTGCGACAGGTGGCCTGAATTAAATTCCGCGGGAGTGCGCACATCAATCACCAGCGCGCCCTTCTTCAGCAAATCCTCCGCGTCCTTCTTTGGAATCAGCCCGGAGTTTTTGTACGCGATGTAGAGCACCGCGAGAGCAACTACGATAATGAAATAGGTCCAACTCATGGCTAAACTCCATTTTACCCGTCGGGAGCTTTCGGCGTAAGCCATCGACGGCAGCGGCGTAATCCGGTCTGCATCGCGCGAAGAGCTTCGGGCAATCCTTACGCCTTCCCCGCCTCAACCAGGGTCGAATAAAAAGTGGCCCCTGCGCCCAGGTCCGTCAGCCTCTCGCTGGTCAAAGCGTTGACGTTCGACCCACCCGCGTGCAACTTGGCCCAGTCTAGCCGCGCCGCCACAACTCCTGGCGGCACACTTCCATTGACGAGCGCGCTCAGCTCAAGCGAACCTCGCTCGTTCCAAACCCGCACCGCATCCCCGTCGCCGATCCCGCGTGCTTCGGCGTCTGTGGGATGCATCTCCAGCCGCTGGGTTGTCCGCGCTTCCATTTTGCGGTGTCCGTCCAGGTTGGCGAACGTAGAGTTCATATAGTTGTCCGCCTTGCGGCTCAGAAACTCCAACGGATAGCGTGCAGCCCCCTCGCCCCATCGCGACTCAGTCGAAGGAATAAAGCGCGGAACCCCATCCAGTCCCTGCGCTGCCAGCGTCTCCGAGCAAAACTCAATCTTCCCCGACGGCGTCGGCAGGGAGCCCGAAGTAAATGGCTGAAAGCCCTCTTTGTGGAACCCCAGCGGAATATGCCCTTCCCGCTCGAGATCCTCCAATGTGATCTCTTCCATCCCAGCATTCGTCGAACGCCCATCGGCCCCCGCGCCCAGCGCTTGCCTTATTATTTCCTCGGGCGTATCCCGGAAGCATTCCTCGGTAAACCCCATTCGCTGCGCCAGTTGACCAAATAGCCACACGTTCGAGCGCGCCTCGCCGGGCGGTTCAATCGCCTGCTGCGACAACTGCACAAAGTAATGTCCATACGCGCCCTGAATATCTGTGTGTTCCAGAAATGTCGTCGCCGGCAACACATAATCGGCATAATCCGTCGTATCCGTGAAGAACAGCTCGTGCACCACAGTGAAGAGGTCCGGCCGCACCATACCTCGCCGCACTGCGTTCTGGTTGGGCGCCACCGCCCCGGGGTTCGAGTTATACACAAACAGCGCCTGCACCGCGGGACCCTGGTCCGCCGCAGGAATCGATGCGCCGTTCTCTGATGCCTGAGGCCTGGCTTGGCCAAGCTCGGTCAGAGCCCGGCCAAGCTCCGACATATTGACGACCCGCGCCAGCCGTCCTAGGGGGGAAGCCTGCGCAAGGTCCGGCCGCTCTACTGCTTTCTTATTCCATGAAAATGCACCCGAGGTGGAAAGCTGCCCGCCACCGCCGCGATACTTCCATGCCCCGGTGAGCGCCGGCAGCATGGCAATCGCGCGCACCGCCGTACCGCCGTTCTCCACGCGCTGCACTCCATAATTCAGTCGAATCGCCGCAGGCCGCGTGGTTGCGTATTCGCGCGCCAGTTGCTCCACCTCGCCCGCGGTCATCCCCGTCCACGCCGCCACGCGCTCCGGCGTGTACTCGCGTACCCTCTCAGCCAGTTGTTCAAATCCGTGCGTCATCACGGAAATAAACTCCCGGTCTTCCAGGCCTTCGCGCAGGATGACGTGCATCATCCCCAGCGCAAGCGCCCCATCCGTTCCCGGCCTGATCGCAATGTGCCAGTCTGCCAGCGCCGCCGTTCTTGTTCGGTAAGGATCGATTACGATCAACCGCGCGCCATTGCGCCGCGCCTGTTCAACAAACGGCCACAAGTGAACATTGTTGCCGTGAATATTCGCGCCCCAGGCAACAATCAGCTTCGCCAGCCGGAAATCCTCTGTCGGCGTCCCCATCTTTTTCCCGTAAACCAGGTTCCACGCTACCCCGCCGGCCTCCGAGCAGATCGTCCGATCCAATTGGCTTGCGCCTAAACGGTGAAAGAAGCGCCGGTCCATCGATCCGTACCCCAGCACGCCAATGGTCCCCGCGTAGCTGTACGGCAAAATCGCTTCTGGTCCGTACTCATCGCTGATCCGCTGCAGCCGCATTGCAATCGCATCCAGAGCCTCATCCCAGCTCACACGCTCGAAGGCTTCGTGTTCCTGTCCGCGGGGCCGCGGGCCCTTCTGCGCTCCTTGCTTTCGTTTCAAGGGGAAAAGAATCCGATCCGGTGCATACACCCGGTCCAGGTACTTGGCGACCTTGCCGCACAAAAACCCCTGCGTCACCGGCTGCGATGGATCGCCTTGCACCTTGATCGCGCGGCCACTCTCATCCACGGTCACCAGCACGGCGCAACTGTCTGGGCAGTCGTGCGAACAGACTGTATGCACCACTCGAAATGGGGATTTTTCGGTAACCGCAGCCATGGTGTCATTGTAAGCTGAACCCGTACAAACGCATCCCTGGAGGCGTGCCCATGATAAGCGCTCTTCTGCCCCTCGCCCTGTTCCTGCTCGCCGCCGCACCGCAGGTGCCCGCGCAAGCAGAGTCGGCCCCACCGCAGGTGGCCGCGCAGCAGGCAGCCGATGAAGCCGCAATCCGTGCCGCAATCGCTTCCCAGACAGTCGCCTGGAATCACGGCGACATTCCTGCCTTCATGCAGGCCTATGAAGACTCGCCATCGACCACCTTCATCGGTCTCACCTTGCGAAAGGGGTTCCAACCTATCCGCGAACGCTACATGCTCAGCTACTCCACCCCCGAGCAGATGGGCACGCTCACCTTCAACGACCTCGACGTTCGTCTGCTCCCCAGCTCCTGCGGCGACACTGAATTTGCCGTCGTCACCGGCAAATTTCATCTCGACCGCAAGGCCAAGGGCGAAGCGAAGAAAGACGATGGCATCTTTTCGCTGGTTTGGCGCAAAGGCCCCCAAGGCTGGAAAATCATCGTCGATCACACCAGTTGAGATAGTACCCGCCTCAAAAAAGATTTCGGGTGTACAGCAAAAAACTGCTGTAGTATCAGTCAGCTTCCTCAAAGGCGACTTCGCGCAACTTGTATTTGGATCTGGCGTGCGGGGTTCGGGTCAGCGTCAAAGAGGCGGCCTTTCCTCGCGCTGAGCCTCTCTGCAGCAGGGTTCGCTTCCACGAATTGAGGTCAACTATGAAGACCGTTCGACCGGGCCTCGATCCATCGGAGACGGCGAAGACGTCTTTAATCGCAAACCGCCGACTCGGCATCGCCGCCTTTACGGTCCTCGCGGTTCTCCTTTGCTCCGGCTCAACCGCTCCCGTTGCTTGCACAGGCAGTACCGGCAGCATCGGTCCATCAACGGGCGAGGTAGTCGGCGCCGCTGTAGGTATCGGCGCGGTCATCGCCGTCGCGATCATCGTTCCAGTCGAGATCAGCCATAGCCATCATTCGCTCACGGGGTGCGTCGTCACCGGTCCAAGCGGAATCGAGTTGCGAACGAGCGATTCAAAGACATACGCCCTTGAAGGGGACGCGGCCAGCATAAAGGTCGGCGATCGCGTCAAGCTGCACGGCTCCAAGGCCAAAAAGACAAAAGACACTACCGGCGACCAGGTCTTCAGGGTGGAGAAGTTGAATAGGGACTACGGTTCGTGTCCCGTCAGTCCGAAATAGTCTGCAAGTTCGCACGAATCGGGCACTGCGACGACATTCGCTCCGCTTTCATGCCATTCGTGTCACAGTTCGCGCTTGTTGACGTTCAGAGACAGTCGCTCCAGAGCTGTCTAGCCGTCCTTCAGTGCAAACCGCTCGCGAATCTCGTACGGGAGCCTTCGCTACCCGGAAAGCTCTCAAACAACAGAAACTCTTTCGCCACAAACCGCGTAAAGCGCGGCTGCCCGTGCAACTTCGATCGCAATGCGTTCAGGCCGTTCCGCCGGGCTCTTCCTTTGATCCGCGCCAGCGTTATATGCGGATTGAACGGCCGGGCCTCCGGCACAAATCCACAGAACTCTGTCGCCTCGGTTACGCGCTGCTGCAATTGAACCAGCTCCAGCGTCACCCGCACCCCGGCAAAGAACACCCCGGCGCGCTCAAAAAAGCCCAGCCCCTCCAGCGCGATCGGAGTCGGCGCCGACCGCACTTCGCGCAATCGCGCCACAACGCACTCGTATTGCTCCTCGTTTGTTTTGCCGAGAAACTGCAGTGTGACGTGCCACGATTCCGCAGCGGCCCAGCGCAGCCCGTCCTCGCGTGATTGCAGCCGCGTCCGGATCGCCGACAACTCGTCCACGACCGCAGCCCCCAGGGGAATCGCGACAAACAGGCGCATACGGCGATAGTCTAATCCAGGTCTAAGCTCGCCGCGCACTGCGATGAATGCGGCTCCTGGACTTGCGGTTTGATCATGGCATTCGCAATTGACCACCGGCGCATACTCGCAGCGCTGCTCGTCATCGCGTCCACATCCACGCTGGTTTATTTCGGCAACGGTCTCAACCCCTTTTGGCCGCTCCTTTGGTTCGCGCCCCTTCCAGTGCTCTTGTTTGTCGCGCGCAGCTCGTGGTGGGCCGCCGCGCTCACCGCGTTCCTCTCATGGCTGATCGGCGGCCTCAACATGCTCCATTACTTCACCCTGCTGCAAATCCCCTGGCCGGCTGTTTACTCCTTCATCGCACTTGTATTCACAGTGGCGGTGTTACTTTTCCGTGCACTGTTGCTGCGCGGGGCTACATGGAGCGCGCTCGTTGCCTTCCCGGCTACATGGGTGTCCTTTGAATTTACGCTCGCTCGTCTCGCTTCAGGCGGCACTGCGGGGAGTCTCTCCTATTCGCAGTTGCATTTCCTGCCCTTCCTCCAGTTCGCTTCACTCACCGGCCCCTGGGGAATGAGCTTTGTGCTGCTCTTGTTTTCTTCCACGCTGGCGATCGGCCTGCATCTGCGCCCCATCGCGTCTGGGCAGGCAATTCGCGTCGTTGTTGTGGGATTGGGCGTCATCGCGCTCGTTCTCATTTTCGGTGCAGTGCGACTCGCGCAACCGTCCCCGCAGCTGCAGGAAAAGGTCGGCCTCATCGCCTCCGATACATCGGCCAACGTCGATGTCGCATCCCCCGGCACCGACACCCAGCGCCTGTTTCGTGCCTATTCGGCCGTCGCGGAGAACCTCGCAGCCCAGGGAGCGCAGATTATCGTGCTGCCCGAGAAGCTTGGCATCGCGGTCACTCCAGACACCGGCGCAACCGACGACCTCTTCCAATCCCTGACCGACAAGACCGGCTCCACCATCGTTGTGGGGCTGGTCCACTCATCTCCTCCGCTTAAATACAACGAGGCCCGCGTCTATACGCCGAGCGGGCCCACGCTCAGCTACGAGAAGCACCACCTGCTGCCGCCTTTTGAATCCAACCTGACACCCGGCACCAGTCTCACGCTCCTGCATAAACCATCCGCCACCTGGGGCGTGGCCATTTGCAAGGACATGGATTTTACAGGGCTGTCCCGTCAATACGGCAGGGCCGGCGCAGGTTTAATGCTGGTTCCTGGGTGGGATTTCAATCTGGACCGCGCCTGGCACGGACACATCGCTATCATGCGCGGCGTCGAAGACGGCTTCAGTATCGTCCGCGCGGCAAAAAATGGCTACCTGACGGTGACCGACGACCGCGGACGCATTCTCGCCGAAACACGCAGCGACTCCGCGCCCTTCGCCACACTCATCGCCGAGGTGCCGGCCGTGCACGATACAACCCTCTATCTTTTGCTGGGAGATTGGTTCGCTTGGCTCTCGCTGGCGACTCTAGCTTTCGCGCTGGCGCGGCTTCTGTTGTTGCGGCGCTGAGGATTAGCGGTGATTCGGGACTGCGGAGTCTTCGATAATCTTCTCGAAGCAGGAGCCGCGCCATATCTTGCGTACAGCCTGATAGCATTCGCAAGCTGCTGCTTCAAGATTTTCGCGATCGAGGATGCGGATGCGCCCGCGGCGATACGTAATCAGCCCATTTTGCTGCAGGGTTCCGGCGGCCAGGGTGACCGTTGTGCGGCGCGCGCCCAGCATATCCCCAAGAAACTCCTGGGTCAGTGAGTAGGAACTCTCGCCCACCCTGTCCTCGACCATCAGCAGCCAGCGCGCCAGCCTTTCCTCAGCCTCGTGCAGCCGGTTGCAGGCAGCCAGTTGCGCCAACGTCAGCCCCTGGATCTGAATGGACTGGAGAATCAGATTGCGAAACGGCTCCGAAGCATTGAATTCCTCCTGCACATCACTGAATTTCATCCGCAGCGCGGTTCCAGCCACCTGCATGAAACAGTTGTTTGGAACCTTGGCGGGCCCCAGCAAATGCATGCATTCCGCGAGGCTTTCGCGCCCCCAGATGCCAACCTCTGACGTTCTTCCGTCGGTCATCGAGGTCACCACCGAAGCCAGCCCGGATGTCATGAAATGAGCAAATTTCGGCTTTTCACCCGTCCGGTACAGAAACGTACCCGAAGGCAGTGAAACCGGCTCCATTCTCACTCGAAAAGAGTCTTGTAGCTGTTTGGGAAGGCAATCGATGAGGGCGTTCGATACCGTGGTGGCCAGAAAGGGTCCTTTGCGGGCGGTGTCGCAAAGGACGCTCACGGTGGGTTGAGAGTGAAGGTTGCGTCTTGCGAGGCGGGGCCGTTCCCGCCTCGTCCAAGCTTACAGACAAAGATTGGAAGTTCTGTACGGTACCGGACAGAGCGCTGAAGAATAAGCGATTACCCTCAGTTTCTAATTGCAGGAAATCCCCGAGGGTTAGATTGGCGGCCAGCAGCCATGTTTCCCAAAGCCAAAATCCTTTGTGTCGGACATGATCCCATGCTCCTCCAGACCCGCAAATGGATGTTGGAAGGGGAATTCGAGGTGGAGGTCGCCGATATTGTGCCCGAGGCTCTTGCCACCTTGGCGGCGTCCGACGGACTCTTCTTCGACATCATCCTGCTCTGCCACTCGCTGAACGACCAGGAATGCAAGACCATCTGCGATGCAGTTTTCAGCCACAGTACGGCCACCCGGGTGCTTCAGTTGAATGAGGGATGGCGCGACATTCGCTCCCTGGCCGGGCCCCAGGAACAGATCTCTGCGGCAAGGCCGCAAGGCCTCATTGAGAAGATCACTGAGCTAGCTCAAAGAGCCCGCTCAGGTCCCCAACTGACGTAAGGGATGCCGGCTGAAATGTGCCGCCTCAACCCACCTGCCGCTTCCTCGAGAATCCACTCCCGCGAATTGCGCTCCTGTACACTGTTGGCGTTATGAGTTGCCTCTTCTGCAAGATCATTGAAGGAAGCATCCCCTCCACCGCCGTCTATCAGGACGAACTCTGCTACGGGTTTCCCGACCTCCGTCCGCAAGCTCCGGTTCATGTGCTGGTGGCCCCGCGCGAACACATCGCCTCGCTCGCCGAGAGTGAAGGGCCCCATCGCGCCCTGCTCGGACACCTGCTCTGGGTCGCGGCTGAAATCGCCCGCACCCGGAACCTCCATAAGGGCTATCGCATCGTGATCAACACCGGCGAGGACGGCGGCCAGACCGTCGAACATCTCCACATCCATCTGCTCGGCGGCCGTCCCCTCGGCTGGCCTCCTGGATAAGAAAAGCAGGGGTCAGGGGTCAGGGAAGACGACCACATTTCCGCGACAAAAAAAGAGCGCGCCCGATCGTGGCGCGCTCTTTTTCTTCGATGCTGTTTTCTGACCCCTGATCTCTGAACCCTGATCACTGCCGTTATACAGGCTGTGGAGCGTATTCTTCTTCCTCTTCCAGCCCATAGCGACGCAGCAGGTTCGGCAGGCTCTGCGAGAAGGCCGAACGCGGCATTACGGTGTCGCAGCCCGCCTCGACAGCTTTCAACTTCAGGTCGCCCTGAAGATGATTCAGGAACCCGACAATCGATGTAGCCTTCTTGAATTTCGCCTTGAATTTCGGAATCAGCGTCATCGGCTTGGCGTTGAGGTTGTTCAGGTCGAAGACCACCAGCGTGGGTCGTTCGGCCTCGGGCGCTTCCGTTAGCCGCGCTACGGCTTCCTTGTCGCCCTTCACAAACTCCACCTTCACGCCGAGCTTGCGCGCCGTCTCCTGAATCTTGGCCTGGAAGAACAGGTCGTCGATGAAACAGAAGATGCGTGTGGGCGCGTCGACTCGCACCGGAGCCGCCGGGGCAGCCTGGTATACGTCAGGGTAGTAGGTGCCGTGCCCATTGCCGGAAGTCGGAATTGTCGAAGCTGGGCCATCCGTTACGTTGCCGTTCACGGCGCGGTAACTGTGGTCCATCGGACCCACAAACATCCTCGGTCCCCGCTGCTTTTCCTTGCGTCGGCCATGCTGGGGGGAAGAGATGCTGTTGCCCGGCTGTCCAGGGGGCGCCGAGCCCTTTTGGAAGAACTTCTTCTTCTTCCGTCCCTGGTTCTGGCGAGGCTGGGGAGCCTTAGGCTGCTGCGCAGCCTGTGGCTGCGGCGGTGGGGCCTGCGCCTGTTGCTGCGGTTGTGCCTGCTGCGCCTGCGGCGCGCCCTGCTGGCTTGATTTGTTCTTGCGGCGGCGCCTGCGGCGCCGATGCCCTTGCGACTGCCCCTGGCCATTCGCCTGGGCTGGCCCCTGCTCTGGCTGGGGCTGCGTCGGTTCTGTCGTCATGCGTGCACTTCCTGGCACTTTGCTCTATAGTGCATAGTTCTGCTTTGATCCAGCGTTTCCCTTGCCGGGCGCTGAACACCTCGTGCCTGCCGTGGTCGTCCCAGTCGGGACAGCGGTCCTCATCGGCAGGCGAATCTCTTTATTACTACACGGGCAAATAACGCGAAGCGGCGCTCGCACGCAATCTACCACGAACTCCCTGAGCCCTTAGTGCAGTCGCAGCGGGAGTGACCTGTCTGCCAAGTGTACGGCGACCTTCTCTTCAGGAAAATACCACTCAAGTAAGGGGCTCCGAGGTACTTCTACTGCGAAAGCGCTCCGGCCGCATGGTACGCAAATAACCTTACAAGAGAATCCCTGTGTGTCCGTTTGTAAGGATCGGTACGGTGCCGCCGACGCTTTCTTCGGGTAATGCCATCCTATGGGATCTTTCGCCGCCCGCAGCTAGTATGATGCGTGCGGACAAGCGAAGGTTCTCTTTCAGCGGCGAGCTCTCACTACCCGGCTAGGGGTGGTTCGCATCAGCCGCTTAGGCAACTCTGATACTACAGCCTGCCGAGGCGGCGTGCAAGTCCACCTTTGCAGGAATCAGGCTTGACACAGCGATCCACTCCCGAATCGCCAGGCAGTGATATGGCGAACCTCAATTTCCCGCGCACAATCACTACGGCGAAACCTGGGCGGCTCAAACCGGTGCACTTCAAATACAAAGCGCCATCCGCCGCGGCGGATGGCGCTTTGCTTTCACGTGCTGGTCACTGGCCTCCCAGCAAATCATGGCCGGCGGTTCGATCCACCGCGCCTCTCGCAGGCTATCCTGGCCGGTCTCCCCCTTGCGGGGCCGCTTCGTTGGCGGATGCTCTTGCCGGGTGCCTGCTGCGTTTGTGGGCTGGCCGGATTCCTCCAGCAGCCGGTACATCACTGGCACCCTCTACATAGCAATCGACGTGCCGTTCTTCCGTTCCTTTATTTTCAGGCACTTGGAACTTTAGTTTTCGGCCGCTGGTCTGGAATCCAATAGGTTTTCTTACGCGAATCTTCAAAAAACCATACAAATGGAATCTTATCGCTGGCACTGTGGGCAATAATGCGTGCTTCGTCCCGCTACGACGATCCGCTGAATCGGGGTTTTGCAGATTAGGCAAGGCTCTCCTGTCCGCTGATACACCCGGTGCTCGAGTTGAAAGAAGCCCCGGACCCCGTCCGCATCCACATAGTCAGAGACCGACGAACCGCCGCGACGGATTGCTTGCTTCAACACTTCGCGGAGAGCCAGTCGCAGCCGTTCGAGCTCTGCCCGTGTGAGCCGTCCGGCCATCCGCCGCGGACGAACTCCTGCGCGGAAGAGGCTCTCGTCGGCGTAAATGTTCCCCACACCCGCCAGCAGCGTCTGATTCAACAGCGCCGCCTTGATCGCCAGCCGCCGACCGCGAAACAGCGCGGCAAATGCCTGCGTCCCGATCGTCAGCGGCTCCGCGCCCGGTGCGCCGAATCCGCCGCCCTCGCGCAGATCACGGAACTCCAGCCTCCCAAACCGCCGCGGGTCCACAAACCGCAACTCCCTTCCGCTGGCCAGCGTCAGCCGTGCATGCGTATGCGCAGCCACGGGAGCCGCGGGTGTAGTCACAAGCAGACGCCCCGTCATGCCGAGATGCACGATCCATTCTGCGGTGGGAGGGTCGATGGTCTCGTCCCGGTCCAAAGGCTTATTTCGATGCTGCGAGCGCGCAGCGCCTGAGCCGAGCTCAACGACAATGTGCTTTCCTTTGCGGTTCACCACAAGAATCGTCAGTCCTTCAAGACCCCTTGCCTGTTGCACTGCTGGCGTCTTGAACGGCTCACGATGCGACCCGAACCACACCTCCGCGATCCGGTCGCCGCGCACGCGCGCGTTCACGCCCCGGGCAATGGTTTCCACCTCAGGCAGTTCAGGCATCGTTCTATTGTATTGGGCGCGGCATCTCATCGCACTGCCCGGCGAACCGGAGTGCGAACGCATCGACGGCTGTTAGTGCGGGTAGTGGTTTTGAATACGGCTGGCCTCGAAGCTCACAATCTTCCACTTCCCCTGATCGTCCCGCACATAGACACGGGTATAGCGATAGCTCCCGGCAATATCGCCCTCCGGGCCTGTCCCGCTCACCTCAGCGCGCGAGGTGACCAGCGCCGTCTTCCCATAGAAGCGCACCTTGCGATCAGAGAATTCGATGGAGTTGAAGTGCACCGCACCGCTGCGCAGCATGGCCAGCGCCTCGTCCCTCGACTGCAACATGCCGTTGGCTGTAATGGCGATGTAATCGTCCGAGAGCAACGCGTTCAAAGCCGTGATGTTCCGGTGCAGAACACAATCGCGCCAGTTGTCTTCAAGCTGGTCGATTTCCAGCCGGCTCTCGTGCCGCTCGCCGCGCTTCATTCCTTGCGGCTGGGCTGCGGAGTATATCGCCAGCAGAAGCAGAAAGCATGCCGCCACGCGGCAATTCCAGCCGATAGGTGAGTTGACCCTGGTTGTCCACATAGGCGTAACGGATGGTAGACCGGAACCCGCGCGCCGGTCAATGCGCCACGAGAATGTTTACGTTTCGAGGTAACACGCCCATGGTCACAAGAGACTGCTGGACTTTCGCTTGCGCCGGATTGAGAGCGCTCAGGCCAACGCGATCAGGTCTTCGCGATTCCGATCCAGCATCTTCTGGAAAAGGCCGCCCACGGCGTACTTTTTGAAGTGCGCCGACTGTCGATGAGCCGCTTCGGCGGCTGCATCCGCGTACTGCTCATAAATCAAGACAGTGTCGGGGTCGCCCTCAAGCCGGTGTGGAATGTAGGACACGCATCCCGGCTCCTGGCGCGTAGCCACGGTCAGCTGACGCAGCAAATCGGCCATCTCGATTCGATCTTCAGGAGCGAACCTCATCCTGACGGTAAAGCTGATCATATGCAGCGCTTCCTTCTGCCTGGTTGTAATGACGCAGGTCGCTGCTCCAGTTTACCTGTGAATTTCGTTCAGCGCAGCCGCAAATTCAGGCAGCACCATTGTTTGCTCGCGGTCAGGTCCGGTGGATACCATGCCGATCTTCGCTCCGCTCTCGCGCTCCTGAAAGCGCAGATATTCTTTGGCTGCCGCCGGCAGCTTTTCGAAGTCAGTAATGCCCTCGGTCGATTCGCGCCATCCCTTCAGCGTCGTGTAGCTCGGCTTGATCTGCTCGAGGCCCTGTACATCGGCAGGAATCTCGTCCGTGACCTTGCCATTGATCTCGTAGCCGATGCAGATGGGAATCTCATCGAGCTCATCGAGCACGTCCATCTTGGTAATCACCAGCCATTCCGCTCCGTTGACCTGATTTGAATAGCGCAGCAGTGGAATATCGAGCCAACCGCAGCGCCGAGGCCGTCCCGTCACCGCGCCGTACTCGTTGCCGCGTGCCCGCAGGTGGTCGCCGACTGCCTCGTGAATCTCGGTTGGAAAGGGTCCTTCGCCTACGCGCGTCACATAAGCCTTGGTCACCGCAATCACGGTTCCAATCGCGGTCGGACCCACGCCGGTCCCGGTCGCAGCGCCGCCCGCCGTCGCACTCGACGACGTCACAAACGGATAAGTCCCGTGGTCGATGTCGAGCATCGTCCCCTGCGCGCCCTCGAACATCACGCTGCCGCCGCTGGAAAGCACGCCGTGGAGCAGGCGGCCCGTGTCGGTGACAAACGGCCTGACCTGCTCCGCTGCCGCGGCGTATTCGTCATACATCTTTGCCGGATCCAAAGGGTCCGTTCCAAATAGCGCGTGTGCAATCGCGTTCTTCTCGCCGCAGGCTGCCTCGATGTGGGTCTTCAGCAGGTCCGGGCGCAGCAGGTCCACCACCCGCAGGCCGCTGCGCGCCATCTTGTCTTCATAGGCCGGGCCAATGCCGCGGCTGGTGGTTCCGATCTTCTTTCGCCCCGGCGCGCTCTCTGCCGCCAGCTCAATCATGCGGTGATACGGCAGGATCACCTGAGCGCGGTTCGACACGTAGAGCTGTTCGTCTACATCGACGCCGAGACCGCGCAGCTTGGCCACTTCTTTGAGAAAGGCGATTGGATCCAGCACCACTCCGTTGCCGATCACGCCTTTGCAACCCGGCCGCAGCACTCCGCAGGGAATCAGTTGCAGCACGAATTTCTGGCCGCCGTGGATGACCGTGTGCCCGGCGTTGTGACCGCCCGCGTAGCGTGCCACCGCGGTAAACCGCTCGCTCAGCACGTCTACAATCTTGCCCTTGCCCTCGTCGCCCCACTGGGCTCCGAGCACTACTGCCGTCTTCGCTCGCATCACTCGTCCAATTCCGCAAAATGACCCGCCGCAGCCGGTTAGACCGCTACGCGGGCAAAAATCCGGCGCGAGAAGGAACCCGCGCCACGTCCGATTCTAAACCAGCCGTGTGCGCGCTGCTGTGAGCGCTGTCTGGGCCAATTTGCGTGCGTTTTAAGTGCCTTTAAGGCGCATTTGGTTAGATTTGCTGCGTACAGAAACTGTAATACTGTACAGCTTGTCTGGGTAAGTGGCTGATTCGGCGAGGATTGGGAGGGGCTGTACAGCTGTACAGTTTTATCGCCCCCAAAACTCGCGATTTGGGCCGTTGCAACGGCGCAGAAGAGCTGTCTCCTCTGTGCAGTCAACTACGATTGTGCGCCGGATGAAGGTAATTATCTGCAAAGGCGGACGAGGAAATTTTAGGCAGGCAGTGTGGCGGAAGAGACAGCCGGACTGCGGGTGGAAGCACTCAGGGCGCAGCGGGCGGCGCGGTTCCCACAATGGCCGGCACGACAGTTCGCGGATCGACCACGCTGACGGGCTGGTCACTGGACCGGATGCTGATGCGGGGATGGAGATATGCGTCCGCTGGAACCTCGGTGAGGCGAATGCCCGGGCCTTCCCACATGAGGCGCGGCGCACCTTGACTGGCGAAGTGCAGGCCCTCAAGATGCACGAGATGCGGCCCGGCGCGCAGGCCCAGCGAACCGCGATCGTAGCGGACCGCATTGCCCGGCGATCCGCAGACCTGGGCGAAGGGCGGCCCGGTCTTTGCCACCTGCATGCCGTCGACCAGCAGCCGCGCACCGTCGCGGGACATCAGGTAAAAGGTATATCCGCCGTCGGCCGGAATGTCGATGAAACCGTCCCATGCGGTTGCGTACCGCGTAAACCCATGCGCATCTGCTTGAATCGCGGGCGACTCGCCTTCGAAGACGGCGGTCTCCTTGCTCAGATCGGGCAGCTCGGTCCACGTGCCGGGGTAGATGTGCCAGACGAGGCCGGGGGTACGGGCGCCGGCAACTTCCGTGGCTTCGTGCCAGCGCGCCACGACGACCGCGCCGCGGGATGCCCAATCCTGGCGGCCTTGGTCATCCTCGGCCTGCAGCAGAACTCGAAAACGCCCGGCTCCGTTTGCGCCGTCGAGTTCGGTGCCGTCTGCGTCGGGAAAGCGATGGCGGACTCGGCGGCGGTGGGCCTCGCTTCCGTCGCCAAAACGCCAAGTAAAGCGGGTGTGCGGAGAAGGTTCGGCCGTAAAGGTGACGGTATCGCCCGGGGCAATCACGGGCCGGTCGACAGCAAAATCGGCCATTGGTCCGGTGGGAGCGGGGAACTGCGCCGGCGCGGTGCCTTCGCCCATCACCAGCGGCAGATCGGCGTTGTCCGCGACCCGCATCTGGCCGTATTTCACGTTCTGGAACGTCACGCCTGTCACGTCACCCGCAACGGTCGAGCCCGCGAGCGGCGGCTGATCCATCGCCCAGATGTTGTGGAAGGTGAAGCCGTGCAGTGCCGGCTGCTCCTGCTCCATCTGGACCAGGGAATACCAGTTGTCGAGCCAGAGATTCTCAAAGGTGTAGTTGGAGTGGTCGCCCTTGGCTCCGTCTGCGCCCCAGAAGCCGAGCAACCCGAACGTCTGACCGCAGGCTCCGATGCCGCCGTGCAGAATGTCGGAGTTGCGCAGGGTGAAGTTGCGTGAGTTGAAGGTCTTGCGCGGCCAGCCAGCGCGGACGACATTGGAGATGCTGGTGGAGAGCTCGCTGTTCTCGATGAGGATGTTTTGCACGTCGCGGCCGGGGCGCAGAATCTCCTCGTCGGTGTAGCCGTCCCAGTTGCCCATGAGCGCAATGTCGTCGTCGGAGGCGCGGAGGAACGCGTCGCGGACGATGCCGTCGCTGCTGCCGATCCAGTCCATGCCGTCCTGGTTGGCGTTGCCGGGGTTGCCGCCCATGACGCGTAAGTCCTCGTAGGTAATGCCCGTTGAATCCTTCATCTGAATCGACCAGGTACGGGACCGGATGATGCAGGTGAGCCCGGTGATTTGAACGTTATGCGCTTCAAGCGCGCCAACACAGTGCCAGTCCGGCTTCTGCATCCAGCCCTCGTCGGCGTTGGGATCCTGCGGGCCATCGTAGACGATGGTGCCGCGGCCCAGGACCTTGACCCCATGAACCTTCCAGAGATTCAGGCTGCCGAAGAAATATGAGCCCGGCGCGAGGTAATAGGTATCACCGCTTTTGGGATTGAGGCTCTGGTGATAGACCCCGGGCTGATAGTAGTGCAGCGACGGGCTGACCGGCGGAGGAGGCGCGGGCGGCGCGCCGGCGAAGAGAAACAGCATGGTCGCACGATTGAGGAAGTCGCCGGGGCGCGCGATGGAAAGCTTGGCCGGGCCGTTGAGCTTGAATTCGATGGTCTGGCCTTGCCGTTTGGGCCTCAGCCCGAGCCGCCACGGCTGGATGTCGACGCCGCGATCCCAGAAACCACCCTCGGCAGCGGTGATTTCGACGGTCACCGGGCCGGTGATGTCGAAGCTGACGAAGGAATAGTTTGCGGCGGCGTGAGCTACGTCGACCGGCTTGCCGTTGACCGCAATGGCAAAGTCTGTCGAGCGCATCTCCGGGGGAACCGGCACGGGCTGAACGCGGGGTGCGGCCAAAGCTGCGCAGGGAAGCGCAAGCACGGCCAGCAGCAGCGCTCGAAAAGAAGGCAAGAAGCAGAACCCCGCATCAAAGTGGAGACGAATCCACTCTAGCACCGGCGGGTGCGGGAGTTGGAGCGGCGCGATGGCCAACTCTATGAATGCACCTGGATTTTAGCTGAGCCGAATACGATCCATAGTGCATTGCAGCGCGGCGCCTTCAAATGTCAGGTTGAAATGATCAAAGAATCCATTCATTCCGAGAAGGGCGGCAAGCGGGAGATTTTCTTTAAATCCAGCGCAAATCTGAATTGGACCACCATAGGTATAGAGCAATATATCGTGCAACCACACCTCTTCCGGACCTCCAATTCCATTCAAGATCTCCCGCTCACCAGACTTCAGGTCGAGGCCAATTGCGCTCGCGAAATTCGCATGAAACAGGCAGCGCCCCGCGCCCGAATCGATAACTGCCTCGATGCGTTTTGTACGAGGCGCATTTGGCATTATGAGCGCAATTTGGATGGGCAGGACCGCCGAATACATATAGGCTCCCCGGTTATCCGGGTATATCCGATATGAAACGGTCAGGGGCAAGGTTCAGACCGAAAACGGAGCCCAAGAGGGCGGTGTTTTCAAAATCAAGGCATCGGTCTCACCGGCAGCGTCCGCTCTCGAAGAGACCTCAGCGTAGTCGCGTCCAACGGCGACGATTCGTGATTCATCTTCCGAAAGCGCAATCCAGGAATCGAGCGGAGCACCTTGGAGAGCCTTCAGGCGGACGGCCGATTCAGGAGACATATAACAACCTCATGGGGTTAGACGTACCTGTATACGCAAAGGATTCCCTCGCGTCAAGGATACGATAGTTCGAGCAACCAACCATAATTGGGGTCTTTCTGGATTCCTTAAATCCCGGCGCCCATGGAGACATAGTCTTCCACGCGGTCAAGTTCTTCGCGATAGGCGGTGCGGTCGGCTTCTTCAGCGGTGAACGGCTTCACACGCAGCACGTGGTCGCCGAGTTTCTGTTCGAGCTCTTCGACGCGATCGGCAAGCGCAATGAGCGCGTCGGAGAGCGGGTCTTTGATGTCGTGCGGATCAGTAATCAGGACGCGCTGGCCGCTACGGTAGACGATGTGCGCGGGCACGCCGACGACGGTGGAGTTAGGCGGCACATCGGTGAGTACGACTGAGCCTGCGCCGACGCGCGAGTTCTGGCCCACCGTAATGTTGCCCAGCACGTTAGCGTTGTTGCCGATGAAGACGCCGTCGCAGATCGTGGGATGGCGCTTGCCGTGCCCCTTGCCGGTTCCGCCGATCGTGACGCCCTGGTAGATGGTGACGTCGCTGCCCACGATGGCGGTTTCTCCGATGACCACGCCGGTGGCGTGATCGATGAAAAGACGTCGGCCCAGCAGCGCGGCAGGGTGAATGTCAACGCCGGTATAAAAGCGGGCGATCTGCGAAACGATGCGCGCGAGCAGGCGCAGCCGCCAGCGCCAGAGCTGGAAGGCGATGCGGTGGAGCCAGACGGCCCACAGCCCCGGATAGCAGAGCAGGACCTCAAGCCGCGAACGCGCGGCCGGGTCGCGCTCCAGCACCGAGTTCACGTCTTCGCGAATGCGGTCGAACATAACGATCAAGTCCAACATACGGGCCGGCGCAGCCTCTTGGGCCGCACCGGCCATTTCTCGCAATTAAACTGCGACCGCTTCCGGCTGCATGGCCAGAGCTTCCTGGCGCAGCGAGTCGAATAGCGCGCTCGACAGGTAGCGCTCGCCGAAGCTGGGCAGCACCACCACAATCAGCTTGCCCTTGTTCTCAGGCCGTGCGGCCACCTTGAGCGCCGCCACCGTGGCGGCTCCCGACGAAATCCCGACGAACAAACCCTCCTCCAGCGGAAGACGGCGAGCCATGGCGATGGATTCGTCGTTGGTCACCTGGATTACTTCGTCGATCAGATGGGTGTCGAGAATGGAAGGCACAAAGCCTGCGCCGATGCCCTGAATCTTGTGCGGGCCGGGCTTGCCGCCGCTCAGAACTGCGCTATCGGTCGGCTCCACTGCGATGGCCTTGAACTCGGGCTTGCGCTCTTTGATGTACCGCGCCACGCCGGTAATGGTGCCGCCGGTACCCACGCCGGAGATGAGAATATCCACCTTGCCGTCCGTATCGTCCCATATTTCCGGGCCGGTGGTGGCGTAATGGATGGCGGGGTTGGCGGGGTTGTCAAACTGCCCCAGTATGAAGCCGTTGGGGGTCTGCGCGAGCAGCTCGTCGGCCTTGGCGATCGCGCCCTTCATGCCATTGGGACCCGGAGTGAGCACGAGCTCTGCTCCGAAAGCCTTGAGAAGGACGCGGCGCTCGGTGCTCATCGTCTCAGGCATGGTGAGGATGAGGCGATAGCCCTTGACGGCGGCAACAAATGCCAGCGCGATGCCAGTATTGCCGCTGGTGGGCTCGATCAGCACGGTTTTGCCGGGCGTGATTTTGCCGGCCCTTTCCGCGGCATCGATCATCGCAAGGCCGATGCGGTCTTTAACGCTGCTGACCGGATTCTGGCTCTCGAGCTTGGCCACAACTGTGGCTGGCAGGCCGGCCGCCACGCGGTTCAGACGCACGAGCGGGGTGCGCCCAATCAATTCAGTTACATCTGCAGCAATACGCGCCATCTCTTTCTCCTTTTTGTGTCCGGAAACCATCGACGGACAGTTATCTCGTTTTGAGGGTGTGGGCATTCGCCGCGGATCAGGCAGGGAAGTGTGTGCGCCAGTCGAGCGCACAAGTGCATCGCGGCAGACACCAAGTCGGCGTTAGCGACATCGACGCATGCAGATAGCCTAGACCCGGTGGTGGATTATGGCAAGCCGGTTTGGCGCGTGGGTCAGTTCAGACGCCAGAAGGCAGCGTTCAGCACGGCGGCAAAGCTGACCCAGGCCAGGTAAGGCGCCATCAACCATGCGGCCAGCGGCGTAACCCGCTCGAATACCAGGATCGTTGCCCCGATCGCAGCCCATAACAACCCGATCTCGATTGCGGCGGCCCCGATGGCGTGTTTTCTGAAATAGATCCAGGACCATGCCAGGTTCAAGACTAATTGCGCCACGAAGAGGACCAGCGCCCAGGTGCGCAGGGGCGAAGCGGCCGATTCGGTGACCCGCCATGCGGCGATGGCCATCAGGAAATAAAGCATGCTCCAGACGGGGCCAAAGACCCAGTTGGGCGGGGCGAATGCAGGCCGATTCAGTTTTCGGTACCAAGCTGGAATCTCAGCAGTGGTCCAATGGGCGCCGATCGCGGATACCGCGAAGCAAAGTGCAAGCCAGAAGATCAGAGAAATCCAACGCATTTCGTGCCTTTGCGTGCAACAGAATCATGCGCAGCGGTGAACACAGACTACTGATTGCAACCCCGCATTCGGTCGCGCCGCGCGTCCGCATGCCTATGATCCTCGACGCGAAGTGCTTGCGGCAACTATCCTGTAAGGGTCCCGTGAGTTTGTTTTGATCAAGGTGAAAGCAGGGGACTCATTTATCCGTGATGAGCAAACAAGCATGAGCAAGCAAACCATTGCCGTACATCTGCCCGATGGGGCTGTCAAAGAAGTGCCTTCGGGCACAACGCCCCTTGAGATTGCCAACTCCATCTCGCCGCGGCTAGCCGCCGCCTCGGTGGTGGCGCGCCTCACCCCGCTCAACGGGACAGCCACGCAGGACGCCACCTCTGACGGCGACTCCGCAGAAGCCGCGATGTATTCCGCCGAGGACTCGGCCGCGCCGCGCCTTGTGGACCTGGCTACTCCGCTCACTGCCGACACGCGGCTGGAACTGGTGAAGGAGACGGACCCCGAGGCGCTCAAGGTAGTGCGCCACTCAGCCGCGCACGTGCTGGCGACAGCGGTGCTGGAGCTCTTCCCTGAGACCAAGCTGGGCCACGGCCCCGCGACCGATTCGGGATTCTTCTACGACTTTTATCGCGAAAAACCCTTCACGCCCGAAGACCTGGCCCTAATTGAAAAGAAGATGGCGGAAGTGGTCGCGCGGGATGAGAAGTTTGTGCGCGAATATGAGCCGCGCGAGAAGGCACTGGCCGAATTCGACAAAGACGGCGACTTCATGAAGACGCACTTCGTGACCAAGTTCACGCATCCGGGCGAGCAGGTGAGCTTCTATCGCAACGGCGAGTTTGTCGACTTTTGCCGCGGACCCCATGTGCCTTCGACGGGGCGCGTAAAGGCGGTCAAGCTCACCACGCTGGCCGGCGCCTACTGGCTGGGCGACGAGAAGAACCCGCAGCTACAGCGCATTCACGGCACCGCGTTTTTTTCGCAGAAGGACCTGGACGCGCACTTTGCTCGGCTCGAAGAAGCAGCCAAGCGCGACCACCGCGTGCTGGGCAAACAGCTTGACCTATTCAGCATTCAGGAGTTGGCAGGCCCCGGCCTCGTTTTCTGGCATCCCAAGGGTGGCATCGTCCGCAAAGTGATGGAAGACTGGATGCGCGAGGAGTGCCTGCGCCGCGGCTATCAGCTGGTTTTCACTCCACACGTGATGCGCCGCGAACTGTGGAAAGTCAGCGGGCACGAGGGCTACTACTCCGGCAACATGTACACGCCGATGGAGCTGGATGATGCCGAGTACCGGTTGAAGCCGATGAACTGCCCGGGACACATTCTGATTTATAAAAATTCGCCGAAGAGCTATCGCGACCTGCCGCAACGCTATGCTGAGCTGGGGAATGTATATCGGTACGAGCGCTCGGGAACGATGCATGGGCTGCTGCGCGTGCGCGGCTTTACGCAAGACGATGCGCACATCTTCTGCATGCCCAGCCAGATTGAGAGCGAAGTTGAGGCGTGTATCGACTTTGCCGAGACAGTACTGAAGACGTTCGGATTTAACGAATTCAAAGTTGAACTTTCGACCTGGGATCCGAAAGACCGTACGAACTACACGGGCTCGGATGAGAACTGGAATCTTGCCATCGGCTCGCTTGACAGGGTACTGAAGGCGAAGGGCATTCCGTACAAGACGATTCCGGGTGAGGCTGCGTTTTACGGGCCGAAGATCGATATCAAGCTGGTGGACGTGCTCGGACGGCTGTGGCAGCTCTCGACCGTGCAATTTGATTTCACCTTGCCGGCGCGTTTCGAACTCGAATACGTGGGAGAAGACGGCGAGCGGCATCAGCCGGTAATGGTGCATCGTGCGCTGTTCGGATCGGTGGAGCGCTTCTTTGGCGTGCTGATCGAGCATTACGCCGGAGCCTTTCCGCTGTGGCTGGCGCCGGTGCAGGTGGGCCTGGTACCCATCAGCGAGCGGCATCTTGAATACGCGAAGAAGGTCGAGGCGGAGTTGCAGGCAGCGGGCTTCCGCGTCGAGACCGATGCGCGCAACGAGAAGATGAACGCCAAGATTCGCGACTTGGCCAACCAGAAGACGCCTTACATTCTCGTCTTCGGCGACAAGGAAGAAGCGGCGGGAACCGTCAGCGTGCGCACCCGGGGTAAGGGCGACCAGGGGTCGATGCCACTGGCCGACTTCATTGCGAACGCGAAGGCGCTGGTCGCGAGCCAGTCGACGGAGTTGTGAAAAGCGCTATCGAATGGAAACCGACCTCAGTTGGCGAAAGAGTAATTGCCGAGTGGACCACTGTCGTTAGCTAATAATATGTCCGGTGTTTTTAGCAAATGAAGTGTCCGCTTAACGGGCGGCGAGGATGGATCCATGCATACGAGCATGGAGATCTATCCGAGGACCGCGGCGGAGCGGGCGATGAAGTTACAGGAAGTGTTGTTACGAGCCACATCGGGCAAGATCAAGTGGTGGCAGGCAGCGGAGTTGATCGGCATCAGCGAGCGGCAGATGC
>OBLU010001434.1_pt1 | contig 22286 bp, 21 predicted proteins | sample 1518681 | NCBI WGS metagenome assembly OBLU01 (sample SAMEA3539304, study PRJEB22396) | soil metagenome | biome: tundra; feature: field; material: soil | place: USA | collected 2010-05 | depth 0.15 m
CATACCGCGCAGCAGCCAGGAAGCGAAACGGAAGCACGCGCTCCGTCTTCATCGCGTCCAGCGCCGAAGTCACGAGCTCGTCGTCAACGCCCGCATCCTTCATGTTGCGAAGGTTGCGCAGCAGCGCCAGCGCGCCAAGCTTCCGATCCGAGAGCAACCGCTCCCAGCTTTCGCGCTTGTCGCCATCTGCGGAGAGTGCAACTTCCCAGGTGTCCGGAATCGCCAGTTCGCCGTCGACGAGGCGCTTCCACACGGCCGCCTGCTCCGCGTCACGCGGCTTCGCGTGGCACAGGAACAGAACGTCGCGCACTCGCACCGCGCCGGCACGGTCGTACTTGGCCAGCGCATACTCGTCGAACTTCGGAAACGCTGCGGCGAGGCCCTTCTTCACCTGCCCCGACAACGGCGCGCGTCCGTCCTTCCAGTAGATGGCGACAAACTCCGCCAGCTCATCGGCCCGCTGGATCACGCTCGCCATGGTCTCTGCGACCAGCGCACGGTGTGTCGCATGACGCGCCATCTCGCGCACCAGCAGCAGCGGCGCGTGGCGCAGCTTCATTGTGGTGCGCGCCTCGACCGCCAACGCCGCAACCTTCGCGCCGTCGACCTTCGCACCAGCTCGCGGATGCGTCCGGCAATCGCCACGCCATCCTCGTAGAACTCGTCCTCCCACAACATGCACGCCAGCACACTGCGCCGCAGTTGCAGCTCCGGAGACACCGCGACTGCCGGCGCTCCCTCATGCGTCCGCGGACGCAGCAAGTGGCTCAACTTCAATACATTCAGCTTCATCACGCAACTCCTTCCACTTACCCTCGTCCTTCTGACTCGCAGAGTCAGAATCTCTGTATTTGCTGCGTAAGTCGCCGGGGAATATTCGACTGCGGCTTGCATCACAGGCCAGTCACCTGTGGCAGGATTCGAACCTGCATTGCCACTGTTGAAGTATCCGCACTCTGCGCCACCGGCGTCTTACTCACTCCTCATCCTGGTCGCAGTCGTCGCCATCCTTCTCGACAATCCGGACCGTAGTCTCTCCGAAACCCTTGCCGACCTTGAAGCCAACCGGCTTCGGGTTATCCGGCGACACTCGAATCGCCAGCTTCTGCATCTGGATGTAGCTCGGCTTGTTCTTGTCGTAATAACCGGTGCATTCGTAGATGTTGAAGGGCACAACGATATTCGGGTGCACTCCGCTGCACATCGTCACCATCTCGGATTCCCTGTAGCCCGTCATGATGTGCGCATTCGTACAGGTCCTGCACAACGACTCCGAGCCAACCGGTGTTCCGCCTCGTACGTATGCTTTGCTCATCTCAGTCTTACTTTCTAACCAGCAATCCGCTGGGGGGTTAATTGGCCGGGGAACCAGGCGATAACAGTTTTCTTTCAGGTGCTCTACCACTGAGCTACGCGAACTCGCGTTCGCGGCAGGACTCGAACCTGCGACCACCTGATTAATGGGCGAAGTATCTGTCATCTACGCCACCGGCCAAACTTACAAAATAAGGCTTGCGCTAAACCAGGGAACTATCGAAACAAGTTTCAGAGCGAGTGCTCTACGGAACCTTGTCCTTCGAGGCAACGCCTCCGTCCCGCAATGTCTCCACTCCGGCAGGGTTATCCGACCCTGCTGGGCACGTCAGGCGGAAGTAACTCGTCTCTATCACCACTGATAACTCCCGCACAGATACAGGCCTGCATCTGCGCAAGAGAGCGCATCGCTGTTAGGGAATGAACCTACGCGGCACCGGGGCTTCGAACCCCATCCTTGCGGATCTACCACGAAGTATCCGCGCAGTGCGCCACTGGCAGCAAAGTTACTGAGGGATCAAGCGAAGACAGGGGTGTTGATCGATTAACAGTCGAAGTACCTGTCCTCTTCGCCACTCAGTAGGAATTCAATTGTGCGGTTCGAATGCGTAGGACGAGTCCGCTTACCGTGACGCCCAGGTGACGTGCACGGCCCGGCGATCACCGCAGAGATAACTCATCTCTGGGGACCTACGCATCGAATTTTGGAAGTTCGATTTCATCGGGCTGACTCCTACGCAGAGGATACTTTCCCATAGGTGACTTAGAAATGCAAGTAATTTGTTGAGAAATTATGGAATATTTTTGTAACTCATCCGAGTTACTTATCCGCATACTATTCGCGGTATCGCGCAGCGGCGATGAAGCGCTCCGCCGGTCTGGAAAGCGCGGTTGTTGCACCCGGGCAAATCGCCTTCGCGAGACAATTTGGCCGCGCGCACTATACTGGTCTGCGTGAGCCACTCCTTCGAAATCGGCACTGTTCCTGTTGGTCGCGGCAAGCTGTTCCTGATCGCGGGTCCTTGCGTCATCGAGTCCGAGACGCATGCCCGCACGATGGCCGATGCGATTCAGCGCATCGCGGCCGACCTGCACATCCCCTACATATTCAAGGCCAGCTACGACAAGGCGAACCGTACCAGCATCCGCAGCTTCCGCGGCCCCGGCTTGATTGAAGGGGCACGCATCCTGCGGTCGATCGCGCAGAGTACCGGGCTGCCCATCCTCACCGACGTGCACACGCCCGAGGATTGCCTGCGCCTCTCGAAGGCGCTGGGCGATGTCGAAGCGGTCATCCAGATCCCCGCGTTTCTCTGCCGCCAGACTGACCTGCTGATTGCCGCCGCCCATACGGGCCGCGCCATCAATATCAAGAAGGGCCAGTTCGTCGCGCCTGCGGACATGCACCACGCGGTCGACAAGGTTCGCGAGACTGCCGCTACGCTCAGCAGCGGCAAGCCGGCTCGAGTGTTCCTCACCGAACGCGGAGCCAGCTTCGGCTACAACAATCTCGTGGTCGATATGCGTTCGCTGCCGGTGATGCGCCGCTACGCTCCCGTGGTCTTCGACGCGACCCACTCCGTGCAGACGCCGTCCGCTGCCAATGGCGTCAGCGGCGGTCAGCCTGAGTTCATTCCCGTGCTGGCGCGCGCAGCGGTGGCCGCGGGCGTCGACGGCATCTTCCTCGAGGTTCACGACGATCCTACTCACGCGAAGTCGGACGGAGCCAATGCTCTGCGCCTGGACAAACTGAAGCCTCTGCTTGAGAAACTGCTTGCGGTCCACCACGCAGCAGGTTCTTAAAGAGAAACGACCCGCTCTCAAGCGGGCCGTTCTCTCACGATTCAGCATGTTTCCTACTGGTTGAAGTTTTCTTCTTCCTCTTCGTGCAGTCCGTAACGGCGGAGCAGGTTGGGCAGGTTCTGGGAGAAGGCAGCGCGCGGCATCACCGTGTCGCAGCCCGCCTCCACTGCCTTGGCCTTCAGGTCTCCCTGCAGGTGCGAGAGGAAGCCGATGATCGACGTGCTCTTCTTCAGCTTCGCCTTCAGCTTGGGAATCAGCGTCAGAGGCTTGGCGTTCGCATTGTTCAGGTCGAAGACGATCAGGCCAGGCCGATCCGCTTCCTCGCCGCTGGTAAGCTCCGTGATCGCTTCCTTCTCGTTCTTGATGAAGGCGACCTTGACGCCCAGTTTGCGCGCGGTCTCGGTGATCTTCGCGTTGAAGAAAAGGTCTTCGATGAAGAAGAAGATCTTGGTCGGCGCATCTTCGGGGATAGGAATCGTCTTGCCGACGGAGTAGTCGATCGGCTGCGAATCGCTCACATACGCGCGTCCGCCGCCGCCCCTGCCCTGGTAGTTGCCATGCGACTCAATGGTGGACGGAGGCGCATCGGCGAAGTTACCATTGGCCACGCGATAGCTATGGTCCATGGGCCCGACAAAGCTGCGCGGCCCGCGCTCGCGCTGCTTGCCCTTGCGCTTGAAGCCATTCACGCTATTGCCCGGCTGATGCGTATCTTTGTCGCGATATCCCGCGCCGTTGCCGTTTGCGAATCCGCCGGCGCTGGCCTGGTTGCCGGGATTCTCCGGCGGGCGTTGACGGTCGCGATCGCGGAACTTCTTCTTCCATCGCTTGGTGGACGGGCCGGCCTGCTGTTGGCCGCCACCGCCCTGGCCCTGAGGCGGCGCCGATGGAGCGCCGCCCTGCCCGTTGGCCTGCACGTCACCCGCGAACTGGCCGGCGCCAACCTGCGCGCCCTGCTGCGCCGCATCGGGCGACTTGTTCTTGCGTTTGCGGCGACGCCGGCGGCTGCTCTTGGACTGTCCCATGCCGTGGGGGATGTTATGTGCGGCATCCTGTGCCGAACCGTTTTGTCCCATGTCGCCACTCAACTGCGCGGCCGGTGGACCCTGGTGTACCTGCACCTCGGGTGCATTCTGCTCACTCATGTTTCCACTTCCTATTGCTGGTTAATGATCCGCGCTTCTTTCCCACGCCCACACTCGCAGGTCTCTTCTCTCCCCGCAGAGTTCACGGAGATGGAACCAACCCGGTTTTGTAGCGTCGGTGGAAACCGTATCAAGTTGTACTCGAACATGCGTCCTAATGCATCGACCCGATGCGACCAGTCGGCAAATTGCTCCTGCGCGATCTCTGGATTGCCACGAGCAACCCTGGACTGCCAAAGCTGCCTGAAATCGCCCCGGTGCAAATCGCCGATGATGGCAATTCATTCACCCTTACCGCTGCTTGCAACGCATTCGGAGGCTCTTGGCGGATTCAGCCCTCCGGTCAAGCTATCCGGTGCATCGAATCCCGCATTTTGTCCGCCGAAATCTGAGAATCACCGTGCAACTTGCCGCCATCAGGAAAGGAAAGCGATCACACAGTGGTCGGCACCCACAGCCGGTTCACAAGGCAAGGCTAAGCATACTCCGATTGCCATCCCATAGCAAGCCAAACCTTTGCACCCGGCATTCCGACCCAAAATGCTGGCAAACCCTTTGACCTGCTTTGGTCTGTCAAGGATATAGATGCGCAAACTGCAAGAGCCGCTCTTCGAAGAGAGCGGCTCGCTACAGAATGGCCAGTCAAAGGCCTCCTGAATGCTCCCCTGCGGGAGCAGAACCTGAACCCCGGTGTGCCCCTGCGATGGGAGCATCTATCCGACGTGCGCACTGCAACCTGGAACCCGGCTATCCCTCGACGGGAATCGGAAAGCCCGGATCACGAACGCAATGCTGGTCGTATCCTTGAGGAGCAATTAGCATGCCAAAGATTACTGGCCCGATTTGTCTGCAAAAACCCGCCGATCTTACGGCTTCGCTTGTTATGCTCACCAAAAAACGGAGAGTTGGCCGGGCGCGCTCCAAATTTCGGGAGACGTGCGTTTGACCCCACAGGAGCCGGACAATATAATCGAGGCTGTTCTGGCAGCCCTCTCGCTCCCGCCGATTCTCATTGCCTGCAACTGGGACAATGGTGGTTCTGGGTGGCAAGCGCGGTGAGAACCCTCTCCGGTTGGGGATTAGTCTGACCGAGGGGCGGATGCAGGGCATGAGGACGGGCAGGTGCCCGACTCAACGATACAGACGATCCCCGAAGGATCCTGAAGGAGCACCACACCGCACATGATTTCCAAGCTCGTACTCGTCTCCGCCCTTGCTGCGGCCATGACCACAGTGGGCATGGCCCAGGCCGCCCCAGATGCTCCCGGAACTCCCGCACCAGCCGCACCCGCGCCTGCCGCATCCGCACCCGCACCCGGCGCGGCTGCTCCTGCCGGCGCGCCGGCTTCGATGCCAGCGCCCCAGGCCGTTGCGGCAAGGATTGCGATCATTTCGCTGGTCGATGCGGCTGCCGCTACCAATGAAGGCCAGAAGGCCGTGGCGGATGTCCAGAAGAGATATGAGCCGCAGCGGGTCAAGCTGGAGGCGCTCAGGTCCGATATCGACGCGCTGACCAAGCAACTGCAGGGCGCGCCGGCCACCATGAGCGACGAGGAGAAGGCTACTCGCGCCCGCAACATCGACACCAAGCAGAAGCAGTTGCAGCGCGACGCCGATGATGCGCAGACCTCGTACGGCACCGATGTGCAGGAGGCGATCCAGAAGGTCGAGCAAAAGCTCGGACCGGTCATCATCAAATACCTGCAGCAGAATGGCTTTTCCATGCTGCTGGACAATACGGGCCCGCCGCAGCAGGGCGGACTGAACGTGCTGTGGGCGCCTGGGACGGACATTACCGAGGCAATCGTAAACGCCTACAACACGACGACTCCTGGAATCGCAGCACCGCCACCCTCCGCACCGTCGGCGGCTCGTCCGGCGCGTCCGGCAGCGCCCAAGCCGGCTGCCCCTAAACAGCCGTAGTCATTATTCACTGGTACGGCCGGGAGAGGGAACAGGTTGTTCCCTCTCCGGCCGCCGTCGCAACGTCATAAGGGACGTCCACAATTCTCCAAGGAGCCTTACACCCCGCATGAATTCCAAATCAGTTCTTCTCGCCGCGCTCGTTGCGGGTTTGCTTCCTGGGTCTACGATTGCCCAGGTGTCCCCGCAGCCGCCGGCAGCTCCTGCTGCTCAGTCCGCCGCGCCTGCCGCCGCAGCGCCTGCCGGCCCCGTCGTTCCCCAGGCTTATCCCGCGAAGATCGCGCTGATTGCCTTCCAGCAATGCGTGATCGCCACCAACGAGGGGCAGCGCGCCCTGGCCGACATTCGCAAGAAGTACGAGCCGAAGCAGACCCAGCTCGAGGGTCTGAACAACGAGATCGACACCCTGAAGAAGCAACTGCAAGCCGCGCCCGCCAGCCTCAGCGATGCGGAGCGCGCTGCTCGCATGAAGAGCCTCGACAGCAAGCAGAAGCAACTCGACCGCGACACCGAAGACGCGAGGACTGCGTACCAGACCGACCTGCAGGACGCCTACGGCAAGGTCGCACAGAAGGTGAACTCCGTTCTGCTGAACTACGTCGAGAAAAACGGCTACACCATCCTGTTCGATGTGGGCGGCGAGCAGAGCCCGGTGATGTGGGCTGCGAAAGAACCGTCCGCGGACATCACCGAGGCAGTCGTGAACGCATACAACGTCTCCTCCGGAATCTCCGCGCCGCCGCCGGATGCGCCGGCCGCACCTGCTGCCGCTCACCCCAAGCCGGCAGCGACAACGCCGCACACCACGACGCCAAAGCCGGCAGGAGCCGCTACGCCGGCCAAGCCGTAGTTAATGGTTCGCAGTCACGTTAGAAAAGGAGGCCTGCGGGCCTCCTTTCTTTTTGTGTGCGGAATTGACCAATACGCCGATTTACTGTGGAAAACTTTGTGGATCGCACAGCGCGAGAATTTAACAAATTAGATTGGCAACGGTCTCAGTCGCTGTCGCTCACGCTTGGGATAGGCACCAAGCCACATGTTTTCAGCCCTTTGCTGGGAACCGCGGGAAAACTCGCCAATCTCGTTCTATGTCTGCCGCAAGTTTCGCAAATAAAAGGCTTTCCACAGATGAGAGATGCCCCATGCCCGCATCGCGTTCCAATCTGGCACTCGGACGCCCCGGAAATTTCTCCATTGAAAGACCCAGAAAGTCAGCCGACTGACCTCTTCCGTTTGTAGTGATTTCGGCGGCCCAAGCCTACTCTTCGCCGACTTTCAGCACCGCGAGGAAGGCCTCCTGCGGGATGTCGACCTTGCCGATCCGCTTCATCCGCTTCTTGCCTTCCTTCTGTTTCTCCAGCAGCTTGCGCTTGCGGCTGATGTCGCCGCCATAGCACTTGGCGATGACGTTCTTGCGGATGGCGGTAACGGTCTCACGCGAAATAATCTTCGAGCCGATCGCCGCCTGGATGGCGACCTCGAACATCTGCCGCGGGATCAATTCGCGCATCTTCGACACCAGCGCCTTGCCGCGATCGTAAGCCGAGTCGCGATGCACGATGATCGAGAGCGCGTCCACAGGATCGCCGCCGATCAGAATGTCCATCTTCACCATCGGCGAAATCCAGTGCCCTTGCATGTGGTAGTCGAGCGATGCGTATCCGCGCGAAACGGACTTCAGGCGATCGTAGAAGTCGAGGACAATCTCGTTCAGCGGAAGTTCATACGTCAGCATGACGCGTGTCTCGGAGACGTACTCGAAGTTGATCTGGCGTCCGCGCTTGTCTTCGACCAGCTTCAGAATGCCGCCGACGTACTCCTCGTTGGTGAGAATCTTCGCGAGGATCACCGGCTCCTCGATCGTCTCGATGTTCGATGGATCAGGCCAGCGCGACGGATTGTCGACTTCGACCACGCTGCCGTCGGTGAGCGTGATGTTGTAGCGCACGCCGGGCGCGGTGGTGATGAGGTCGAGATTGTACTCGCGCTCCAGGCGCTCCTGAATAATCTCGAGATGCAGCAGTCCGAGGAAGCCGCAGCGGAAGCCGAAGCCCAGCGCGACCGACGACTCCGGCTCGAACGAAAAGCTGGCGTCGTTGAGGCGCAGTTTTTCCAGCGCGTCCCGCAGCATCGCATGCTCGTGCGAGTCGACCGTATAGAGTCCGGCGAAGACCATGCTCTTGATGTCTTCGAATCCGGGCAGCGCCTCCGCGCACGGACGCGCAACCTCGGTGATGGTGTCGCCGACCTTGGTGTCGGCCACATTTTTGATGGTCGCGACGAAGAAGCCAACTTCGCCGGCCGAGAGTTCCGCGAGCGGCACCGGCTTCGGCGTCATCACGCCCATGCTCTCCACATCGAACTGCTTGCCGTTCGACATGATCTTGATCTTCATGCCCTGGCGCAGGCGGCCATTGATGACGCGCGCGAGCACGACAACGCCGCGGTACGGATCGAACCACGAGTCGAAGATGAGCGCCTGCAGCGGAGCGTCCGCATCTCCGCGCGGCGGCGGCAGAAGGTGCACCACGGCCTCGAGAATGTCGGGCACGCCCTGGCCGGTCTTTGCCGAGACCGCGATCGCATCGCTGGCCGGCAGCCCCACTGCCTTTTCGATCATCTCGCGCGTTCGTTCGATATCGGCCGAGGGCAGATCAATCTTGTTGATGATGGGAATGACCTCGAGCCCGTGGTTGATGGCGAGGTATGCGTTGGCCAGCGTCTGCGCTTCGACGCCCTGCGATGCATCGACCACCAGCAGCGCGCCTTCGCAGGAGGCCAGCGAGCGCGACACCTCATAGCTGAAATCGACGTGGCCCGGCGTGTCGATCAGGTTGAGCTGATAGGTCTCGCCGTCGTGCGCCTTGTACATCATGCGCACGGTGTGGGCCTTGATGGTGATGCCGCGCTCGCGCTCCAGGTCCATGGCGTCCAGCACCTGCGCGTGCATCTCGCGCGCGGTGACCGAGCCGGTGAGCTCGAGCAACCGGTCGGAGAGCGTGGACTTGCCGTGGTCGATGTGCGCGATGATCGCGAAGTTGCGAATGTGATTCGGATCCATGCGGGGTGCGAACTGCCTCAATCTTCGATGCTATCACTCTGGGGCGCATGCGCAGAGCAGCGCCGAAGATGGCCCGGCGACGAACTGGTGCGGCCTCCAAAACGTCTTACAATGAACAAGGCGTCCGCGGCAGCGGCCCCTGGCCGGTCAGGGTGAGGCGAATTGTCAGAATCAAGCAACGGGCGTTGCAAACGCAGCGCGAAGAACGGGACTGAAGTGAAGAACGGGACTGAAGTAACGATGGGCAAGGCCGAGGGGTGCACAGATTGAGTTGGTTGCGGCAGTTGGCAGTAGCGGCTGCGTGCGCGCCCATGGTGCTGCTCGCGGGCTGTCCGCAGCAGCAGCAGCCTCCAGCCGTGGATACCAAGGCCACCGCCCCGCCCATCGCCGCCCCGGCCCAGCCGCCGGCGCCGGCGACCACGCCCGCGCAATCCGCCGACCTCGCGGCCAAAGCCTACAAGGCGCAGCAACTCATCCATCAGGTCGAGGGCACCTATCGCAGCGGCGTCGACAACTATCGCGCCGGCAGGCTTGAGGCTGCGCGCTCCGACTTCGATCGCGCCGTGGACCTGATGTTGACGAGCGGGATGGATCTGAAGACGGACCCGCAGCTCTCCGATGAGTTCGAGCAACTGCTGAACAAGATCAACACGCTCGAGATGTCCGCCTTGAAAGAGGGCACCGGCTTCTCTGCGCCCATCGAGGCGGCGCCGCTCGATGCCGCCGATGAAGTGACCTTCCCGCCCGCCGACGCGGCCCTTACCGCGAAGGTGAAGGAAGAACTCAAGACGACGCAGTCGGATTTCCCGCTGGTGATCAACGACTACGTCGCAGGCTTCATCAACTATTTTTCGAACTCGCAGACCGGGCACGCACATCTGCTGCGGTCGCTCGAACGCGCCGGCAAGTATAAGGACATGATCTCGAGGGCTCTGGGCGCTGAGGGTGTGCCCCAGGATCTGATCTATCTCGCGGTGGCGGAGTCCGGCTTCCAGCCGCAGGCTCTCAACGCGAAGTCCGGGGCGGGCGGGATGTGGCAGTTCATGCCCACCGGCGCATACGGGCTCGCGCGCAACGGCTGGGTCGATGAGCGCTTCGATCCCGAGAAATCTTCACGCGCCTATGCGAAGTACATCAAGTCGCTCTATGACCAGTTCGGCGACTGGTACCTGGCCATGGCCGCCTACGACTGGGGCCCGGGATACGTGCAGCGCTCCGTGATGCGTACCGGCTACGCCGACTATTGGGAGCTGTACCGGCGCAACGTGCTGCCGCAGGAGACCAAGAACTACGTGCCCGGCATCATCGCGGCAATCATCATGGCGAAGAATCCGAAACAGTACGGACTCGAGGGACTGGTGCAGGATCCGCCGGTTGTCTCCGACACGGTGACCGTGGACTACTCCATCGATCTGCGCCTGGTGGCGGACGTGACCGACGTCTCGCTTGGTGAGATCGTGGCGCTGAATCCAAGCCTTCTGCGCATGACGACGCCGCGCGACGGGGACTTCGATCTCCACCTTCCGTTGGGGACGCGCGATGTCTATCTCAAGCGCATCAACGATGTTCCCGAGGACAAGCGGACCAGTTGGCGATTCCACGTGGTGCGGCCCGGCGAATCGCTCGACAGCATCGCGAGCAGCTTCCACGATCGGCCCACGGAGATCGCCGCAGCCAATGACCTTGCCGCGGATGCCGCCGTCAACGTGGGGGATGGACTCATCGTTCCGGTGGCGAATGTCGTCGCGGCGCCGCACGTGATGCACTACGTCACGCGCGTTGGCGATACGCTGGTCACGGTCGCCGATCGCTTCAATGTGTCGGTCGAAGATCTCAGGCGCTGGAACCATCTTTCGTCGACCGCGCTCAAGCCGCATCGCACCCTCGATGTGGCTCAGCCGGTGCATTTGGCGCCGGTGACGCATGTGCGAACGAAGACGGCACACGCGGCAACCTCGACCCGCGTTGCGTCGAGAACGAAGGCGAAGAGCCCCGCGTCCTCTTCGAAGTCGCCCGCGAAGACGTCTTCTACGAGTGGAACGGCGAAGAAGAAACCCAGAGCGAAGGCGCACACCGCATCCAGGTAAGAGATGCCAAGCTGCCGCATTAGCTTCCTCAACGAAAAGAGTGCTTGCTATTCGCTGGCGCAGAGATGCATTCTGTTGCTAGAATCCGTGCCGTGATGCAATTGTTTTTTCGTTATAGCGCAAATGCACAGCCGCACAGCAGTATGATGATGCGAGTGCGGTAAAGAGGATGCGAAGATGAAGTTCAATGATCGTGGATTTGACGGACTGGACGAGAACACCAGGATCTACGCAGCCGCTGCCAACGGCGACGATCCCGATGGATATGAAGGCAACGGCCCCTTCGACGATGACGAAGAAGAGGAAGAAGTCGTCGTAGCCATGACCTCGGATGATGATGATATCGACCGCCTGGAGGAAGACGTCGACGACTTGCTGGAAGCTGCGTCGGCTGCCGAAGTCGCAGTGATTGCTGCAGCCCTGCCGTCACCGGCCGCAGGCTACGCTCCTGCCGCAACGACATCGAAGCCTCCCGCGAAGAGTCAAGCAGCCGGTCCGGTCAAGGCGGTGAAGAAGGCCGTCAAGAAGGTTCCTGCGAAGAAGGCCGCCAAGACGGCTCCTGCGAAGAAGGCCGCTGCCAAGAAGGCTCCCGCGAAGAAAGCCGCGGCGAAGAAAGTCGTGGCCAAGAAGGCAGTCAAGAAAGTGGCTGCGAAGAAAGCAGCCAAGAAGGCTCCCGCAAAGAAGGCAGCCAAGAAGGCCGCCAAAAAGACGACATTGAAATCTGCCGCGAAGAAGTCGAGTGCTCTGCGCGGCGGTAAGGCCGCTTCGAAAAAAGCGGTCGGCAACAAGAGCACTAAAAAACCCAATACGAGAGGTACTACCTTGGCAACTAAGAAAGCAGCGAAGAAGGCAGTCAAGAAGGCAGTCAAGAAGGCCCCCGCAAAGAAGGCCGTGAAGAAGGCCGCCAAGAAAGTCGCAAAGAAGAAGTAGTCCGTAAGCAGTACTAACCAGGCAAGCAAAACGGCCCGGGCTCCTCTCGAGAGGTCCGGGCCGTTTTGCGTCTGCTCGACGCTATTTCATTTTCTGGGATTCCACTTTGTCATTTCCGTTCATACCTGCGATGGCGGCGAGGACGTCGTCGCTGTGCGTGTTCGGATTCACTCCGGTCCAGACCTTCACCACCTTGCCGGCGGGGGAGATGAGGAACGTGTCGCGAGCCGCAAACTTCATGTCGCCGTGAGCAGAGACCGGAACGCCGTATGCGTCGATCACCTTGTGGTCGGGGTCGGCGAGTAGTTTGAAGGTGAGCGAGTCCTTGCTGCAGAACGTCTTGTGGCTCTCCACCGTGTCGAGCGAGACGCCGAGCACGACTGTGTTGAGGGCGTCATACTTCGGCAGGTCACGCTGGAAGTTGTGCGCCTCGATGGTGCAGCCGGTGGTCATGTCCTTGGGATAGAAGTAGAGGACGACCCACTTGCCCTTGTACTGCGAGAGCGATACCGACGTGTCTTCCTGCGACGGCAGGCTGAAGTCGGGAGCCTTTGCGCCTTCCGCAAGCACGTCGCCGGCGGCGTGGACTCTCACTCCGATTCCGCACGCGGTCACGATGCCTACAATGACTGCGATCCATACACCTTTACGAATCATGGCGTTCTCCTTGTGTTTCGAATGTTTGCAGGTGCGGTCGGGCCCGGGTCGTACTCACGCGCCGCATATTGCTATAGTATGCGGTCGGGCGAGCAGAATTGTCACGGCGACGTCTCAGCGCTTATTCGGCGACCACGGCGATGCCTGCATGGTCCGCGGCGGCGACGATCGCGGCGGCGTCAAAGAGCAGAGTGCGGCCGGCCTCGACGGCGAGACAGGTTGCGCCCGCGCGCGCCATCGTCTCGATGGTGGCGACGCCGATGACGGGAACGTCGAAGCGCATGTCCTGATTAGGCTTCGCCATCTTCACGACGGTCAGGGACCGGCTGAGCGTGGACGCCGGGTCGCCGAGTGCGCGGAAGAGACCGCCCGCGCGTTCAATCGTCGCGTCGGTGCCTTCCATCGCCTCGACTGCGACGCACGCTTGCGCGGCGATGACGACCGTCTGGCCGAGATCGTATCCGGCGAGTCCGCGCGCAACCGTGCGGCCGTAGGCGATGTCCTTCATCTCGTCCTCGGTGGGCGCGCGTTGGGTGAGGACGCCGGGTTTGGCCAGAAGCGGCTCGAGGCAATGCGTGGAGGAGATCAATTCGATGCCTTCGTCAGCGAGCACCTTGGCCACTGCTCCGAGCAGCATGTCGGTGTTGCGACGGCGCAGGTTGAGCAGCAGCTTGGCGAGTCGCCAGTCGGGGCGGATCGAGGAGAAGATCTGCGTATGCTTCACCTGGCCAGCCATTACGGCGCGGGTGACGCCCTCGGCCTGGAAGGTCTCGATCAGTCGCGAGAGTTCGCCGAGCGACATCCAGTGCACGCTGATCCCGGGATCGGCGGCGGCGCGCGCGTCCATCTCGCGGTCCGTCTCTTCCTGAATCGCCGCGACGACGACCGAGAGGCCTTCGGCGCGCGCAGCGTCGAGCAGCAGGAATGGGAAGCGACCGTTGCCCGCGATGAGACCCAGTTTGCGTTCCGTTGTCACTGCTTAGCCGCCGACTTGTATTGCATTGGCATAGCCATTCATCCTGACAAGTCTGTATTCAGTCGCCCAAAGATTGAACCTGGGGCAGCGTCGGCGTTGAGCGAGAGCGGAGAACCTCAGCCCAGGCGCAAAAGGGTTCGGACGGAGATATCTTCGTCCACGTCCGGCCAGTGCATGCCTTCGCCTCGGCCGATCATGCGCCAGTGGCTGCGCTGATCCGGAGTTGCGTTGCGCAGGCGGGGGAACCACTCGATCGGCACGGCGAGTTCGCGGCCGTCGGCGAGGGTAACGCGAAGCATGGAGTCGTCGACCGAGACGTCGACGGCGGCAGAGTCGAATTCAATTGCCGAAGTGCTCATGCCATGCCTCCAAGAACAACTTCTCGTGCTCTTCCACAATTTTACGGATTGTGGTGAGTTCGTGCGAACGGAATCCATGGTTCGAGGCAAGTCGAACCGGTGCTAGCCAGTATTTTGCCACGTTTTCCGCCGCTTCGACATGAATGTGTGGCAGCTCCTGATCTTCGAGCGAGTAGAAGAAGAATCGATATGGACCGATACGAAGGACGGTTGGCATCGTTCTCTTTCTGAACCTACTTGATGATGCCGCGATGGCTGTTGGCGATGAAGTCGACGAGATAGGCGACGTGTTCGGCGTCCTCGGGCGAGGGCGATTCGGCGAGCGTGGCGCGGATGGCTGCGAGCGCGTCGCTGGTGTTGAGCTTGGAGGCTTGCAGCAGGCGGTACGCGTGGCGCAGCGCCTTGATCTGCGCGGGCGAGAAGCCGCGGCGCTCGAGGCCGACCTTGTTCAGTCCGTACGCGTGGTTGTTGCGCTCGATGGAGGTCAGCGAGTAGGGCAGGACATTCTGCGTGATGGTCGTTCCGCCGCCGATGTAGGCGTAGCGGCCGATGCGGCAGAACTGATGCACGGGACAGAGCGCGCCGACGACAGCGTAATCCTCGACGACCACGTGACCGGCGAGCGTGGCGGAGTTGGCGAGGATGCAGCCGTTGCCAATGTGGGAATCGTGGCCGATGTGAACGTAAGCCATGATGAGGCAGCCGGAACCGACGCTGGTCACGCCGCCGCCGCCGGAAGTTCCGCGGGAAACGGTGACGTATTCGCGGGTGGTGTTCAGGTCGCCGAACTCGCAGCGGGTCGGTTCGCCAGCGTACTTCAGGTCCTGCGGCGCGACGCCGAGGGAGGCGAACGGGAAGACGCGGTTGCCGGCGCCGAGCGTGAGATGGCCGTCGAGCACGACGTGGGAGATGAGTTCGCAGTCCTCGCCGAGGACGACGTTCGGGCCGATGGTGCAATACGGGCCGATGAAACAGGATGCGGGAATCTGTGCGCCAGCGGCGACGATCGCGGTCGGATGGATTCCGGAAGCGCTCACTCGGGCAATTCTCCGGCGCTGGATTCCGGCGGCGCGGCAGGCTTTTTCGGCGCGCGCGAGGTGAGCGCGCACATGATGGTGGCTTCGCAGGCGAGCTTGCCGTCGACGGTTGCGGTTCCGTGCAGCTTGACGGCTGTCGTGCGCCAGTTGAGGACTTTGACCTCAATGCGGAGTTGATCGCCGGGAACGACGGGCTTGCGGAAGCGGGCCGAGTCGATTCCGGTGAAAACCATCAGCTTGGTGTCGCGGTCGGGAATCTCGGTGAGCAGCAAAGCTCCGCCAGCTTGCGCGATCGCCTCGATGATGAGAACGCCGGGCATGATCGGGAAGTTGGGGAAATGGCCGGTGAAGTGCGGCTCGTTGAAGGTGACGTTCTTGATCGCTACGATGCGCGTTCTGCGTTCGACTTCGAGGATGCGGTCGATCAGCAGAAGCGGGTAGCGGTGCGGAAGGATGGACATGATTTCCATGATGTCCATGGTGTTGGCGGAGGGCTGGGGCTGGTCGCTCATGCAGGACTGAGTATAAACAAGTTGTCGGTTGCTAGTTGCTGGTTGTCAGTTGTCAAAGATCAATGGTGCAGCGGTCCGCTCTCGGCGGTCCGCGGGCGTCATTTCTTTTTGAGGAGGGTGGCGGGGTCGAAGAGGGTGGGGGCGAGGGGGAGGTTGTAGGTGACCTTGGTGAAGTAGCGCTGGTTGGTCATGTCGCCGTTGTGGTAGCGGGTGATGGTCATGGGGGTGGGCAGGCCCTGGATGGTGTGGTAGTCGTCGTAATCTTCGACCTCTTCGTCGAAGTCGTTGAACTGGGGGTTGCGCCACTGGAAGGTGCGGCGCATGGGCAGGTGGGTGGTGGCGTCGAGTTCCAGGGTGACGGCGTCGTTCTGGGCGTTGAGGAGGGTGATCTTGTCGCTGAGGTGGCGCTCGACCATGGTGGTCCCTTCGGCGAGGATCATGACTCCGGGGGCGTGGATCCAGTTTTTGACGACCTCTTCGACGGAGTGGGCTTTGCGGCGGTAGAAGTCATCGACCTGCTCCTTGGGCAGATCGGTCTGGCCCTTGAAGGTGACCTCGTAGCCGTGGCCTTCCTTCCAGATCTGGACGACGTCGATCTTCTTGCCGGGCATGATCAAGCCGCGGTCGGTGAGGAAGCCGACGCGTTCGGCCTCGGGCTGGCCGGAGGCGGCGAAGCGGTCGACGGCGTGGTATTCGACGGTGTAGGGGTTGGGCTGGCCGTGGAAGAACGAGGAGGTGCGGCCTTCGAGCTGCATGCTGGTGCGGTTGAGCCAGGCATCGCCGCCGAGGGCGGCAATCATCTGGTCGAGCAGGAGGCGGCCGCGCTGCTCGGAGGTGACGCCGGGAGTTGGGGCGGGCGCGGCGCTGGGGAGGTCGGAGGCCTGGGCGCGGAGGAGTTGCGGCGCGAACAGGGTGGCGGCGGCGAGGGTGAGAAGAGCGAAGCGCTTCATGCGGGATTTATTTTCCGGGGCGTGGTGCGCGGTTCGGTGATTGGACGTTGGCGGCAGGGCGATGGCTGCGGCGCGGCTGCGGATTGTGTGTCTGTGGCATGCTACCCCCCTCCCCCTAAAGTCCTAAAATCTTCGAAACAAATGAGTTAAGTCCGGATCAATGGTATATACCAACGCTAAGATCTTCCATTCAGGAGGCTTACCTGCAAAATCTTCATTCCATGGTAGTTCCGGGCGTCTCTAGAGGGGCGCGCGTGAATTCACGGATGAGATTTTTTATTTTGCCTCCTTTAACCATTATAGCTGGGGGTGTCAAGGGTTTCGGGCTTTTCGGGTCCGAGCACGGGGTATTCGCAGCAAGGGTTCGGGACAGAAGCGGATTCCTCCCCCTTCGACTGCGCTCAGGGTGCGGAATGACAAACGATGGGGTCGGTCACATGATCGAACGAAGGGCCCAGGGCTAAAGCCCCTTGATGTTTGGGCAGGTTCACCGCGGGCTCAAGAGGGTGATGACAAAGTGGCTGCCAGCCAAAATCGATGACCTCAGTGGCTGAAGCCGTATTGGAAATGGGCTGCTTACGGCACGGCTGAAGCCGTGCCCGGCTTTGCACAATAACCCCCTGATCTGAGGCACTTTTTGTGCAGCCGCCACCCTTTTTGTGCAACCGTCCATTCCATCCCGTTTAGCGAGAGACGACTATGAGGGCTTGTATAGGAGTGCCTCAAATGCCAAGTCCTACCAACATCACCGTACTGATAGTCTTCAATCAGGCTAACCCTAAGTCCAACACGATTCGGGGGATTTTCAAGAAGTATATAGTTTCTCTAGGTGATCATATGACCATGAAGAGAACGGCAGGGAAACACCCGAAAGTTGGCAGGGTTATTGCGCAGGACAGCGCCAAAGGTTCCCCACCGGAGAACTTGGTACTCCCCGAGGCCACCAAGGCACCGAAGTCTCCTTTGGATCAGAAAAAATAAGTCCTTGGAATCCATACCCCACCAGTTCGACGCACTTGGCATACTCCTGGTGTTGCTGCCCGGATTTCTCTGTGCCCGTATCGTTCAGGCTCTTTGCGTTAGGCCTAAGCAAACCGAGGCCGACAAGATCATCGAAGCTCTCCTCTACAGCTTCGTGGTCTATGTTTTGTTTGCCTGTATTTTTGGTCGCTCAATGCCTGTAGCCGTGAACATCGCGGACATCGGCGGTGTGAAACACTACAGTTTGGATCTTCAACTCAAGCCGCTCGGTGAACTCATTGGACTCGCAACCCTTCTGGGTCTTCTGATTGGTATTGTCAACACAAACGATCTGTCGGGTATCCTTTTCAGAGCAATGCGTGCCACCCAACGAACAACCCGCAGTTCAGTCTGGAGTGACGTTTTTCATGAGCGATCCGGCGTTGTCCTGGTTGAACTTGGCGATGGCCGTCGCGTAATGGGGTGGGTGGGGCACTATTCCGATGACCCTGATGAATCGAGTCTGTATCTGCGATCGGCAGCATGGATTGATGAAGAGGGTAAGAACGTACCGATCCGGGGCGATGGCATCTTGATAACCAAAGAACTCGGGATTAGGAATATAGAGTTCTTACGCCATACCCAGACTGGACAGGACCCCCTCCCGTCCCCATAGCTAAGTCCATTCCTTTACGCCACCTTCCCGAACCCAGGGTCAATCCCATCTTGCAATTGATAACATTATGTCAGTAAACTGTAGGGATCACAGCCCTATGAGGGCTCCCCGTGCCTTACGGCACAGGGAGCCACAACATAGGCCGTGTTGCCGGGGCCTTGAACCCCAAACAACACGAGTACACGAATGATGAAGGTCATCGTGTACCTCCTCTCCGCCCCGTTGGATTTACCCAGGGGTAGCGGAGCGGAACTGATTACCGGGCCGGGGAAGAACAGGGGTTGGATGCCTGCTCTTCTCCGGTTCTCAGCATGGCCCAGTGGTCTTGGACACCGCTAGGCCGGATCAACTCAAATCCTAGGTTTCAACACGCTCATAAACATTAGGCAGCCCTCCAGCACCACTGCGTACCTTACGAAATGTCGGCGCGTCCCCTTTTGTGAGGCTATACAGAGCGTCTCTCGCTGCGGCCCTGTGATCGCCACTAGCAAATTCAAATTGCTGAGCTTCTAGAGCAGCGTGCACATCGTCAGCCGTGAATCGCGCAGGCAGCGCCAGACTGCGCACGGCTTCACGGATTCCGTTCCCATTCTTGAATCCAGCGGGAGGTATAAAGCTCGCTATTTTGGCCGGTTCAGGTTGGTGGTTTCCATTGCGCAGCACAGCCACACACCCCGCGAGGTCGGGATCGCGAAGCATTTCTAAGAACCGTGCGACCTTATCGGCCCTTTCCTTCTCAGCCCTCTCGACCTTCTCGACTAACTTTTGGAAATCGTCTCCCATGATCGGACGCCTCTCGACTACTGTACGACCTGTACGATCGTATAGTCAATCTACGATCGTACGGGTATCAGTGAGTCGAGGACCTCTTGAGTGGAAAACGTCGTACAGGCCCGCCCAAAGGTGCGCCAGCGAACTATCAGGCGATCCGCGAAGCTGCGCTGTTCCCGAACCCCGGCTCGATCCCCATCTCGTGCATCGAGCCGATCACGCAGCAGATGTTGTGGCAGAGCACCTTGCACAGCACTTCGTTCGTTTGGGCGACGAAGGTCTTGCTCCGAACAGAATCCCCGAACTTCGCCTTGATCGCCATGAAGGTACTCTCGACGTTGCTCCGCTTGTGGTAGTGGGACGCGAACTCACCCCGATTGAAGCTGTAGAGGTGGTACATGCGCGTCCAGAGGGTGTCCTCTTGGGGGCGGAAGTTTCGATGGCTGTGATCCGGCTTGGCGTTCTTCTTGAAGGCGATGTAGGGGGTCGCCCCGATCTCCTCGACGACCTTGAGATTGGCGCGGCTGGAATACCCCTTGTCGGCGGACACTTCCTGAACATTGAAGCGTTCAGCGGTCTTCCGGACGAGTTGAGGGAAGAATGGGGCATCGTGCGCGTATCGGTCGCTGATCGTAACGGCAGTGACGATATTCGTCCTCACCCCGGCGCAGATATGGGTTTTGACCCAATCGTGCTGGTCGCGGACATCCCCGTACTTCGTGCTGTACCACGTTGTGAACCGGGAGGAGCCGAAGCCGGTCGAGTCCACGGCGAAGTCGGATTCGACAGCCGCCAGTGGTAGGCTGCTTTCCGTGATGAGTTCAATCAGCACCGGACTCAGTTCCGGCATTTCGAGGTAGTTGAATATGGAATTGAAGTGGGGGACTTTGCCGATGTATCCCTTCGCCTGGGCATCGGTAAGGTCGCTGATGAACCGTCGCCCAGAGACCGTGGAGAAGACCTTGAAGGCAACGCTGAAGATGGCGTCGGAGAGCGGGATGCGAGGGCGACCGTTCGACTGCTGAGGAGCCTCAACGCCGGAGCAGAGGGCGTATAACAGCCTTTGGAATTCGGCCTTCTCTGTCGTCTGGGCAGCGTTGTAGGCGGTCCAGTTCTGGGGGTAGGTGCTCCGCTTGACCGTCTCGGTGACCGTCAGGCTCTCGGTGACGGTTTCCGTCCCGTCTTCGTGCTGTTCCCGTTCGAGAACGTACTCCACCGCGAAGATGTGCTTGCACTTGGAACCGTGGGATTCATGGTCCGGGCAGGAGCAGTGGGGAACCTCACCCATCTCTATGTCGTACCGGCCCTTCCCGGCTTGGGAAGGAACCGACCATGTGCCGTCGTCCTTCTTGAGAATCTTGAACTTCGCCGCCATTTCCAGTCCGCGTTGCTGTCTCGGTTCCATTGCATCCCCCTATATAAACACTCTGTGCAGTGGGGGCAAAAACGGGAAGATAATCTTCGGCGGCGGACTTCACAACCTCTTAGATAGGAGGTAGCTCAAAATGAAGGTAACTTTTCGTGATGCTGGCTTATGGATTCTTCCTGAAAGTAAGGAGGAGCACGCCGCACTGGGTGTGATGTACAGAGGTCTGGGTGGGGTGCAAGGTGCCTACCTCGATAGCAACTGGACAGTAGTTGTCCCCAAGCCTCGGCCAATGGAGGAACGATACGGTTACTATGACGCGGCGCAGGAATCTAGCGGGGCTTAGTTTCCTCAGCATCCAGGGCGTCTATGGAATTCCATTCAACCGACCGACTGATTTCGGCTATGACCAAACGGTCATTGTCTGTTATGTGAACAGCGCGTAGAGATGTGAAGAGCCCGTGTAGAAGCTCTTCATTTTCCTTAATCGCCCATAGCGATTTTTGGATGCGTTTAGCTCCCAATGGTTCTAAAACATCTTTCAACGCTTCATAGTCAGGGTCAAGCTCAGTATCCAAATCGTATGCAATCAGAAATAGCGGCATATGAAAACGATTGTACGGCGCTCACTGGCCTATCGACTTCATCAGGTCGGAAATCTTCACGTCCAACGCCTGCGTTAACCGCTCCAGAGATCGAAAACGCATAAGATGAGTGGTAATGATCTATCGAGTCCTGGTTCTGAGCACCGTCTTCCTAGCAGGCATGGGGATCTTTCGCTATCAAGTATCACTTGGGCAAGATTACAATCCCACTCCAACCCAGACTCCAAATCACCACGTCCGGGCCGGAGTTCAGGCTTTAGCCTGTGAGTATCCCGATCAGAAGCCAGGTTGTGAGATGTATATCGCAGGATTCACCGATACGGTGAATACGGTGATGGTGGGTGGCGAATCTACGAAGATGCTATGTGGGAGCACTGACTCTTCTGATCTGGTCGCTGAATTTGAACAAGAGGCCCGGAAGAGTCCGGAAGCCGATACTGATGCGGCTCTTTTTCAGTTGCTCAAGACAAAACACATGTGCGAGGGGAACAAAGCACCGATTTACAATCCCAGGTCTGCTGGAGGGCTCATTGACATGTGTCACACAGGAGATATTGGATTCAACCTGTGTTCGCAGTACCAGTGGGGATTTCTTGACTCCTTGTTTTTCATGTCGGCGCAGACGAAAATACCGATCTTGTGCGGGAATATGAGCATCGTTGACAGTTCGATAACGATGCTAAACGATGAGCTACAAGCTGATTCCGGCCTCCGGCAAAAACCGGCTGTATGGCTCATGCTGGGTGCACTGCAAAAAAAGATGCCTTGTCCGAAATGATGCTGGCGGTCAAAGTGAGAAGCCTTTTTGTGCAAGCCGCTGACTATTTGTGCAGGACGGGTTTATTGTGCAAAGCCGCCGTGCCCTTAAGCAAGGCGGACTTTTTCAGCAGCCTCCAAAGCCCGCTGCTACTCCGGAAGTCGGTGCCCCAATCATCGCGGTGAGGCTGCGATGAAGGGCACTCGGGTTTTGTGGTGGAGGGAGCGGAGGGCATATGCCAGGGGCTGAAGCCCGGCTCTTCGGGTGTGCGTGGTGTCCGGGCTGAAGCCCGGACCTATCTCAGAAAACAAGAGCAGAAGCGGATTCCTCCGCTGCGCTGCGGAATGACAAACGAGAGTGCTTGCGTGAATGGCAACCGATGGTGCTTGCGTGAATG
>OBLU010001435.1_pt1 | contig 22282 bp, 20 predicted proteins | sample 1518681 | NCBI WGS metagenome assembly OBLU01 (sample SAMEA3539304, study PRJEB22396) | soil metagenome | biome: tundra; feature: field; material: soil | place: USA | collected 2010-05 | depth 0.15 m
CCCACGGCACCCGGGTCATCGGGCTCGACGTGGAGTACATCGGATGGAAGTTGTACGGAATCGCCGTGCAGCCCGAGCCGTTCGGATCGAACTTCACCTGCGCGAAGTTGTTGTGGGCGCTGGCGACCATGAACCCGTTCTGGTGGGTCGTCCCGTCGTTGATGTCGATGCGCAGCCCCGCACCGGTGTCATGCATCTTGACCGAGATCTTGTCGCCGCCATTCATCATCAGATCCTGGGTGGGATCTGGTGTGAAGGTGGTCGCGGTGGCATCCACCGGGTTCGGCGGTGCCTGGGGCACGCCATTGAGGGTGATGAACGCGAAGTTCACGTACTCCTCACCCGCGGTCGACTCGCAGACAGCATTGTTCTGCTGGCCGGTCACCGGATTGTTCGAGAGCGAGTCGATGTTGAGTGCCGCGCACCACTGGGTTGCCGAGCAGCTGATACCGCCTGGGAGATTGAACGGCGCCCATCCCGGCGGATAGAACTGCATCTCCATGAATGCGGTACCCGCGTGCTTCGCGCTCACCGCGGGATCGACGATGTTCGAGTTGCTGTCCGGCTTGCAGGTGCTGAGCTGCTCGGGATAGGACTGCGTGTCGCACATCGCCATGCCGAACCAGAAGGCCGGGTGGAGCTGGAAGTCGTAGCTCGCCTTTCCAGGAGTCTGGTTGGTCGGCGGCTGCTTCGGCAGCGTGAGCACCGTCGAATAACGGTTCCCCGATCCAGGCTGATTCGAGTAGAAGAGCAGCGACGGCTCATCATGGCCGACGTAGACGCCCTCCCCGAAGATCTGCTCGGAATCGCTGACCTCGGTGCAGAGCGAGGCCTTGACGCAGTTGACGTACTGGTGGACGTTCGCTGCGTTCGTGCTCAACGGGCTCAGCGCCACCGGCCCCACCACGGCGGCGGCCCCGGCGGTGAGGATAAGGAGCCTTCGCCATACCGCCGATGAGCGCCGCGCTCCCCGGGCAGGGCCCTCCGAGGTCCTCCCAAAGTCGGATGGTCTCGCTTGGTCCATGCCACACCCTCCAGGACGGTGATTGCGCCCAAACGGCGCGAACGGAACTATCCGCGCTCGGGTCGCTGGTTGTCAATCGTGTCCTGGTGGGAATTGCCGCCCGCCCACCTGGCGGATTGAGGACCAACGACCCTGGTAGCCCGGCGCTCCGCCCGGTCAGGCTTGAGTGGTGATGGGGAAGACACTCATGCCTGAAGCCGGCGTGGCGTCCTCCAGCGCGAACGTTGATCTCGAGGTTCGAGGTCAACGGATTTGGGCAGCGGACGCGGTGGCGGCCTCCGAAGGGGTCCTCGGGTTGTGCCCGTACTCCGAGGAGACGGTGGTCGGATGCCGCTTCTACCGCCCGGTCTCGGCCCACGGCGACTTCCCGGGCGCCGGCCACTGCGAAGATGCATCCGTCCTGAACGGGGCGGATCACGTCCGATACACGGTCTGCCAGCGTCGCATGCTGTCTGCGGCCCGCCACTGACGGCCGACCGCGACACTCGGTAGCGGGCTGGGAGTCCCCGGACTGCGCCGAGGCGATTCGCGAAGGGTGCGAGATCCTGGACGCCACGCTCCGTCTCCGGCTGCCGGGCCCGTATCAAGTCCAGGCGGCCATCGCCGTAGACGTCCCGGCGAGGTGTCCATCCGGCGCTCCGGACAGCGGCAGCTCCTGGGGTCGATGACCGCTGGAGCATGTGTCGCGGCCGTCAGCGCATCAAGCTGATGATCCCGTCAGCGCCGAAGCGCGCTCCGCTCGCCACGTGGTTCCGGTGAATACCCAGAGCGCATTGAGCGTGTTCGGACGACCGGCGCTGCCGATCATGAGGACCTTGCCGATGCGAGTGTCGGTGAGCAGCCACGAACCGTGGTAGTCCGTGTCGACGACAGGTGACGTCGCATTGACCTCACGCCAGGTCGAACCACTCAGCGTCCAGGTCGACCCGACACGGACCTCACCACCACCGATATAGAGGATGACGTCATCCGTCCGCGGGTCGGGTGCCATCCCTGCGGTGATCGGATCAAAAGGCGCCACCTCGTTGGCGGTCAGCTGCGACCAGGTGACGCCGTTCCACGCCCAGGTTTCGGCACGGCTGTTGGCGTTCCCGGTGAACACCGCCACCACACGCCGGTCAGCGGGATCGGACGCGACGACCGGTGTCGATCCCTCCACAGGAAGCGCGGTGACGGAGTGGTCCAGGCGCCATGACGATGCCGCCCAGGTCCACGTATCGTCCGCGGTGGCCGCCTCGCTGGTCGGCGCGGTCACGAGTACCAGTTCCCCGCGCGCAGGCAGCGCGGCCATTCCGACAAGGCTCTGCGCGGCGATCGGCAAGTCGTCGCGCTTCGTCCAGGTCGTGCCATCCCACGTCCAGGTCTCGATCGGACGATTGTTCGGTTGAGCAGCGCCAACCAGGACGATGCCGCCACTGACGGGGTCCTCGATCATCCACCCCGCGGCAACGTCTGGGCTCGCGACCGGATGGAGCAGATGCCAGCCGCCGGCGTCGAACACCCAGGTTTCGCGCGATGAGTCGGCGGCTCCGGTCCCGAACCCGCCGCCCCCGTACATGACGACGTCGTTGTGCACGGCATCGAACGCCATCGCATCCTGTTCTCGCGGGGACGGTACGGGGGGAGCCAGCGTTACCGCCGGTGTCGGGCCTCGGGGCTCAGGGGTTGGCAGGATGATCGCCGCGGAGACGGACATCGGCGACCTGCTCGGCGTCGCGCCGCGCAACACTGCCTGGAGGCCATAGAACGTCGCCGGCGCGACGACGATGAGGATCAGCAATCCCCAGAGACGGCGTCGGGATCTCCTCATGGACCACATCATCCAGGGATGGCGGGAGTGAATGGGGCGCGGACGGCAGGTTCACGCCCTGCGTCGACAAGCGCGCGGCGGAGCACGAATTCGATCTGGGCATTCGTTTTCCGTCACTCATCCGCGGCCCACCTCCCAGCCGCGCTGGGCGTTCAAGTTGGGTCCTGCGGCGACCCTCCATGTGACAAGCGGCACTTTTCGTCCTCCGCGGCTTCGCCCACGATCGTAAGTACCGGTAGCCCCTTGTCGACTTCATGGGCAGCCGGGAAGGAGGCGCAACGTGAGCAGGACCGCCAGCAGTGCGAACTACCGATGGTTCGGATTGACCCCCAGCCAATTCTTCTGGGCAGTTGCCATACGCGTCATGGTCGCCGCCATTGTCGGTGCAGTCGTGTATCTCGCCACGGGGAGCCTGCTCTGGCTGATCGTGGCGCTCCTCGCCACGAGTGTGGTGATCAGCAGCGTCTCGAACGCGAAGCACCGAGCCAAGGAGGCCCATCCATGAGCAGTGGAAGTTCTCGGCACGGGGCGGCAGTCGCCGGGCAGACGCGCAGCGCGGCCTGAGCGTGGCCAGTCGACGGCTCCGGTTGCCGAGCCTGCAAACCCTTCAGTTACTCGTTGCCGTGGCAGGATTGACCGGTGGCGGGGCGCTGCGCATCGCCGGGGCGATCGCGCCGGCGAACGTTCTCTGGGCTTGTACGGCTGCGGTGGCGCTCGTGCCGACGACGATCTCCGTCGCGCGCGATCTGCTGCGTCGTCGCGCCGGCGTTGACATCGTCGCTGTGCTGGCTCTCGGCGGCACCCTGGGTGTCGGAGAGTATCTCGCCGGTGCCGTCATCGCCTTCATGCTCGCCACAGGCCGCGAGCTCGAGGCGAGGGCATCAGCAAGGGCTCGACGAGAGCTGTCCGCACTGCTCTCGCGAGCGCCGACCGTCGTGCACCGCGTCGAAGGTGACGAGCTCATCGCTCAGGCGATCGACACCGTTCGACCTGGCGATGTGCTCATCGTTGCTCCCGGTGAGGTGGTTCCGGTCGACGGCCTGCTGGCAAGTGATACGGCGGTATTCGATGAATCCGCGCTCACCGGCGAAACCGCGCTCGTGGAACGGGTGATGGGCGATTCCGTGCGGAGCGGTGGCGTCAATGGCGGTGGCGCCTTTCGTCTCCGCAGTACCGCCACCGCCGATGAGAGCACGTACGCCGGCATCGTGCGGCTGGTTCGCCAGGCTCAGGAGTCGCGCGCACCCCTTGTACGCGTTGCCGACCGGTTTGCCCTGTGGTTCGTACCCCTGACCATCGCGATGGCTGGACTGTCGGGAATCCTCGCCCGCGACCCCATCAGGGCTGTTGCTGTCCTGGTGGTGGCCACGCCTTGCCCCCTCATCCTCGCCGCGCCGATTGCGCTCGTTGGGGGCATGTCGCGAGCTGCGCGGCGGGGCATCGTCGTCAAGGGCGGCGCGGCGCTCGAAACGCTCGGGCGTGCGGATGTCCTCCTCTTCGACAAGACGGGCACGCTGACCGAAGGTCGAGCGCGAGTTGCCGACATCGAAACCGACGGGAGCCTCAGCGCGGACGAGGTGCTGCGACTCGGCGCTTCGCTGGATCAGGTTTCGACACACGCTCTTGCTCGGCCGATCGTCCAGGCAGCTCGCGCCCGCGGCCTCCGCCTCACCCTTCCCGACGAGGTTCACGAGGACCCGGGCAGCGGCGTGCGCGGAGGCGTGGCCGGACGCCGCGTGATGGTCGGCCGCGCCTCCTATGTGGCCGACGGTGGCGCCGTGCCGCCCTGGGCTGCGCGCGTGCGCAGACGCACTGCCATCGAGGGCCTCGCCAACGTGTTCGTTGGCGTCGACGGGGTTCTGGTCGGTGCCATGGTGCTCGAGGACCCGCTCCGCCCCGACAGCGGGCGTGCGGTCGCACGGCTTCGGAAGGCCGGGATGCGCCGCGTGGTGATGGTCACGGGGGACCATCCGGACGTGGCGCAAGCAGTCGCCTCGGCGATCGGCGTCGACGCCGTCTATGCCGAGCGCACACCGGCGGAGAAGGTCGAGGTCGTCCGCGAGGAGCGTGAGCGAGGCATCGTTGTCATGGTTGGCGACGGCATCAATGACGCACCGGCGTTGGCCTTTGCTGATGTCGGCGTCGCCATGGGAGTTCGCGGGGCAACAGCGTCATCCGAGGCGGCGGATGTGGTGCTCATGGTCGATCGCATCGATCGACTCGCCGAAGCTGTCCAGATTGCCCGCCGCTCCCACCACATCGCAGTGCAGAGCATCGCCGCCGGCATGGGGCTCTCGCTCGTCGCGATGGCCATCGCGGCATTCGGCGGGCTCGTGCCCGTGGTCGGCGCCGTCGTCCAGGAGGCGATCGATGTTGCGGTGATTCTCAATGCCCTGCGCGCCCACGGTGGCCGTGAGGAGCCCCGACCGTCGGAAGTCGCGCTGAGTGCCGGACGTCAGGTGCTCCTCGAGCACGCGGCGATGGAACGGGAGACCGCGCAGCTCCGACACCTCGCCGATGAGCTCGGGCGTCTGCCGAGCGCTGCTGCCCGCATGCGCCTCGAAGCGGTGAAGCGCTTCCTCCACGACGAACTCCTGCCGCACGAACAGGAGGAAGAGCAGCACCTGTACCCGGTGGTCGCCCGGTACATCGGGGGCCCGGAGAGCGTGGCGGTCGCACGCCGCGAGCACGCCGAGGTCGCACATCTGTCTCGCGTGCTCAGCGGCATGATCGACACCCTGGATACGGATGGTCCCGACGACGAGGAGCTGATCGGGCTGCGCCGCGTTCTGTACAGCCTGTCGGCGGTCCTGAGCCTGCACCGGTCTGGGGAGGAGGAGCGCCTCATCGCCGTGCTGGGAGAGCATGACGAAGCGCCGATTCGAAGAGCCGGATGACACGCCGGCTCTTGACGCCGGTCGCCGCCGGCGGCGCCGCCGTGGTGGCGCAGGAGCAGGGCCTCAGCTCGGACGAGGTTGAGCAGCGACGGGTTCGGGGGGAGGTCAACACCATTCCAACTGGGACGAGTCGTTCGGTGGTTTCGATCCTCGCGAGCAACCTCTTCACCAGGTTCAACGTGTTGCTCGGGGTTCTGCTGGTGGCGATTCTTGTCATCGGGCCCATTCAGGACGCCCTCTTCGGGCTGGTGTTGCTCGTGAACACACCGATCGGCATCGCTCAGGAGCTCCGCGCCAAATGGACACTCGACCGGCTCGCGGTCCTCACGGCCCTGACGGCTCGCGCCATTCGTGATGGTGCTGAGCAGGAGATCCCCGCGACGGCTCTTGTCGTGGGGGATGTCATCGACCTTCACACCGGCGATCAGGTACCGGTCGACGGCCGTGTCATCCGCGGCACGGGACTCGAGATCGACGAATCGCTCGTCACGGGCGAATCCGCTCCGGCTGGGAAGCGCGATGGTGATGCGGTGCTCTCCGGCAGTTTCGTGGTCGGCGGCAGCGGCTTGATTCGGAGTACCAAGGTGGGGCTGGCGGCGTACGGGAATACTCTCGCCGCTGAGGCACGCCGTTTCGCGCCCGTGCGATCCGAGGTGCGTCGCGGCATCGACCGGCTGCTCCTCATCATCGCGATACTGATCGTCCCGTTCGGCGCGGCACTGATCGTGAGCCAGATCGAGGCCAATGACAGTCCTGTCGAGGCGGTCCGTTCTTCCGTCGCCGGGCTCGTGACCATGATCCCCGAGGGGCTCGTGCTGCTCACCAGCGTCGTCTTCGCCATCGCGGCCGTCCGGTTCGCGCAACGCGGTCTGATCGCTCAGGAGTTGGGGAGCGTTGAGATGCTCGCCCGAGCTGATGTCGTGTGTCTCGACAAGACGGGAACACTCACCGATGGCCAGCTCAGCGTTGAAACCGTGGTGCCTCTCAGAGGCGACGAGCACAGCAGCGTCGTCGCCGCGCTCGGTGCGCTCGCGGCGGTGGATCCTCATCCCAACTCGACCATGGCTGCGCTGGGGCTGGCATTTCCGAGTCCAGAGAATTGGACGCCGACCGACGTCGTGCCGTTCTCTTCGGGGCGAAAGTGGAGCGGCGCAACCTTCCAAGGTCGAGGCTCGTGGATCCTCGGAGCGCCGGAGGTGCTCGCGCTGTCGCCCGACGCATCGGGTGTGCGTGCGAGAGCTGAGCAACTTGCGGCGGCAGGGAACCGCGTCATGCTGATCGGGCGGCTCAGTTCGCTGCCCGCGATCGACGGGTCCATGGACGTCGTGGAACCGTTCGCGGTCGTCGTCCTCCGAGAACGGCTCCGTCCGGATGCGTCCCGGATCCTCGACTACTATCGGGATCAGGGCATCGCGGTCAAGATTCTCTCCGGCGATCACCCCGCCACCGTCGCCGCATTGGCGGCGTCGGCTGGGATGCAGGGAGCCGACCACCCGCTTGCCGGAACCGACCTTCCACGTGATGCTGCGGAGTTGGGACGCGTCGCGGAGGTGACGACTGTTTTCGGCCGTCTGAGTCCGCAGCAGAAGCGCGATCTTGTGCGAGCGCTCCAGACGCGCGGGCACGTTGTCGCCATGGCCGGCGACGGAGTGAATGACGTTCTCGCCCTCAAGGCGGCGGACGTCAGCGTCGCGATGGGGACCGGGAGCGCTGCCGCGCGGGCCGTCGCACGTCTCACTCTGGTTCACGATTCATTCGCCAGCGTTCCGTTCGCCATAGGCGAAGGCCGCCGCGTGATCGCGAATCTGGAGCGCGTTGCCGCGTTCTTTCTCACCAAGTCGGTGTATGCCATGGTGCTGGCGGCCGCCGTGGCACTGCGCGCGATGCCCTTCCCTCTGCTCCCCCGACAGCTCTCGCTCATCGGTCTGCTGGCAATTGGTATCCCGGCGTTCGCGCTGTCGTTCGCCCCGAGCGCGGAGCGAGCTCGACCAGGTTTCGTGTCGCGAACGTTGACGTTCGCAATTCCGGCCGGTGTCGTCGCCGGCGTTGCATCCTACGCCGCATTTGAGATCGCGATGACCGCGGGGAGCAGCATCGATAGTTCGAGAACCGTCGCCACAGTTGTGTTGCTCGGCATCGGCCTCTGGATTGTCGGACGCGTGGCCCAACCGATCGGCTGGTGGCGCCTCGGACTCGTGGCTGGGATGGCTGCAGGAGCGGTGCTTGCCTTTACGCTCGAGATCGGTCGCCTCGTCTATGGACTGGCGCCGCTCGACCCTCGTGAGTGGCTCGAAGCCGCCGCGATCACGGCGCTGGCCGTCGTTCTCTTAGCCCTTGCCCTGCGCGTCAGCGCCCGCCTCAGAGTCAGGCCGCATCGGAGTGCGAACCGCTCGAAGGCTGGGACTGTGAGGGGCACCCTTCCCTAGCAGGGAGTTGAAATTCGGCCTTGAGGCCAGGTGAACTGCTGAGGGCGGTGCGTGCCATCGACGCTGAAGTGCTCCCCCGAGATGTAGCGGCGCAGGCGCGCCTGCTTCACCACCGCGGCGAAGAACCGGTCGGCGATCTCCTGGCTCAGGAGCCGCTCGCGATTCTTGGAGAACGTGCTGTGGTCGAAACCCTCGGCGTCCATGTTGAGGTCGAGGAAGTACTTGAAGAGCAGGTCGTAGCGCAGCCGTTCACAGAACTGCCGCTCGCTGCGAATCGAGTACAGGGCCATCAACACCGTCGCCTTGAGCAGCTGCTCGGGCGGCACGCTCTGTCGACCGGCGGTCGCGTACATAGCGTCGAACTCGGGTTCCAGCTCCTCCAGGATCCCCGAGTCCTCCTGTGGGGGGCCGCTCAGGGGCCGAGAATCAACACACTGTTAGGGTGGGATAAGCAATGAACAGAGATCGTCTGGCGAAAGTCGTCCAACTGCGCGAAGAAGGACGTGCGAAGCAGGATCAGACCATCCTCGAAGAAGCGCGAACCCTCCTCCTGGAGTTGGTCGCCGCCTATCCAGATGACGCCGAGATCACCTATCAGAGCGGGGTGGTCCACGACAATCTGGGCCTCGGACCGCAGGCCATTCCCTTCTACACACGCGCCATCGCCCAAGGACTCTCTGGACCCGACCTGGAAAGATGTCTCCTCGGCCTGGGAAGCACCTATCGCGCCCTGGGCAAGTATCAACAAGCGGAGACGACATTGCGTCGTGGGGTGACAGAGTTCCCTGACAACCGTGCTCTCCAAGTTTTTCTCGCGATCGCCCTGTACAACACCCAGCAGTACAAGGAGGCGATGGAACTGGCCCTGACCAACCTCCTGGAGACGACCTCTGACGAGAAACTCCAGTACTTCAAGCGCGGGCTCTCGTACTACGCACTCCACCTCGACGAAACCTGACCAACTACCGCGACCAGCCAAGGGCTCGAAAATCAACACCCTGCTAGCTCGCCGGGAGCTCACCCACGGTCGCAGAGACGGCTCGGTGGGCTCCGGCGGACGTGATCACAGTGAGCGAGATCACTTGACCAGGTTGGCTCTCAGCGAGTGCCAGCGAAAGGTCTGTGGTTGTTCGAATCCGAACGCTCCCGATCTGGACGATGACCTCTCCGGTTGTCAGACCAGCAGTCGCAGCTGAGCCGCCGGCCATCACGGCGGTGATCAACGCACCGACCGGAGTGTTGGTGCTGTCGACGACCGTGCTCGCACGGAGTCCGAGATCCGCGCGATGCGAATTCACGACACGGCCATTGGTGATGATCTGGCTCGTGATGTCTTTGACCGTGTTGGCCGGAATGGCGAAGCCGATGCCGTTTGCCGCAGCGCCCAGGGTCGGGTCGCTCGCAGTGAGCGTTGGGATGCCGACGACCTGCCCCGCGAGGTTGACGAGCGCACCTCCGCTGTTGCCCGGGTTGATTGCCGCACTGGTTTGGATGGTGTCGGGGAGTGTGATGCCCCCAGGTTCGGAGACGGTCCGATCGACCGCGCTGACGATTCCCTCGGTCACGCTGCTCTGCAGTCCGAGCGGGTTACCGATCGCGAGAACGATCATCCCGACCTTCAGAGTGGCGGAGTCCGCAAACTCGACAGGGTCGAGGTGACCGGCGACATGAATGACCGCGAGGTCGCCCGCGGCGAACGTGCCGACGAGGGAAGCGGACTGCGTCTTGCCCTCCGCGGTGGTGACCGCGATGGTCGACGCCCCGGAGATGACGTGGTTGTTGGTCACGACATCGCCGTTGTCATTGACGACGACTCCAGAGCCCAGACCGAGGTTGGTTTGGATCTGCACGATCGAAGGGCGCACCCGTTCCACCACCGCGACAAATGCGTTCTGCAGGTCAGTGGCGGCCGAGCTGGGAGCAGTCCCGGAGGATGACTTCGGTGTCGGCGAACCCGGCAGAGAAGTTGCCGGCTGGCCGGTGCACCCGGCAAACACGAGCGCGATGAGCATTGCGCCCAAGCCCGAGCCGAATTTCAACGCCCCAGGCCGGCGCATGAGGCGCCCCGCCTCTGCGGCCTTGCCAACCCTTGTCATTCCAACTTCTCACGATCCGCTGTGGTCGAGCTGGCAGCCCAGCCGTCCTCACATCACCTTCGCCGCTGGTAACGATGGCCACAAGAGGAAGAGGTCCCACGCCGCGATGGACCTAGGGCACATGACCTCCTGGCTGGCCCGGTGGATGTACGTCCACGCAGCGACGAGCACCCAATCTCGACGCTGACGCCGGTCCAGCATCGCCTCCATACCCAGGACGAGCAGGTCGGCGGTGTCTCCCACCGGTGGGGGCGGCTCCATAGAATCGATGTCGCATCCACCAACTCCCGAGCAGGAGCGCGAACCATGGCACCGACGAAACCCGCAGCCAAGGCCAAGCCAACACCGGCGAAGCGCGCCAGCACAAACACCAAAGCCTCCCAAGGCTTCAGTGCCGAAGAAAAGGCGGCGATGCGCGAGCGCGTCCGTGAGATGAAGGCGGAGGCGGCCAAGTCGGATGGGGAAGCTGATGCGCTCGCCGCGATTGCAAAGATGCACGAACCGGATCGCGCCATCGCCAAGAGACTCCACGCTCTGATCAAAGCCGCAACACCGGTTCTCGCTCCAAAGACCTGGTACGGAATGCCCGCGTACGCCAAGGACGGTGATGTCATCTGCTTCTTCCAAAATGCAGGGAAGTTCAAAGCCAGATACCAGATGCTCGGCTTCAGCGACAAGGCGAAACTCGACGACGGCGCCATGTGGCCGAATTCCTACGCACTCATGCAGTTGACTGCCACCGAAGAGGCAAAGATCACCGCGCTTCTGAAGAAGGCGGTGCGCTGAAAATTCCTCAGGGCAGGAAGGCCGCCCAACGACGTTGACAAGCCGCCACGACGCCACCGCGGCTCTGGAGCGCATCGCGTACATCCTCGAACGGGAGCTCGAACCCACGTACCGCGTGCGTGCCTTTCGCACTGCGGCCGCCGTCGTTCGTGCGCTTCCCGATGCGGAGCTCGAGGAGCGGAGCAGGCGCGGCACACTGCACGGTCTCGCGGGGATCGGGCCGGTCACCGCGCGGATCATCGAGGAGGCGCTGGCGGGGGCGACACCCGCGTACCTGCAACGCCTCGAAACGGAGGCGCCGCCCTTTGCGGACGCTGCGCTGGCGCTGCGCCGGGCACTGCGCGGTGACTGCCACGTGCACTCGGACTGGTCAGACGGCGGCAGCCCTATCGAGGACATGGCTCGGACCGCTATCGCCCTTGGTCACGAATACATCGCGCTCACCGATCACTCACCACGGCTCACGGTGGCGCGCGGGCTGAGCATCGAGCGGCTCCGGGAGCAACTCGACGTCGTGCGCGGCATCAACGAACGGCTTGCGCCGTTTCGCATCCTTACCGGCATCGAGGTCGACATCCTGGAAGACGGCTCGCTCGACCAGGAGCCGGACCTGCTCGCCCAGCTCGACATCGTGGTGGCAAGCGTGCATTCGAAGCTCCGTATGCCGGAGGCGGAGATGACACCGCGAATGCTCACGGCCATCCGAAACCCGAACATGGACATCCTCGGTCACTGCACCGGGCGGATCGTCGTCGGCCGGGGGCGGCCCGAGTCGGAGTTCGACGCGGATGCCGTCTTCGCGGAGTGCCGAGAGCGGCACGTGGCGGTCGAGATCAACTCACGTCCGGAACGGCTCGATCCCCCAACGCGCCTGCTGAAGCTCGCGATCAAGACGGGATGCCGGCTCGCCGTCGACACCGACGCGCACGCGCCGGGCCAGCTCGAATGGCAGCTGCGTGGGTGCGAGCGCGCTGCCAAGTGCGATGTTTCCGCCGAAATGGTCATCAACACCATGCCGGCGAATGAGCTTGTCGGGTGGACGTGGACGAAGTAGCTTCGGCTGTGGCGCCGGACGAGGTTCATAGGACGGACCTCGTCCATAGGGATGCATAACATCGGCTGCATACGCAATCCGAGTGTGCTTCTGCCGCTCAGCCTCGTCGACGGACCCAGTGTCGACATCCGCCTGGGAGGGGCGATGAGTGGCTCCGACTTCTTTTAGCGCCGGTCCAGTGTCGCTTCCCCGTCTCCCGACGGAACCAGCCAATCCACCGGCGGTTTGACAAGAACGCCGGGCTGGCTCAGCCAACTCTCGAGCGACGCGATGAGCGACGCGGGCGCCCGCCGACTTCGCGGAAACATTCGAGCGCTGGTGAACGGCGGCTGCATGGGGATTCACGCGTCTCAACCCGCGTGTGCCCTGGCGGATCACTCCGCGAGATCGATCGGTGCCGGAATCAGGAAATCGACCAAGGCGCTGACCAGCTCCTGAGGCGCATCCTCCGCCATGTGATGTCCTGCATTGATGGCATGGCCCGTCACGTTGACAGCCCAGGGGCGCCAAATACCAAGCACATCGTGATCGTAGAGTTCCGCAAGATCATCGTGGCTACCCCATAAGACGAGCAGCGGGCTGACGATCTGGCGGCTGGCGCTTCGGTCGGCGTCGTCGGCGGCACGATCAACACTCAGGCCGGCGCGGTAGTCCTCGCACATCGCATGCCTGACAGCAGGGTTGGCGACGGCTCGGGCAACGTCAGCATAGTTTTCATCGCCCATTCGCGTGGGGTCAAGCCGGTACCACGCGTCCAGATCAACAGCGATCAACCGCTCTGCCAATGGCGCTGGCTGGCCCATGAAGAACCAATGCCACCACGCGGTGGCGAACCGCGCGTTGCAGCGACCCAGCGCTTCGCCGATGGGCACGTCACCGAGAATGACCAGGTGGTCGACGCTCCGAGGATGGTCGAGGGCGAGCCGCTGGACGACGTACCCGCCCCGATCGTGACCGACGGCGTGGAAGCGAGCATGGCCGAGCATCGTCATGAGGGCAAGCAGATCAACAGCCATCTCCCGCTTGCTGGCTTGCGAGTGATCAGGGCGGTCCGGGGGGGTCGACGAGTCCCCATAGCCACGCAAGTCGGGGCAGACGACGCTGAAACCCGCCTGGACCAAGGCTGGAGCCACCGCATACCAGGTGGCATGGGTACGAGGGTGGCCGTGGACCAGGAGCACCGCCGGGCCGTCCCCCGCATAGCGGACGCGCACGCGCACTTCGCCGACGTCCAGGTTCTCGAGCTGAAAGTCCTCAAACATGTCGACATTGTGGGTACACGAAGGACGGCACGAACGCTTCGTACGCTCGCGGACCGACATCGCCCGTTGCGTCAGCCCATGCTCGCGTCCGGCGGCGCGCGACGGGCCTATCCTTGCGTGGCCGACGACAGGAGGCCGCCATGCCGGACAACCCGACGATCTCCCGCAGCCGAGGCGCGCCGCCACCACGTATCGTGGTGGCTGACGACAGTTTCGAATTGTGCGGACTGGTCGCGCTCATGCTTCGCTGCCGCGGTTTCGACGTCGTGGTCGCGTCGGACGGCGACGCCGGCCTGGCGGCAATCCTATCCGACGGCGCCGACGGTCTCGTCTCTGACTTTCAGATGCCTGGTCTTGATGGCCTGACGCTCTGTCGCGTGCTGCGGGGTTTGCGCGCCTACGCGGCGCTGCCGATCGTGATCTTCACCGGCCTTGAGGATCGCGATCCCCGCCTCGTCCCCCTGCGTGATATCGGGGATCTTCGGATCCTGCACAAGCCGATGGGACTGCGCGAGATCGCGCCTGCATTGATTGAGATGATTCCGACGAACGTAACCGGCATTGGGATGAGGACTCGAGCAGGTACGAGGAGTGTGCACGGTGGCGATCTCGCTCGAGGCGGGCCCCGACTGTTGGCCACACACTAGTCGCGCAGTTGCGCTGAGACTCGACAAGGAGGAGAACCCATGAGCGACCAAAGCAACCCGCACGATCAACACGACTCCGAGCTCCAGTTGGTGCTGACTATTGGCATCGAAGGCTTTCGTGAACTCGTGGCCTGGGTGGCAGAAGGTGCCACCGTGGAGGACCGCCATGCGCGCGGATCCCAGGTGCGCCAGGTAATCGATGACGTCGTGAAGGATGTCGATTCAGCGAAGATCAACCAAGCGCTTCTCGATGAGGCGGCACGGCTCCGCGATGAGGCGCCACACTGACTGACGTTTGAACCGCCACCGTGGGAGCAGATCGCGCGGAGGCCGCTGAAGGCGTAGGCTCAGTTTGAAGGCTTGGCTGCCGAGGCCAACGGGGTGACGGGATCCAATTTGGGAGAGCCGCCGCCCTCAGCAGCGAGTGTGCAACACGCAAGGGGCAATCCACGTGGGTCGCGGAATGAGTGCCAACACGCAGGCAAACCGGCTTCTTGATGCTCTCCCCATTAGAGAAAGCGGGCGTCTCCGACGGGTACTGAGCCCGGTGTTCCTCGACATGGAGACAGTGCTTTTCGAGCCGGGTGAGCCAATCGCCTTCGTCGACTTCCCGCGCACGTGCGTGGTCTCGTTAGTCACGCCGTTCCAAGACGGGACCAGCGTGGAGGTGGCCACGATTGGAAACGAAGGCATCGTCGGGGTGCCCATCCATCCCGGGGGAGCACTCGCCTTCCGAGCCATCTCCTCGGTGGCGGGGTGGGTGGACCGTACGGACGCGGCGACGTTCCTTGGCGAGGTCAAAGCCGACCGCCATCTGCGGGAGCTCGTGAACGACTACGTTCGGGCGTTCTTCGGAGAAATCGCTCAGGCGGCGGCATGCAATCGACTCCACTCGAACGAGGAACGCCTCAGCCGCTGGCTGCTGATGAGCCACGATCGCGTCGGAGCGGACGAGTTCGCGATCACCCACGAGGTCCTCGGTCAGATACTCGGCTCGCGTCGAGCAACGGTGACCCTATCCGCAGAGCGCCTTCGAGCCGCGGGCCTCATCAATTACTACCGCGGTCGAGTCACGATCATTGATCGCATCGGGCTCGAGGCCGTCGCGTGTGAGTGCTACCGCGCTATCACCACCGAGTTGGACGGGGTGGTCCGACGGGCACGGCGCCGTTCCACCGCGACGTGAGATTGGGTCCTCAGGGGCCGTCGACCCGCAGCGACGCGAAAGGAATCTGCTGCTTCTCACAGGGCGCCGGACTTTGAGTCCGAGCGCTTGAGCGCGCTGTAGCGGACAGACGAAGGTCACCGTCCTGCGGCACGATGGGAGGGCCTTGTCTGAACAGTGCGGCCGCTGCGGGTCTGAACGTCTTCTTTCCCTGAGCTTCGATGCAGCTAATCCTGATGACGGCGGACATCCAGATGATGATGGTCAGCCGGAGCTCTCCCAGCCGCGGGAGCGCCCCGTCAAGAAGTGTGTCGCGTGCGGACAGCAGTTGTATGCTCGCGATCTCGCTGGTGCGCCGCCAGCGTTCACCTGACCGTGGCCGTGCGGCACGCATCGGACGCGAACGTGCCTGACCTGCCGACGCTGTGACGTCGCCGCGCCACCGGTCCACTCAGCCGAGCACGCCGCCTCTGGATTGTGAGAACGGCCGAACGCTAATCCGTACTCCGAGATGTCGGTGAGTGCAGGAATGAGATCGCTCCGAGCGCACGCGCATTATCCTCTCTGGCGTGTCTTCAACCCCCGCGAGACCATCGAGAAATCGCGATGCCAGCCGACCTACCCCTCGCAACGCGATACGTGGCCTCGGTCCGCTGCTCTGCTGGGCCGTCGTCTTCGCGGATATAGGAACATCGGTCTACTACACGCCCGGCATCCTCTTCAGCCGGGTCGGCCTCCACGCTGCATTGTTCGTCGCCCTTACCCTCATCGTCTTCGTCTTGCTGACCATCAAATATGCGGAGGTTGCGGTCCGATACCCTGAAGGTGGCGGGGTGGTGACGGTCGGAGCACAGGCCATCCACCCCTGGGTCGGGCTGATCGGCGGACTGTTCATCCTCGTCGATTACTTCCTCACCTCAGCGCTGAGCGCGTTGTCTGGGCTGATCTACCTCAGCGTCTTTGCTCCAGGTCTGATCGGAGCTGTGACGCTGCTCACTGTCGTCGCTCTGCTTTTGCTGGCGGGGCTCAACCTGATGGGTGTCAACGCCGACGCCAAGGTCACTGCGGTGATCGCCGTTGTCGCCCTGGGCAGCCAGCTTGCAGTGGTGATCGCGGTCCTTGTCCACGCCGGCGTCGGCAGCGCCCTGGCAGCGGTGCCAAAGACCCTTTCCGGACCGAAACTTGGCGACATCGCACTGCTGACCGGCTACGCCGGGGCATTCCTGGCCTTCTCCGGACTCGAGAGCATCTCGCAACTCGCCCCGGCCATGAAGCGCCCGCAGCGTCGGGTCGCGCCTCGTGCCATGGTCATCGTGGTGCTCACGGTCGTCATCACCAGCCCGCTGCTGACCCTATGGTCAACCACGCTGCTCAATGCGGGCCACACCAACCCGAATCAGTTCATCTCTGCACTCGGTGGCTACGCCGCCGGGCCGCTGCTCCAGACCGAGGTTGCCGCAAGCGCGGGTCTGCTCCTCATCTTCGCCAGCAACACCGCGATCATCGGCTGCTACCACGTGTTTCTGGCTCTCTCGAAACTTCGCTTTCTCCCCGAGGTGTTGCAGCATCGCAACCAGTGGCGGAACACCCCCCACTGGTCAGTTCTTGCCGCCATCGCCATCCCCATTGCTGTCGTCATCATCAGCGCGGGCAACGTTGGCCTGCTGGGCGACATGTATGCGTTCGGCCTCCTCGGAGCCTTCAGTGTCACCTCCGTGTGCCTCGACATCGTGCGATGGCGCGAGCGTCGCGCGTTGCAGGGCCGACGGTACGTCGCCGACGCCGAGCCGGCGGGACCCTCAAGGTTCATGTTCATCCTCGGCGTCGTGACGTCGGTACTCGTGGTGACTGCGTGGGTGACCAATCTCTTCGCCAAGCCCCTGGCCACGCTCTTCGGCGGGTCCATCACCATTGCTGGGGTGGCCGTGGCAGCGATCACCCACTGGGCACGGCGGCGCGGCGGTCGGCCCGGAGTTGTCCCCGTCATCCAGCGTCTGGACCAGCTCGCCCATCTGCATCGGGCGGGCTGGCAGTCGCACGAACCGGTCATGGTCCTGTTGAACGGGGAGGGACAAGACCTCGAGGCGCTGGTCGAGGCGGGGATCGCCGAAGCAGCCGGCGGACCGCTTGGTTTCGCCTTCGTCGGCACCGAGGCTGCGCACGGTCCCGGGACACGGATCATGGAGATCCTCGATCCGTACCTTGCGGATGAGCGCGCCCACGAGGCGTTCCGTGTGGTGCAGCAATTAACTCGTGCCCGCCACAAGCCGCGCCACCTCGTCTACACGCCACGACAGGACCGGTCGAAGGCCGCCATGCAACTCTGGGAAATCCTGCACCCTCGCGAGCTGATCGTCCTCCGCAGCGACGAGCCCTCACTTGCCGGCATCGTCGACGGCAACGGGCGTCACGAGGAAAGCCAAGGGGTCGAATTGACCATCCACCAAGCGGCGTCAACGGTATTGCAAGGTTCATCCTGACCCTGGCGCACGAGAGGTCAGAGGGTGTGTGGCCTAGCTCGCCATCCGGCGCGACACCTCGAGCAGCGCGGTTCGGGCTTCGCGGTGCACATCCGTCGCCGAGCGACTCGGGAATCCGCGCGTGGCGCCCGGAATTGCGATCCGGGCGCGTGTCGCCTCGATGTCGGCCTGGTCCGTCGGCGGGACCGGCTGGCGGATGTCCGCACGAATGGCGGCCGCAGCGTCGAGCAGTTCGGCCGCTCCCAACCGCCCGGTCTGTGCGAGCAATCTGGCCACGACCTCCACCGCCTCGACCAGCACCCACCGATCGGCCTCGGGATCGACCACCGCGAGCGCCGCCTCGAGATGAATGCCGGCGCTTGGGATCTGCCCCTCGTCGAGGTCGAGCCGGGCGAGGTTAATGTGGCCAAGTGCGACCGTCGTCCGGGTGCCGACGGCTTCGCCGGCGTCGATCGCGGCTTGCGCGCGAGTGCGTGCGACGGCGGGGCGTCCAAGCGCCCTCGTGACCGCGGCCAGGCGGTACGCCACCGTGCCTTCCATGGTCTGATGGCCGAGCTCCCGGAACAGCTCGAGCGCCTCGTCACCCGCGTGGAGAGCGGCGTCAAGCTCGCCGCTCTTCCACTCCGCGAGCAGCAGGGCGGCGAGCGCCTGGCCCCGTGCCAGCGGGTTGCCACCGCCAACGGCGATCCGTAGGGCCCTGCGGAGCGCCGGGAGCGCCGCGGCCACGTCGCCCTCGTCGGCCAGCAGGGACCCTAGGTGGAGGAGCGTGATGCCCGTCTCGGCCTCGACGTCGGCTTCGTCGAGCCGGCTCAGCGACGCTTCCAGGAGGTCACGTGCCAAGGCGAGATCGTCGGTCGCAGCGGCAATAGCACCGAGGCGGCGCAGCGCGCGTCCCTCGCCGAGTGCGTCACCCAGGTCGCGAAAGAGATCGCGGGCAGCCGAAACGACCTCGCTACCACGCCCGAAATCGGTAAGCCAATACGCGAGGTGTCCACAACGCAGAAGCGCTTCGGCCCGCAGCGCGGGCAACGGATCAGCGGCCGCGATCAACTGCGTCAGCCAGTCCATGCCCTCAGCCGGCCGGCGCCCGAGCCAGTAGTCGGTGAGCAGGGTGGCGATCTCGAGCCCTCGCGTCACGAGGCGCGGATCGGCGCCGGGCGTGCACAGCTCGCCGAACACGGCACGGACGTGGGGCATGTCGTTGTCGAGCTCGCGGAGCGCGTCGGGCCGCTGTTGCGACGCCAGTCGTGGGACCACGCTCATCACCCGGTCCAGGACTGCGTCTCTGTAGCGCAGGCGAGCGCTCGCCACGGCGCGGGTGCCTGAGGCCTCGATCGTATGAACGGCGACGGTGCGCAGCAACTGGCAGCGCGTCGTGCTTATTGCGCTGCGCACCTGCACCAGGCTCGCGTCGACGAGTCGTCCGATCACGTCGTGGAGGTCACCGGTAAAGGCGGGATCAACCACGTGGCCGACGAGGTCGGTGTCTGCGTCGGACACCATGATCGCGAAGGCGAGGAGCACATGACGCTCGTCGGCCGAGAGCGCCGCAAGGCTGGTGTCGAGCGCCAGCCAGAGTCCATCGCGACCCCCTGCCGAGCGGCCGGCCCAGCGGCCGAGGTCGGTTTGCACCCGAGTGGTGAGCTCGCGGAGACTGAGTAGATTGAGGTGTCGTGCCACGAGCTCGAGGGCCAGGGGGAGGCGGTCGACGAGTCCGCAGAGCCGGTCGGCGGTAGCTTCATCCCGAGGTGCCACGGCAAAGCGGGCGTTGACCAGGCGGGCGCGATCGGCGAGCAGGGCGAGCGCGTCGTCGGGCGGGAGCGGGCCCACCGCGATGAGCGCTTCATCGAGGATGCCAATCCGCTCGCGGCTGGTCACGAGCACGCGGACCCGTGGGCAGGATGCGAGCAGTCGTCGCACCTGCGCTGCGACCTCGCCAAGGCGCCGTTCGCAGCCGTCGAGCACCACGAGCCCGGTGGCGTCGCGAAGGCGCTCGACCATGCCGTCGGACGGGTCGAGCGATCGCGACGAGGGCGCGACCACGTCGAGCACGGCTGCGGCCACCGGCTCGGTCACCGGGAGATGCTCGACATCCACGTACCAGACGGCGCCGTCGGCCCCACTCGCGGCGTCCAGGGCGAGCCGGGTCTTGCCGGCCCCCGGTGGGCCGACCAGTGTGCAGAGGCGGGCCCGCCCCCAGACCTCGGTCAGGTCCCGACGCTCCTGGGCGCGACCGATCAGCCGAGTCGCTGTGCCAGGAACTCGGGATCTCGGCGTACTCGTTCCAGCGACATCGCCGGGCTGCACATCGAGAGCCGGATCCTGGGCAAGCACCGCCTGCTGCATCCGTTGCAGGGCAGGGCCCGGTTCGACGCCGAGCTCGTCGAGGAGCCGGTCTCGCGCCTGGGAGTACACATCGAGGGCTTCAGCCTGACGGCCCGATCGGTAGAGCGCGATCATCAACAGCTCCCAGCGGTGCTCTCGGTACGGCTCCTCGGCAACAAGCGAGCGGGCCGATCCCACGAGGCCGTCGGAGCGCCCGAGCGTCAGCTCGGCGCGGAGCAACTGCTCGCGCGCCGCTTCAACGATCTCTTTGAGCCGAGCGGCTTCTATCTCGGCTTCGGGAAGGTGGTCAAGCTCGGGCAGCGGACGGCCTCGCCAAAGCGCGATCGCCTCCCGGAGCAGCGTCATCGAACGGTCCGGATCGGAGCCGATCAGGCGGCGTGCCGACTCGATCGAGCCCTCGAACTCAATTGCGTCGGTCGGCGTCTCCAATCGGTACCCGGATGGAGTGTTCGAGATCACCAGCCCGGTGGCGCGCAGGCGGAGCACATACGTGGCGATCGTGTGGCGCGCGGTTGCGGGTGGCTCATCGCCCCAGGCGGCACTCTCCAGTGCTTCCCACGAAACCGGCCGGCCGCGACCGAGCGCCAGCCCTGCCAACACGCGGCGTTGCCTGCGGCCGCCGAGCTCAAACTCGGCCGACCCATCCCGAACCTGAACTGGACCGAGGATGCAGACAAGCACCGCGCAATCCTACGTGGCTCTCTCCGAGTCTTCGGCCGCATCCCGAAAAGCCAGCCCCGCCTCTCGCCCGCGGGCGAGAACCGCCTGACCAAAACCGTGGCCATCGGAAGCTCGCGGTCGCGCCGGAAAGCACAGAGCCGCCACCGGCTTTTGCGATCGATCTGCGATCGCGGCTCCTACTGTGGCCGCCTGACGGGCTCACCGAGCCCCTGAGGAGAACGCCCGTGACCACACGCCCCCCGGCCAACCTCGTCTCTCTCATGTCGGCGGCAGTCGCGACCGCACTGCTTGCGGGTTGCGGGTCGTCGATCGGAACGACTGCGAGCAGCAGCGGAGTGGGATCGCAATCGTCTTCTGGTGGCTCCGGTTCCAGCTCCGGAACGTCCATCACTGACGGCATCGGCCACTCCGTTAGCGTGTGTTCGCTGATCCCCGCGGGCACGGCCGCGTCTGTCAGCGGCGAGGCCATCACCGTCGCTCAGGAGCAGGACACGCCGAGCTACAAGATCTGGTCCTGCAACTACACCAGCGCTGACGGCGCGACCGGCTTTGTCCTCGATGTGCTCGCAATGGACGCTGCTGCCGGCTACGACGCTGACATTCAGGCCGCTCAGACAGTCGGCGCGACCGTGACGCAGATCAGCGGGCTCGGCGACAAGGCGTTCTCCGGCATCCATCAGGTGGAGGCGCTCTTCGGTAACTATTCGATCTCCGTGGCGAATCTCTCATCGGACGCCGCATCTGAGACCTTGATCAAAGACCTGCAGCCAAAGATCTGACCGAGCTCGCCAAACGGCCGCCAACCCGGGGCCCGGTGGTGCGAATTCGATGGAGTTCTCACAACGTAGGTGTCCACCAAACCGGCCAATCTAACGCCTTCGGGCTCTGCCGATTCGCGCGGGTGAATCGTCGATGTTGCTGTGGGGTGGCCTGACGAGACCTCCGATCACCGCCACCTCCTTGGCATAATCCAGCCGGTGATGCCCATGACGAGCAGCGTTGGTCAACGGACACTGCGCACATCCCGACTGGCTGAGCTTGTTGCTCACCACGGAGCGATCGCGTGCAACAACTGACCATCGGCGTGATCGCCGGATCCCGCAAGCCAAACGAATATCGGCTGCCGATCCATCCTGCGCACCTTGACAGGATCGACCCTGCAGTTCGCGAGCGCATCGTTCTTGAGACCGGCTACGGTGAACGCTTTGGCGTCGCGGACGATCGGCTCGCATCTCTGGTCGGCGGCATGCGATCGCGTCAGCAACTCATCGAGGAGTGCGATGTCTGTCTTCTGGCCAAGCCGACGGCCGAGGATGTGGCCGGGCTTCGCGAAGGGCAGGTGTTGTGGGGCTGGCCGCACTGCGTCCAGGACGAGACCGTCACGCAGCTCGGGATCGACCGGCGGCTCACAATGATCGCCTGGGAGGCCATGAATCACTGGACCGATGACGGCGCGTTTCGGGTGCATGTCTTCCAGGAGAACAATGAGCTAGCCGGCTACTGTTCGGTTCTTCACGGCATGCAGCTGATTGGGACGACCGGGGCGTACGGCCGTCGTTTGCGCGCCGCGGTGATCAGTTTCGGCGCGACGGCGCGGGGTGCTGTGGG
>OBLU010001437.1_pt1 | contig 22276 bp, 24 predicted proteins | sample 1518681 | NCBI WGS metagenome assembly OBLU01 (sample SAMEA3539304, study PRJEB22396) | soil metagenome | biome: tundra; feature: field; material: soil | place: USA | collected 2010-05 | depth 0.15 m
ACTGCGGCGGCAACCATCGGGGCGCTGGTGGCCTGGCGGGTCGCCCGCCGACCCAAGGCAGGGCGGCAGTCGCAGTTCGGGCCACGACCCGGGTCCGGTTGGCTCCACAATCCGTTTGGTGGCTGAGCCGGAGGCTCAGCGAAAGGCTCAGGAAGGACGGAGCCGCTTGGCGGCGACAACACCCAGAGCAACGAGAACGGCGAGGATTATCAGCTTCTTCATAATCGAGGAGCGTACCCGGTGAGAGACGTGTTGTCTTCTCGGACCACGTTGTAGCGGTTTCGTGCCGTCGGGCCGTAGTCCGAGGCCGGCCCGGGGGGCCCTGGCCGGCTCGCTCAGACGGTCAGAAGATCGCGGGCGCCGGTATCCGAGGAGGGATGGCGCAGCTTCGACATGGCCCGAGCCTCGATCTGGCGGATCCGCTCACGGGTCAGGTTGAAATGCTCGCCGACTTCCTCGAGGGTGCGGGGCTCGCCGCGGTCGAGCCCGAACCGGAGCCGGAGGATTTCACGCTCCCGCTCGTCGAGCGGTGAAAGGAGCCGACCGATCTCATCGGGAAGCAGGGAAACGGCGGCCACCTCGAACGGGGACTCGGCCGAGCGGTCTTCGACCACATCGCCCAGTTCGGCGTCACCATCCTCGCGAAGCGGCTCGGAGAGGGACAGCGGCTCGGCTCGGAATCGCAATGCCTCCACCAACTTGTCCTCGGGCATCTCGACTTCGGCACCGAGCTCAGCCAGGGTGGCCGGTCGCCCGTACTTGAGCTCGAGACGGGCCTGCGCCTTCTGCACACGGGCCAGCGTGTCGCCGGCATGTACCGGGAGACGGATGGTCCGCCCGGTATTGGCGATACCCCGGGTGATGGCCTGGCGGATCCACCACGTGGCGTAGGTCGAGAACTTGAAGCCCTTGCGCCAGTCGAACTTCTCGACCGCGTGCATCAGGCCCAGGTTTCCCTCTTGGATGAGATCGAGGAGAGGAAGACCCGAGGCCTGGTACTTCTTGGCAATGGAGACGACCAGACGGAGGTTGGACTGCACGAACGTCTGCTGGGCCTGCTCGCCCTGCAAGGTGGTCCGCCGCAACTCGCGTTTTTTGGCCGGGGTGAGTCCCTTGGGCGTAGACGCGAGCGCGGCGTCCGACTCCCGACCGGCTTCGATAGCCTGAGCCAAGCGAACTTCGTCGTCCTTGGTCAACAGCGGGTACTGACCGATATCGGTCAGGTACAGCCGTACCAGGTCCTCATCGTCTCTTTCGAGGCGCTCCTTTGCCAACTTTACCGGGTCCTTTGCTCTCCCCACGCTATGGGGGCCGCCGACCTAACCGGGGCGCCGCCGCCCCATCCACACCATGCCGGTGCTTCGCTCGATTAGGTCTGGCGCTCTCGGGCGCAACTATCGCTTCCCTCGAAGTTTACCGGACGCGTCAAGCCCTCCGAACGGGGGTGACCACGGTGGGAGCGTGAACTCGACGGATCCGTCCTCCGGGGGAAACCCCCAAGATTCCGTGAACCAGGCGCAATCCGGCCTATCCGGGGCTTTCCTCGGGTCAGCCCGTGCCGATGCCGGCGGGAAACCTCACCAGGCCCGAGGCCAGCGACGAGCCCACCACCGCCAGTTCGAGGCGTTGCTGGAAGGCATAGACGGCCTCTACGTCGTGGGGGCGGGTGACCAGGCGCTGGACCAACCTCTCCCCGGCGTGCCAATCCTCGATTTCATCCGCCAGGACCAGGCGTAACGCCCTTATCAGCGGGGCGTCGGTCACCGCCGAGGCCGCCCGCAGATGGTGCTCGTAACTCACGACCAGACGTGGCATGACCACCCGGTAGAGGCCGGCCAGGCGGGGTAGGGCCCCCGGTGGATCGGGTACCCCACCGTCATCCTCGGGGATCTCCCACCCCCATCCCGCCGTTACCGGCGTTCCGAGAAGCGGTGCGCTGCCGGTCAGGGTGGTCAGCACGGTGCCGGCCGGATCGGGGGGTTTGGTCAGGCTGTCGGGGTCGACGCCGTTCAGCACCGGCAGGCGGTCAGCCCATAGTTCGGCGTGCCAGGCATGCCGGGTGCTCTGGACGTCCAGATGGACCTGGACCGCGGCCAACGGAATGTCGGTCACCCACGAGCCGAGCACCTCATAGAGCGCATGCTCGATCCACCGGTACCCTCCGACCAGGCCGGCAGTGACACCGAGAGGCAAGGCCAATGGCCGACCCCCGGAGCTACCGGAACCACCGGAGCCACCGGCCTCGGCCCCGCCCGAGAGGGGGGGTGGGCTCCGCATTGCAGTGTCCTCAGACACGGGTGACCCCCGATCGGTACCGATTGGTGATCGGCATCCGCCGATCCTTACCGAAGGCCTTGGACGAGATCCGGACCCCGGGGGGCATCTGACGGCGCTTGTACTCAGCCCGGTCCACCAGACGCACCACCCGCTCCACCACCTCTCGGTCGAAACCGGCGGCGATCAACTCCTCGGCGGAGCGGTCCCCCTCCACGTAGCCGGCCAGGACCGGATCGAGGATTTCGTAGGGCGGGAGCGACTCATCATCGCGTTGGTCGGGCCGCAGTTCAGCCGACGGAGCCTTGGTCAGCACCGGTTTGGGGATGAGGTCGAAGCCGGCCCGCCGGTTGCGGTACCGACAGAGCCGGTAGACGAGGGTCTTCTCCACATCCTTGATGACGGCGAAGCCACCGGCCGAGTCGCCGTACAGCGTCGAGTAACCGGTTGCCATCTCGCTCTTGTTGCCGGTGGTCAGCACGATCCATCCATTGGCATTGGACAGCGCCATCAGCAGCACTCCCCTGATCCGGGATTGCAGGTTCTCGTCGGTCAACCCCGCCGGGTCGGTCCCGATCAGTGGCGACAGCATGGAAGAGAAGGTCCGATGGGCACCCTCGATGGGCGCGGTGGCGATATCGATCCGGAGATGGGCGGCCAGGGTGACCGCATCATCCACCGAGCCTTCACTCGAGTACCGCGACGGCATGGCCACCCCATGCACATGGTCCGCCCCCAGGGCGTCGACCGCTATCGCCGCCACCAATGAGGAGTCGATGCCACCGGAGAGGCCGATGACCACGTCGGTGAATCCATTCTTACCGAGGTAGTCGCGGGTCCCGAGGACCAGGGCCTCGTAGACCTCGGCATCGGGAGCGAGGTTGGGGCTGATGCTCCTGACGCACTGCGGAGCGGTTTCGTCACCATCGATCTCCACGTCCACGACGAGCAACTCTTCGACGAACTGGCCCGCCACGCCCAGTAGTTCGGCGTCGGCCGACATCACCAGGGATGCACCGTCGAACACCAGTTCATCCTGGCCGCCGATCTGGTTCACATAGGCGATGGCGCAGCCGGTCTCCGCCACCCGCTCCGCCAGCATCTCGACCCTCTCGGCCCAGCGCCCCTGGGAGTAGGGCGAGGCGTTGAGGTTGACCACCAGTCGGGCACCCGCCTCGGCATGGGCCGCCGCCGGGCCGCCGGGGAACCAGAGGTCTTCGCACACGGTGATCCCCACCCGAACCCCGGCCACCAGATGGGTCATCAGTGGCTCGGTACCGGGCCTGAACCAGCGTTGTTCGTCAAACACCCCATAGTTGGGGAGCAGACGTTTCCCGTAGCGACCCAAGACCAACCCGTTGGCACACACTCCCGCCGTGTTGATCAGGTTCCCTTCGGGATCAGTGTCCACAAAACCGACCACTGCCACGCAGGTTCGCGTCGCGTCGGCGATCCGGTCGAACACCGCCCGATTCTCCGCCACGAAAGCAGGCCGACCGAGCAGGTCTTCCGGTGGATAGCCGGTGACCGTCAACTCCGGGAACACGGCCAGATCGGCGCCGGCCATCTCCGCAGAGGCCAGGGCGGCGAGGATCCGCTCGGCGTTCCCTTCGAGGTCCCCGACCACAGTGTTGATCTGGCAGGCGGCCAGCCGCAGTCGGGCCATCGGCTCAGACTACCGGCACCAACAAAGGCCCCCGCCGAGGCGGGCGGGTGGGAAACGGCAGTACCCGTGGGGCAACGGATCAAGTGCCATAGACTGTCCGGACCAACCCACCGGGGTCGGACCAACCCGCCGGGGTCGGATCGGATCGGTCGGTAGCGGTCGGGTGATTGTTCATCCATCGTTCACAATCGGGAAACGGCGGAGAAACGACGCTCTGTAAAGATGGGTGCTCGTTGGCTCAGCAACCGACATGCCCGCAGAACCCAACACCCGAGCAGCAGAGGAGTGCGAGTGCCTTACCAAGCCGAATACATCTGGATCGATGGGACCGAGCCGTCACCGCTTCTACGGAGCAAGACCAAGGTCATCCCCAATGGCGACAAGCCGGGTATCTGGGGCTTCGACGGCTCGAGCACCAACCAGGCCTTGGGCCACGACTCGGACTGTGTGCTCCAACCGGTATTCACCTGCCCTGATCCCCTGCGGGGGCCCGACGACATTCTGGTCATGTGCGAGGTACTCCTCACCGACATGACACCACACCCGTCCAACACCCGGGCCCGGCTCGAGGTCCTGGCGAAGAAGTACGCCAAGCAGGAGCCCCAGTTCGGGATCGAGCAGGAGTACACCTTCATCAAGGACGGGCGCCCACTGGGTTGGCCCGCCACCGGGTACCCGGCGCCCCAGGGCCCGTACTACTGCGGAGTGGGTGGCGACAAGATGCCCGGACGCGAGATCGTCGAGAAGCACACCGCCGCCTGCATCAAGGCCGGGCTCGCCATCGAAGGAACCAACGCCGAAGTCATGATGGGTCAATGGGAGTTTCAGGTGGGTGTTCTCTCCCCGCTCGACGTCTCCGATCACCTTTGGGTGGCGCGTTGGCTGCTCTTCCGCATCGCCGAGAACTTCGGAGTGTTCGCCACCCTGGAGCCCAAGCCGATCCTGGGCGATTGGAACGGCGCCGGCGCACACACCAACTTCTCCACCAAGGCCATGCGCGACGAGGGCGGATGGGATGCCATCATCGCCGGATGCGAGGCCATCGGGAAGAGGATCGAAGAGCACATTGACGTCTACGGGGTGGGGATCGAAACCCGCTTGACCGGGGCCCACGAGACCGCCCACTTCACCACGTTCAGCTACGCGACCTCGGACCGCGGTGCGTCGATCCGCATCCCCTGGGGCGTGGCCAAGGCCAAGAAGGGCTGGCTCGAGGACCGTCGCCCCAACGCCAACATGGACCCGTACAAGGTCACCGCCATCATGGTGGAGACCGTTTGCGGGGACGCGGCCGGGAGTTGATCATCCGGGAATACCCGATCCGATGAGGAGCCAAAAAGAGTACGTCCTCAAAACGGTGGAGGAACGCGGCATCAGGTTCGTTCAGCTGTGGTTCACCGACGTCCTCGGCACTCCCAAAACCTTCAGCATCACCCCGGCCGAATTGGAGAACGCGCTCGACGAGGGGATGACGTTCGACGGGTCGGCCATCGACGGATTCAGTCGGGTCCAGGAGAGCGACGTCCTGGCACGGCCGGATGTCAAGACGTTTCAGCTGCTCCCCTGGCACGGCCGCGGGCACACCTCGGCCGATACCCAGTCGGGGGGTCACCCTGACGGTCCCGATGCCCCGGTGGCCCGGGTGTTCTGTGACATCTTCAACCTCGACGGCACCCCTTTTCAGGGGTGTCCGCGTCATGTGTTGCGCCGCACCTTGGAGCAGGCCCATGAACGTGGCTTCACCTTCTACGCCGCGCCGGAGATCGAATACTTCTACTTCGCCGACTCCGATCCGTCCCGTTCCCCCCAGGCTCTCGACCATGGATCGTACTTCGAGTTGACGGCGGCCGACCGGACCAGCGACATCCGGCAGCGGACCGTGTTGACTCTCGAGGAAATGGGGATTCCCGTCGAGCACGCCCAACACGAGGATGCCCCCAGCCAACACGAGATCGACCTCCGGTACACCGATGCACTGACCATGGCCGACACGGTGATGACCGTGCGGTTGGTGGTGAAGGAGATGGCTCGCCAACAAGGCGTCCACGCCAGCTTCATGCCCAAGCCGTTGGAGGGAGTGCAGGGCTCGGGTATGCATACCCACCTGTCGTTGTTCAGCGGAGATACCAATGCCTTTGTGGGTTCCGAGCGGGCCAATGGCCTGTCCGAGGTGGCCGAGGGATTCATCGCCGGTCTGCTCCGTCATGCCGGCGAGATCTCCGCGGTGACCAACCAGTGGGTGAACTCCTACAAGCGCCTGGTGTCAGGCTATGAGGCTCCCATTCATATGTCCTGGGCACGGAACAACCGTTCGGCGTTGGTGAGGGTCCCAGTCGTGAAATCCGGAAAGTCCGAGTCCACCCGTGTGGAGTACCGGGCACCTGACAGTGCGTGCAATCCGTATTTGGCCTTCGCGGTGATCCTCGCAGCCGGGTTACAGGGAATCGAGCACGGTTACCAGCTGCCTGCCGAGGCCGATGCCAATTTGTTCACCCTCTCCGGCGACGAACTGCGGGCCAAGGGCATCGCCCACCTGCCCGGTGACCTCAATGAGGCCCTCGAATTGATGGAATCTTCCGAACTCTTGGCGAACACCCTCGGCGAACATGTCTTCGAATGGTTCATCCGGAACAAGCGGCAGGAATGGTCCGAGTACAATGCCCACGTCACCCAGTTTGAACTTGATCGCTACCTCCCGCTGCTCTGATAGGGCCAACTGTAAAACTGGCGGACGCACCGCCGGTTTAGTCGGACGAGAGACGGAGAGGAGACGGACATCGAGCCACTTCTGTGTTTTCCTGATCCCCCGCCTACCCCGGTTACCGCCGTACTCGACCGGGCCGGCTATCCCTGGCGGGCCATCGCCACTCCCGAGTCCGCCGATAGTGATGAACCGGAGGACGGCTGGTCGGGGGCGGTCATCTGCAGCGGTGAGGACCCGGCCGGTGCGTTCGTGGTCTGTCGTCAGCTCCGCAAACGCGAGGTGCCCCTCGCCCCGGTGATCGTCGTGGTGCGGAGCAGCCAACTCACCGAGCTCGAGCTACGGGAGGACCTCTTCGACGACATCTGTCTCGAACCGGTGAACCCCGACGAGTTGACCACCCGCCTGGCTCATCTCTTCTGGCGGACCGGGCGCGGCCTGCGGCCCGAGCTCGTCGAGCACGGGCCATTGGTTCTCAACCTCGAGACATACCAGGCGGCGGTGTCAGGAAGGGTGCTGGACCTCACCTACATGGAATACGAGCTGCTGCGGTTCCTGTCGGCCCGCCCCGGCAAAGTGTTCACCCGCGAAACACTGCTGAGCCGGGTATGGGGCTACGAGTACTACGGCGGTGCCCGAACTGTCGACGTGCACGTGCGGCGGGTGCGCGCCAAGTTGGGCGAAGAACACGCTCATCTGATCCAAACCGTCCGGTCGGTGGGCTACCGGTTCGGCCAGACCACCTGGACTCCCTGAGCTGTCGGGCTATCGGGCTATCGAGGCCGGTGGTGGCGGCACCTCCGGCGATTCACCAGATTCCACGTCCCGGCGAAAAGGCAACAGTTCAACTGGTCACCGTGTGAAACGGTAGGGGTGTTCCGAACATGGCACCTCCTCCCAATTTCGTCGGCGATGTCATCGCCGTCATCGCCGCCATTCCCAGTGGTGACGTGATGACCTACGGCGAAATCGCCCAAGAGGCCGGGTTTCCCGGCGCGGCACGGGCCGTCGGCAACATGCTCGCCGCCTCGGGAGGGACGCTCCCGTGGTGGAGGGTGGTAACCGTTTCAGGCCGCCTCGCACCAGGGAAACAGCGCGAGCACGGTCGTCTCTTGGTCGCCGAAGGGGTGCGGCTCATCCCTGCCGGCACCCACGTGGCGATGGCCACCCGCTGACGGTCCGCGGTTCGGTAAGGTCGAAGCCACCACCTGGGCGCTCATCCTCGCCCACATCGTGGTGACGGACCTCGAACGCGGCAGGGCCCGGGTCGGTGATCCACCAGGTATCGACATCGGTGGCCGACACGTATCCGGCGGGTCCTACACGTTGGGCGATCCAGGCGGCCACGGTGGGACCACCGGCACCGACTTCCGAGCAGCGCCAACCCGGCGCTATCCCCACCTGGTCGAGGTGGCGGAACGTGGAGGGGTCGAACAGCGCCGACAGTGCGTCAAAGCGCCGTTTTGCCTCCGTTTGCTGATTGTCGAGCAAGTAGCCCTCGTCGTCTGTCGCCTGACAATGATGCCCCGGCTAGGGTCTCAGCCGATCGTCGGGACTCGGACAGGGTTCCGCGATTTCCCCGTTCACCGTCTGAATCCAATGAGGTGGCACCATGAGTTCAGGAGATACTGCGTGGGTCTTGATCAGCGCCGCACTGGTGCTGTTCATGACCCCGGGTCTGGCACTCTTCTACGGAGGCATGGTCCGCCCCAAGGGCGTGCTGGCCGTGATGATGTTGAGCTTCATCTGCATGGGAATCATCACCGTGCTCTGGGCCGTCTACGGGTTCAGCCTGTCCTTCGGGCACGACATCGGTGGCGGCCTACTGGGAGGACTGCACAACCTGGGCCTGCGTAACATGACCCAGCCATTGTCCGGCTTCCACGGGGTCCACGTCTCGCCCATGGCGATCATGGTGTTTCAGATGATGTTCGCGGTCGTCACCGCCGCCCTCATCAGCGGAGGCACGGTGGACCGCGTCCGGTTCGTGGGTTTCGTCGTCTTCATCGCACTTTGGTTCACACTGGTGTACGTGCCTCTGGCCCACTGGGCCTTCAGCCCCGGGGGATGGCTGGCCCAACGCGGCGTGCTCGACTTCGCCGGCGGTACCGTGGTCGAGATCAACTCGGGGTTCTCCACCCTGGCCGTCGTGTTGGTGCTCGGTCAGCGTCGGGGATGGCCCAGGGAGTCGATGCAACCCCACTCGGTACCCCTCACCCTGTTGGGAGCCGGCATCCTCTGGTTCGGTTGGTTCGGGTTCAACGCCGGGTCCGCGTTGGGGGCCAACAGTGTGGCGGTGAGCGCATTCGTGAACACCCAGTTGGCCGCGGCCGCCGGGTTGTTGATGTGGCTGGTGTTCGAAGCCTTCAAAGAGCACGTGGCCACCACCCTCGGTGCCGCGTCAGGGGCGGTGGCCGGCATGGTGGCCATCACCCCGTGCGCCGGTTACATCGGTCCCATGGCCTCACTGGTGGTCGGAGGAGCCGCCGGTCTGGCGTGTGCATTCGCGGTCCGGCTCAAGTTCCGCTACCACTACGACGACTCCCTCGACGTCCTGGGGGTACACGGGGTCGGAGGCATTATCGGCATGCTGTTACTCGGGCTCTTCGCTGCCCGCTCGATCAACTCCGCCGGCGCCAACGGCCTCTTCAGCGGAGGGGGTTTCCATCTGCTGGCCAACCAAGCGTTGGCCACCGTGGTCTCCATCGGCTTCTGCTTCACCGTGACCTACCTCATCGCCCAGACAGTCGATCGGACGATTGGGTTGCGGGTCACCCCCGAACAAGAGTTCCTGGGCCTCGACCTCACCCAACACGCCGAGGCGGCGTACTCGACGATGACCGGAGGAGGGGTCGGCCGGTGACCGGTTGATCAGGACGGCGTGTAGGCCCAGAGTTCCACTTCGACCAGGGCGCCCATCGGCAGAGCCGCCACCGCGATGACCGAACGGGCCGGCCGGTGGTCTCCGAAGAACGTCGCGTACGCCTCATTGACCGCGGCATAGTCGTCCATGTCGGTGATGAACACGGTGGTCTTGATCACATCTCGAAGGGTCGCCCCCTCACGTTGCAACCAGCCCTCGCCGTTGGACAGGGCCTGGGTCAACTGGGCCACCACACCGCCGCTCATGAGAGACGGGGCGGGGGCCGGAGATGGGTCGTCGCCGGCCGATCCATCGGGTGCACGTGCTACCAACCCGAGTTGGCCGGAAGTCACCAACCACGGGCCGGCTCTCACTACAGGACTGTAGGGACCGATGGGTGCGCTCAATGTGCCGTTCCTAACCTGGTCGTCCGCAGCCAAAGCCCGTCACCGGGCGCCAGCGGGGCGGGGCGGGGCGGGGCGGATCAGTCGATCAGCTGAAAGAAGAACCGCAACCGCAGGTGCGGGTCGCACTCGGGTTGGTCACATGGAACCCGTCGCCCTGCAGACCATCCGCGTAGTCGAGGGTCGAGCCCTTGAGCAGCTCGGCGCTGGCCGAATCGACGATGACCTTCACGCCACTGAACTCGCGCACCACGTCGTCGGCAGCGATTTCCGCATCGAAGAACATCTCGTAGCTATATCCCGAACAACCTCCGGGACGCACCGCCACCCGAAGGGCCAGGCCCTCGGTGCCCTCCTGGGCCAGAAGTTCGCCGACCTTGGCCGTCGCCTTGTCGGTCAACGTCACCGGACTCGGCTTCCTCCCGATGTTTACAGTTTGCATGGTCGTGCTCACCGACGTTCCTCCTGCGGATCGAATTGACACTGGACAACCACGGGTATGACACCCGAGGTGGCCCTTGAAGAACAGCGTACCCGCGCCCGCGCCATATTGGTACACCCCTGCGGGTGGACAAAGCGGCGACCCCGGTAGAATTTGGGGCGTGATGACCAGCGTGGGTGCCTCGGGTTCCTCCAACCCGGTCGGCGAGGAGCAGGTGCGCGGCGCTCTGCGCGGCGTGATCGACCCCGAACTGGGGGCCGATATCGTCGAACTGGGCATGGTGACCGCCATCCGTCTCCCCGGGGCCGGCGTGGTGGGGGTCGAGGTGGCCCTGACCATCGCCGGGTGCCCCCTCCGGAACCAGATCCAGAGCGACGTGGAGACCCACGTGGGCGCGTTGCCCGGGGTCGAGGCGGTGACGGTGACCACGGGAGTCATGGACGCCGAACAACGCAAAGCGGTGATGGCCCGGGCCCGACTTGTGGCCCGGAACCCGGCCCCCGCCACCGACATCCCCGATACCGCTCGGGTCATCGCCATTGCCTCGGGGAAAGGGGGCGTGGGAAAGAGCTCGGTCACCGTCAACCTGGCGGTTGCCCTGGCCCGGCGGGGTCTCACCATCGGAGTGCTCGACGCCGATATCTGGGGATTCTCCATACCCCGGCTCCTCGGCATGCAGGGTGACGTCGAGTCCCGGGAAAAGAAGATGGTCCCACTCGAGCGACGGATCGGCGACGGACTGCTGCGGGTCCTGTCCATGGGCTTCCTGGCCGACGAGGACAGCGCCATCATGTGGCGGGGTCTCATCTTGAACCGCGCCGTGCAGCAGTTCCTCGAAGACGTCCACTGGGGTGACCTCGACTACCTCTTGATCGACATGCCTCCCGGGACCGGAGACATCCAGATGGGCCTGGCCCGGATGCTGCCCCGTACCGAGGTCATCGTGGTGACGACGCCTCCCGTGGCCGCCCAGAAGGTGGCGGCCCGCACCGCGGATATGGCCCGCAAGGGCTACCTGCGGGTGGCCGGCGTCATCGAGAACATGAGCGACTTCACCTGCGAGCACGGCACCTCGTACGCCCTGTTCGGCTCCGGCGGTGGTGCCCGCCTGGCCGCCGAGGTGGGCGTCCCGCTCATTGGCCAGGTCCCGCTCCATCCCTCGGTATCGGCCGGTGGCGACGCCGGGACTCCGGTGGCACTCGACGAAGGTCATGTCCTGGCCAAGGTATTTGCCGACATGGCCGAACAAGTGGTGACCACCATCGCCCCGGTAGTCCCGATGGACGGGTGTAGCGCTCGACTTCTCGAGCGGGTGGATGCCGCAGTGGAAGCCGGGGTACTGGCAGTCAGCCCGGCGTCGCGGAGCTGACCGGCGGGGGTCTCGGCGTTAGGTGTGGGCGCACCGGCAGAAGCATCTGCGGTCGATCGCTCTTGATATCGATGTCTGTCAACTCACACCGGGTCGGCCTTTGGCCACAACAGACCACGAGCGGCGGCGGCAATCTGGTCATCGGCTTCGGTCCCCGAGGCCATCTTGGCTTCGATAGCCTCCTCGTAGCCTTCGTCACCGGGTCGCAGCACCAGCACCTGCCCGTCTTCGAACAACACGATCGGCAGCACCGTCGGAACGTCGGTCACTTTCTCTGCCCATGCCATGACCTCGACCGTGGTCCGGAATCGACCGATGTGCTTCAGGTTTTCGATGGTAGGAGGAAGCAGTTCGATGTCTCCGGCCTCGAAGCGGTGCAAGGCGTCGGTCGGGCGGATCCAGATGGACGCGATGGTCTCGCCATCATCGTGGCGGGCCACCTGTCCCGAGGGTGCGGCGCTGATGAAGAAACGGGTGTCGTATCGGCGGGGTGCCAACTCAGGCGTGATCCAGTGGCTGACGTAGTGCACCGAGCCCACGTCGAGGGCCAGTCCCTCACGGCGACAGATGTCGAGCAGCCGCAATGTCCCGGCGTTCAGGGCGTCCCGGTAGGTGACGAACCGTGCCGAGGTGTCCGGGTCGGTGGTGTCGAGGAACCGCCCGTCGGAATCGGCCTCATCACCAGGTCGAAAGGCCAACAGCACCCCGGCCTCTTCGAAGCACTCCCGTAGGGCCGCCACCCAGAAGGCCAACCCGCCTTGTGGAATTCCGAGGATGGCACTGGCTTCGGCGCCGGTGCGGCCCGGGCACAGAGCCTCGATGTCGTCCCCATAGTCTTCGGGGTCGACAGCCCCACCCGGGAAGACAAACACTCCCGCCACGAATTCGGAAGCCAGATTACGGCGGAGCATACAGACTTCGACGGCCGGTCCACCGTCGTCGTCGACCGCATCCCGAACCAGCATCACCGTGGCGGCATCACGGATGGGGACGGCCATCGGCTCAGGCTACCGCCGCCATCAGACGGTTCAGACGACGCGGAGGGAAGGGCGGACGATGAGCGCTCCCGAATCCACCAGCGCGTGGATAACCAGTTCCCCGAACGCCTCAGGGTCGGCAATCAACCACGAGTGGGATCCGTTGACCACCACTCCATCTACCCCGGCCGCCTGTCGCATTTCGTCGAATACGGACCGGGGCACCAGCCGATCCCGATCCGACCACGCCACCAGTACCGGAGTGTGGCGACGGGCAATGGCCCGAATCTCCATCAACAGATCAGCCCGCCGGATGAAGTCGCCGGTACGGAACATTCCCAGCGGGTTCTGCATCAGGTTGGGGATGAAATCCTCGAGTAGAGCAGGGAGGACCCGCATGAGGTGAGGCGAGTGGAACAGATCGGTCCAGAAATAACGTCCCCAGTCCCACGCCGGCCGCTGGGTCATGGTGCGGATGCCATCAGAGGACGAGGCCCAGGTGGGCCCGCCAATGGCATTTGCCAACAGCAAGGAACCCGCCCGACCGGGATGGTCATGGACGAAGGCCGCTGACACGCCGCCCCCGAACGAGTGGCCGGCCACCAGGGCCACCCGGCTTTCTCCGATGGCGTCCAGAAATCTCCCGGCCCAGGTCGCATAGCCAGTGAACGACCGCTGTTCACCCGGAAGTTCCGGGGTGCCACCGAAGCCGGGCATGGCCGGGGCGTAGACCCGGCAACCGGCCATTCCCATACGCCGAATCGGCTCCCGGTAGCCATTGGGCCGTAGTCCCCACCCGTGGAGGAACAACGCCGGCGGTCCCTCCCCTGAGACCGCATAGTTCACACGATGGCCGTCAACCACCACATTGCTCCAGGTCACGGCCCTGGGATCCCGAGTGATGCTGTCGCGATCCGGCGCCAGCAACGTCTCGGCAACGGCAGGGGCACCCGGCATATCCGGTCACCCTAGGCACAATCCTCGCCCGGCGTCGGGATGCACCACCGAGGATGGGTTTCTTCACCTGACCGCACCCCCTCTGATCGAACAGTTACGCTCACGAGGAGCAAAAGGCGAAGAGGAGTCGGCAGACGATGGCTGTGGAACAAAAAAAGGGCGCCGGGGGCGGCAACACACCCAAGCCGGGCGGCAAGGCACCCAAACCTGTATCGGGCTCCCCATCAGCCAAGGATGCCAGCCGGGCCCAGAGCCGCCCTATATCGGGAAAGAAACCAGTGGGCAAAGGAGGGAACACCCCCCGTCCCGGTGGCAAGAGTCAACCCACTCCCGGTCCCCGGCGCATGTCCGGCGCCCTGATCGCCTGGGGTGCGGTGGGCCTGGTCATCATCATCATCGTGGTGCTGGTCATTGTGAAGGCGACCAGCAGCTCCTCCAACTCCAACGCCGCCTTTACGCCGGTGACCCCGGCGGCGGCGTCATTGGTCAAGGACGTCACCAGCATTCCGGCTTCCGTCTACGACAAGGTGGGCACGAACATCCCCTCGGGGGCCACCCCCAGCCCGCCGATCGTGCTGTCAAGTCAACCGGCATTGACCCTCAACGGCCACACCCCGGCGATGTTCTATTACGGCGCGGAATACTGTCCGTACTGCGCCGCCGAACGGTGGGCGATGACCGCCGCGCTCTCGCGGTTCGGAACCTGGAACAACTTGGATGTGACCGCCTCGTCACACACCGACGTGGATCCGTCCACCAACACCTTCAGCTACCGGAACGCTACCTTCAAGAGCCCCTACCTCACCTTCGTGTCCGTCGAGCAGTACACCACGACTCCGAGCTCCAGCGGGTATACCAAGCTGCAGAATCCCAACAAGGCGGAGGAGGCGGTGCTCAGCAAATACAGCTCGCCGACGTACATTCCCGGAGCTACCGCCGGACAGATCGGGTTTCCCTTTATCGATATCGGCAATGTGGCCCTGATATCGGGTGCCACCTACAGCCCCCAGATGCTGAACGGGCTCAGCCATTCCGACATCGCCGGCAATCTGAGTGACCCAACCAATTCAGTCACCCAGTCCATTGTGGGTACCGCCAACTACATCAGTGCCGCCATCTGTGCCAGCACCAAGCAGCAACCATCGACTGTCTGCCAGAGTTCGGGTGTCCGAGCCGCGGCCACAGCTCTCAAACTGGGCTGACCCGGCAGTTGTTCGGAGATAGGACCATGCCCACGCTGCGCTGGCAGCCCATCCTCACACTGATCCTCAGCATCTGCGGGCTCGGTGTGGCCACCTATCTCACCATCACCCACTACGACACCCATGTGTCGCTGGTCTGCGCGGACAACGGGGCCATCAACTGCGAGAAGGTCACCACCAGCCCCCAGTCGGTGGTCTTCGGGATACCGGTGGCCGTACTGGGTCTGGCATTCTTCATTCCGATGATCGGACTGTGCCTGCCGGCGGCGTGGCGAACCAGGGACCGGCGCATCCACCTGGCCCGGTTGATCGTGTCTGTCATCGGAATAGGCACGATCATCTATCTGCTCATCGCCGAGCTGTTCATCATCAAGGCGATCTGCCTGTGGTGCTCCGGGATCCATGTCATCACGTTCATCCTGTTCGTGATCATCGTGACGGCGACGCCGATCGTGCTCACGCCCGGATACGGGCTCGGGACAGACAGAGCTGACCACCTGGTTCCCGACGGGTCGTAAGGAGTGCCCGCCGAGCCCGGTCATCTCCCCCATACCCGAACGTCCCGCTTCGCGTGGGGCGCGGTCGTGGTGATCCTGGTCGGCGTCACCGCTCTTCTCGTCTATACGTTGACCGACACCCCGACCACCCTCAGGGTGGTCCACCGGGCAGAAACCGCACCCGACACCCTCCTGGCACTGGCCGCCGTGCCCATCACCACCTTCGACGCCGTCGGCATCACGGCTCCGGACGCCGGACTCACTCCCCCGACCGCGGTGACCGGACAAGCCCCCCTGTATGCGGCGGGAAAGCCCGAGGTGCTCTTCGTGGGGGCGGAGTACTGCCCATTTTGCGCGGCGGAGCGGTGGCCCCTCGTACTGGCACTCTCCCGATTCGGCCACTTCGGGATGCTCCATGACATGCTGTCTTCGACCACGTCGGTGTTCCCGGGGATCCAAACCTTCAGTTTCTTCGACGCGTCGTATACAAGTCCGTATCTCACCTTCACGGGCATCGAGATCTACTCTGACGTGGCTGCCCCCAACGGCACGTTCACCAAGATCACCAACCTCACACCGGGCCAGCAGACCTTGGTGACTCATTACGGGGCCGCGAGCCGCACCGGCAACGGCACCTACCCACTGGTCGACATCGACAACATGGTGGTGTCGACCACATCAGGTTTCAGTCCGGCGACAATTTTGCGGATCCCTAGGTCAACGATCATCGGCGACCTGAAGAAGGGGGAGACACCGGCCGGCCGGGCCATCGTGGCGTCTGCCAACTATCTGACCGCCGGGATCTGCGCGGCCACTGACCAGCAACCACCCTCGGTGTGCACATCAAAAGGAGTCCGTGCCGCCGCTCAATCGCTGGGTGTGACCTGACCGCGCCAGCCGGCCATACAAAAAGGCCCCGACCGTCAGCCGGCCCGGCGATCGGTCAGCAGCTTGCGTTCCATTTCATTGAGGCCTCCCCAGATCCCATGAGGCTCACGGATCCGGACGGCGTAATCGAGACAGTCGGACTGTACCGAACAGGTGGAGCAGATTGCCTTGGCGTGCGCCTCACGCTGGAGCTTCTCCTCTTTGCGCTCCGCATGGGCAGGAGGAAAGAAGACCTCGGCTTGAGGCCCGCGGCACGACGCTCTGATCTGCCACGTGTCGAGAGCTTGCGCCATTGTTTGCTTCCCCCTTTGCCAGTGGGTACTGCCCCCACGCCAGCGAACGTACTCGCGCCGTGGCACGGAGACAAGGGGTCTGACCACGATTTCCTATGCAGCCCCTTCACCAGTGCCGGCCAGGGGCCCTCCACCCACCCCCATTCGGCCCAAAACCGCCGATGGGCGGCCGGAGAACGCTACGCTCCGGAGCATCATGGACGTCAGCACTTTCTGCATGCAGAGTCACGTCCTGATCGTGGCGGGTAAGGGCGGCGTCGGGAAGACGACCATGGTGGCGGCCATCGCCCGGATGGCAGCCGACGCCGGACTGTCGGTCCTGGTCATCGAGCTCGAAGGTCGATCGGGTGTCTCCGACGCCTTCGGCCACGGCGACACCATCGATTACGCCGGGGCCGTGCTCAGCGCGGCGGGCGCCAACGAGGTCGAAGAGGACCTCGGGCCCGAGAGCGAGGCGCCACACATCCCGCCGGGCAGTGTGCAGGCCCGGAGGATCACCCCTGACGATGCCCTCATCGAATACCTGGCCGACCACGGGCTCCGCCGGTTCGCGAAGCGCTTGATGTCGTCGGGAATCATCGACATCGTCTCGAGCGCGATTCCCGGCATCCGGGACATTCTGGTGCTCGGCAAAGTCAAACAGATCGAGCAGGCAGGCCTCGCCGATCTGGTCCTCGTCGATGCCCCGGCCACCGGCCACGCCATGACGTTCCTGTCATCGGCCAGCGGACTGCTCGATGCCGCCCGCGGGGGCCCGGTCCGAACCCAGGCCTCCGAGGTGGTGGAACTACTCACCGACCCCACCCGGTGCCAGGTGACGTTGGTGACTCTCCCCGAAGAGATGCCGGTGAATGAGGTCGTCGACGCCGCCTACCAACTCGAGGACAAGGTGGGCATCTCCCTCGGTCCGATCATCGTCAACGCCTGTTACCCACCGATTCGGGGGCTGGAGGTATCGGCTGCCGACGCCGCCGAGTCCGCCGGAGTGACCCTCGACGGCGACATGCGTGAAGCCCTCGACGCCGCCAGTGCCTTCCACCGCACCCGGGAGGCCCTCCAACGGGAGCAGATCGACAGGTTGGAACACGAACTACCGTTACCCCAGCTGCGGGTGCCCTTCGCCTTCGCGGCGTCCATCGGTCCCGATGAGCTTCAGTTTCTGGCCGACGCTTTGAAAGCGGGGGTCACTGCGCTCCCCCATACTGCGCTCGCAGATACCGCGCTTCCCCACACCGAAGCGGCTGTCCCATGAGCGAGGGCGTCACCCTTACCGACATTGCCCAGGACCGGGCGATCGTTGTCTGCTGCGGTGCGGGTGGGGTGGGAAAGACCACCACCGCGGCGGCGTTCGCTCTGCACGCCGCCCGTCTGGGGCGAAAAGCATGCGTGGTGACCATCGACCCGGCTCGGCGGCTGGCCAACTCGCTGGGGCTCGATGCTCTCTCCAACCGGCCGTCACAGATCGAAGGTGACTGGCCGGGAGAGCTCCACGCGCTGATGCTCGACCCGAAAGGCACCTTCGACGACCTGGTCCGCCGCTACGCCGACACCCCCGATCAGGCGGAAGGCATCCTGGCCAATCGGATGTACCGGAACCTCACCGGGGCGCTCTCGGGCACTCAGGAGTACATGGCCATGGAGAAGCTGCATGAGCTGGCAGAAGAAGGTGGCTTCGACGTGGTGGTGGTCGATACCCCTCCCACCCGGCACGCCCTCGACTTCCTCGACGCCCCCCGTCGGCTCACCAGCCTCTTGAACAACCGGCTCTTCCAGGTGCTGATGATGCCTACCCGGGCATCGCTCAAATTCGTGGGAATGGCCGCCCATGCCCTGCTGCGCACTATCTCCAAGGTTGCCGGAGCCGACGTGGTCCGTGATGCGGTGACGTTCTTCCAGGCATTCGAAGGGATGGAGGAGGGATTCCGGACCCGGGCCAACCGGGTCCGTGAGCTCCTCACCCTGCCCAGTACGGCATTCATTCTGGTGGCCTCACCCTGGCCCGACTCCGTCGATGAGGCTGTGTTCTTCGCCGGCAAGCTGGCCGAGTCGGATATGTCGGTGACCGCCCTCATCGTCAACCGGGTACAGCCGCGCTTCATAGACAACAGCCGACTGGAGCAACTGACGGCCATTGCCGGCCGGGCAACGGCGGAAGGCGGGGCTCTGCAGGATCTCATCGACAACCTGGCCGGTTATACGGTGGCGTCGGATCGGGATGAGCGAACCTACGGCGACCTGGTGGCCCGGATCGCTCCCGCCCCGGTCTCGCGGGTTCCGCTCCTCAACACCGATGTCCACGATCTCGACGGGCTCGAGGTGATCGCCGATCTCCTGTTTCTCGGCGACGGGCGGGGAGCCCGGCCTTCGGCTGAGGCGCCTGGCGAACCATCCCAGCCGGCGAGCTAGCCTCAGGTCCGTGCGCTCAATCCTTGTGGCCAGCGACGCGCCGTCGGTGAGGGCTGAAATCGCCGCCATCGCAGGACGCCCGGACATTGCCATCCGTGAGGCCCGATCCGGGCCGGCGGTGCTCGAGGAGGTGGCCGAGAGCCGTCCGGACCTGGTGGTGGTCGACCTCCAGATGGGCAATATGGGTGGGATGGCTGTCTGCCTCGAGCTACGTCTCGAGGAGTCGTACGGCAGTCTCGAACATGTGCCGGTGCTGATGCTGCTCGACCGTCGTCCCGATGTGTTCCTCGCCCGCCGTTCAGGTGCCGAGGGGTGGGTGGTCAAGCCGCTCGACCCCATCCGTCTTCGTCGGGCCGTCACCTCATTGCTCGACGGTGGTACGTACTATGACGAGTCCTACCAACCACTGTCGGTCGTCCCCGCGACCGGCACCTGAAGGTCTTCACCGACCCAACGAAGGCAGGGTCCGTGTTCCGACGACACCAGGATCGGCATGTGCAACCGATTCAGAAGCGCCGCACCCTGCTGGGGAGGGGACGGTCGGCGGCAGCGGTCAGTGACCGCAATCGCGCTGCCGGGATCGGGGTCGGCCGCGGGGGTGATGCCCAGGAACAGTTCATCGTGGAGGCGCTCGACGATCTACGCGATACCGTCGTCGGCGAGATCATGACCCCGCGGGTGGACGTGGTGGCTTTGTCCATCCCGGTGACGGCCGACGATGTCACCCGGGCCGTGCGTGAATCGGGCCACAGTTGCTTTCCGGTCTACGACGACAATCTGGACGACCTGATCGGGGTGTTGTTCGTCAACGATCTGATCCGGGCCGGTTGGAAGGTGCAAAGTGGGAGGCCCGAGGACCAACGGATCGACGATGTCGGGGCCCGGAGTTCCATCCCTGCAGGGGCGATGCCGACCGACCCTGCCAACCAGGCAATTCCCGATCCGGTGGATATCTCCCGCCGCCTCCGCCAGCCCTTTTTGGTACCCGAGTCGCGTCTGGTGTTCGACGTCCTGGCCGAAATGCGTCGCCACCGACGATCGTACGCGGTGGTGGTGGACGAGCACGGTGGCGTCGAGGGTGTCTTGACGATGAAGGACGTGTTGGGAGCGCTCGTGGGTCATCTTTCCGACGAGTTCGACCCTGACGACGAGCCTGACGTGGTGAGGGTGGACGGAAGTCGCTGGCTGGTGGACGGGCGGATGAGCGTCGACGATGTCCACGACCGCCTGGGGATCGATCTCCCCGAGGGTGAGTACGTGACGTTGGGGGGATTCCTCTTCGACGGCTTCGGGCATATCCCGGCCGAAGGCGAAGTGCTCGCCGTCGACGGATGGGAGCTCCGGGTGTCCGAGATGGACAAGCGACGGATAGCCAAAGTGGTGGCCAGGCGGGTCACCGTGGACGACCCTGGTCCCGGACACCACGCGGCGGCCGGTGGGACGGGGAGCGAGCGCACAACTGTCGGCTAGCATTCTTCTGTTCTGGACCGGCTGGTAAGCCGGCTCCGGTCAACGGGCTGTGGCGCAGCTTGGTTAGCGCGCTGCGTTCGGGACGCAGAGGTCCCCGGTTCAAATCCGGGCAGCCCGACCAAACAAATGCAGGTCAGCGGGGACGCGGATCCCGGCTGTGGTACGGATCGCTCCCGCCAGGCGCCGAGCACAGGGTGCCGCCCGTTCGACTCCGTTCGCCACTCTCAGCGGAGGCAGGAGTCGGTGACGTAACACTTCAGGGGAGGTTCGCCTCTCACCATGCCCGTGGTGAGCCTGCCCGGCACTTCTGCGACCAGCGAAGCCTCGTTGCTCATCAATGAGACGGGAGTGACGAAGGGCATCAGCGGGTCGGAGCAGACGGCGTTGGTGTCGATGGCGGCGAGGTGAGGGAGCGAGCCGGGGGCGGCCAGGGCCGCCATGGCTATGGCGATGGTGGCTGATGTGCCCGCCGACGGGATCGGTGCCTTTCAGGAGTACGAGAGTCGGGTATTGCCTCTGCTCTGCCGGCACGACGACCGACTCGAACGACGCTTCGGAGTTCGGACAGCCTCATCGAGCTGCACATCGTCTCTTTCGGCTCTCGCCACGGCAACGAGTCCTGCATGACGGATCCCGGCCGCACCCAACACCGCAGCCTCCTGACCGACGCGGAGGTCGAGCAGCGGGTCATTGAGGTCCAGGACGTCTAGTCCACCGCCACGTATGGATGACCAACGCAGCACATCCCGTAGGATTTCGGAAATCGATAGGGGAGGAAACACCGTGGAGATGGAGTATCGACGTTTGGGCGGGTCGGGGCTGAAAGTCAGCGTGCTGTCCTTTGGCTCGTGGGTGACATTCGGGCCCCAGCTGGCCGGCGATCTGGCCGAGCAATGCCTGAGCGCCGCACACGATGCCGGTGTCAACTTCTTCGACAATGCCGAGGCCTATGCCGGCGGTGAGTCGGAGAGCATCATGGGCAAGGCGATCGCCTCGCTCGGGTGGCCCCGCCACAGTTACGTCCTCTCCACCAAGTTGTTCTGGGGCCTCCACGAGGGGCCCAACATGCGGAACACCCTCAATCGCAAGTACCTCCTGCAGGCCATCGACGCCTCGTTGGAGCGGTTGGGCCTCGATTTTGTCGATCTTCTCTACTGTCATCGACCTGATCCGGACACTCCCATCGAAGAGACGGTGTGGGCCATGTCCGACATCATCACCAGTGGAAAAGCGCTCTACTGGGGAACCTCGGAGTGGCCGGCCGCCGCGGTGCGCGAGGCCTGGGACATTGCCGATCGCCACAACCTCCATAAGCCGGTAGTGGAACAGCCCCAGTACAACCTGCTCTGGAGGGACCGGGTCGAGACGGAGTACGCCCCCCTTTACGAAGGCATCGGGCTGGGCCTCACCACCTGGAGCCCGCTCAGTTCGGGATTGCTGACCGGCAAGTATCTCGACGGCGTCCCCGACGGCTCGCGCGCCACACTGCCGGGGTATGAGTGGTTGCGGAACCTGCTCACCGACCCCGAGCGCAATCAGAAGGTGCGCGAGCTGCAATCCATCTCCGAGGAGTTGGGTTGCTCTCTGGCCCAGATGTCGATCGCCTGGTGCGCCAAGAACCCGCACGTCTCCTCGGTCATCACCGGAGCAAGTCGCGTCGAGCAGGTCCACGAGAATCTCAAGGCCCTCGAGGTCATCCCCATGCTGTCCGACGATGTCATGGCCCGCATCGTCGCCATCACCGGCTGACCGGGACCGAGACGGGGTCATCCGGGGGTTGCCCTCTGGCGGCGTGTTCGAGGTAGGCCATTTCGATCACCCGACGGCTCACCCGCCGGGCCACATAGAGCGAGAATGCCGCCGCCGG